>Ga0222645_101380_pt1 | contig 10518 bp, 8 predicted proteins | sample AntAcemetagen292_FD_179881 | JGI IMG/M metagenome (GOLD analysis project Ga0222645, IMG submission 179881) | Saline water microbial communities from Ace Lake, Antarctica - #292 | ecosystem: Environmental > Aquatic > Non-marine Saline and Alkaline > Saline | place: Antarctica: Ace Lake | collected...
TGCAGCTTTACTCACAGCTAATCAAGATGAAGAGGTAAAAAAACAGTGTGCTGCTGCAGCGATAGGCTACCTAAGTAAACCAGTAAAACCTGCTAAGTTAAGAGCACTCTTATTGAGCCTAAAGAATAAAAAGAAATAATCAGCAAGACTGCACACTAGGCGGTGGCTCTAACTGTAGCTGGGAGGCGATAAGTACTGCTTGGGTCCGGTTATTGATTTTCAACTTCTTGAATACGGCAGTGACGTGTGCCTTTACCGTAGCAACAGCGATGTCGAGCTCGTAAGCAATTTGTTTGTTAAGTAGACCATCTCGCATAAAGCACAGCACCTTATACTGAGCAGGCGTGAGGCTAGAAACTGACTCAGCAAGTTTTACAAAGGCTTCATCAAAGTCAGTCACATCTGAAGGCATCTTTTCAGGTACCCACACATCCCCTTCTAATATACTGGCAACAGCCTTTGCCACTTCTGACGCCTGAGTGGTTTTAGGAATAAAACCCAGAGCGCCAGTATTCATAACTTTGGAGACAATACCCACATTTTCAATACCTGATACAACAGCTACTGGTACCTCTGGAAACAATTTTCGGATATGAATTAGACCAAACAAATCAGTGCTTCCAGGCATATGTAAATCAAAGAGCAACAGGTCAACATCGTTCTTATGCAGCGTATTGACAGTCTCATTCAAGTCGCTAGTTTCTAGCAAATTTACGTCGTCTAGATTGAGCATTAATGCTCCTCTAAGCGCGTCGCGGTACATGGGATGATCATCAGCAAGCAATATTGTTGGCATGATACTTTTTCACTAAAAGAAAACAGTTTAACAATTCATCATTAATAGGCCAAGTAAATGTAAATAATTAGTTAACTGCCTTTTAGTTCATACGCATCTAACTCATGCTCTTTTAGTTTGCACACTTTTAACCTGCACGCTTCTAGTTTGCACGCTTTTAATTTGCATAGCTTTAATCCACATAATTTTATGTTTGCACCGCTTTAGTCCACCTGCTTCAAGTGATAACTGGTTTGACAAACATCGTTAATAGTTGTTTTTAGTTAACAGGCGCTATGTATTAAGCCTGTTCTCTATCAAGCTATCCACAACAGCTGGGTCAGCCAGTGTTGATGTATCACCTAACTGCTGATACTCGTTAGCTGCAATTTTGCGTAATATCCGCCGCATAATCTTTCCAGAGCGTGTTTTTGGCAACCCTGTGGTCCATTGAATTAGATCGGGGGTTGCTATAGGACTAAGTTCTTTTCGTACCCAAGCACGTACTTCAGCAGTAAGTTCATCATTGGCGAAATACCTGCTATCGGTGTCACATAAACATAAATAGCTTGGCCTTTGATATCATGGGGGTAACCTACCACTGCAGCTTCTGCGATAGATTTATGAGAAACCAGTGCGCTTTCTATTTCAGCTGTGCCTAAGCGATGCCCCGAAACATTGAGCACATCATCAACTCGGCCAGTGATCCAGTAATAACCATCATCATCTCTTTTTGCACCATCGCCTGTAAAATAAACACCGTCATAAGTGCTAAAGTAGGTCTGAATGAAACGCTCATGATCTTTGTAAATGGTTCGTGCTTGTGCCGGCCAGCTGTCTTTTATACCTAAATTGCCTTCTGCTGGGCCATCAAGTTCAAGACCGTCACTGTCGTATAGTGCCGGCACTACACCAAATAAAGGTAATGAAGCCGACCCAGGTTTCAAGTCAGTAACGCCAGGTAATGGTGAAATCATCATGCCACCTGTTTCCGTTTGCCACCAAGTATCAACTATCTGACAGCGACCTCGTCCAATAACATCATAATACCAACCCCAAGCTTCTGGATTGATAGGCTCTCCTACTGAGCCGAGTAGGCGTAAGGATTGTCCATGAGTATCAGACGCTGCAAAATCACCGTGGGCCATCAAGGCTCGAATAGCGGTGGGCGCTGTATATAATATGCTGACTTGATGTTTATCTACTACTTGGCAAATCCGCCTCACATCTGGATAAGTAGGTACACCTTCAAATAATAAGGTCGTGGCGCGATTGGCTAATGGGCCATACACCATATAACTGTGACCAGTGATCCAACCCACATCCGCAGCACACCAATAGACTTCTCCAGGCTGATAATCAAACACATATTTGTGTGTTATTGCAGTGTATAAAAGATAACCACCTGTAGTGTGAACGACACCTTTTGGGGTGCCTGTAGAGCCAGATGTGTACAAAATAAACAGAGGATCTTCTGCATTCATGACTGCTGGTTCACAATCAGTACTACAGTTGCTCACCAGCTCTTGCCACAAGCAATCAATATCACCCATGCTCACGTTAGCTTTTGTATGTTCCCACACTATGACTTTTTCAACACAAGGGCAGCGATTATCCAATAACGCCTCGTCAACGTTAGCTTTTAATGGAATGGGTTTTCCAGCCCTAAGTGCTTCATCAGCAGTAATGACTATTTTGGCGCCGCAATCATTGACACGATCTGCGATGGCGTTAGGAGAAAAACCTGCAAAAATAATAGAATGTACCGCACCCAATCTGGCGCACGCTAGCATTGCATAAGCAGCTTGTGGGATCATCGGCATATATATTGCGATTCGGTCGCCCTTCTTAACCCCTAGCTGTTGCAAGCTATTGGCAAGTTGGCAAACTTCATCGTGTAATTTTTGGTAGCTAATATGAGCACTAACCTCTCCACCATCACTTTCCCATATTATTGCGGTTTGGCTGGCGTGCTCTGCAAGGTGTCTGTCAATACAATTATAAGAAACATTTAGCTCCCCATCTTCAAACCATTTTATTTGTGCATCTTGTTTATTAAATGAGGTATTTTTAATTTTTTTAGGAAACGTGAACCAATCTAATGCTTTGGCTTGCTCTGCCCAAAACACGTCGGGACACTCTACCGATTGTTGATACATTTCTAAATATTGTTCTTTATTCAGATGAGCATGTTTTTTTGCCTGCTCAGATACAGGGTATATTGTATCGGTCATATGTTATTTCCAGCGACATTAACTAATCACTATAATCTACTCCCTACTAGAGACAGTGAAATGAGACTTTGGTCTTATAGACCATGAGCTTATATGCAATTTCATATTTTTGGTTCACAGTCCGCAAAGTTTCAACACACTGGACTAACACATGAATAATATTATAAAAAAAACCTTAGCACTTGGTGTATTAGCGATAGCTACAAGCTTTATTAGTACAGCAACACATGCACAAGCATTAGAGTTAGACTTCAAAAACGGTGACAAGATGAAGTTTGGCGGTTATTTAAAAGCGGATGCTCGATATGTCAGCGGCGATTTAAATTATCAAGACTATTGGATTGGTAATAACCCTGGAGCAGTAGAAACGTCAAAGTTAGGTTTAAATATAAAAGAAAGCCGCTTCAACACCACTTATATTCATGGTGATTGGACAGGCTTTATTGAAATGGATTTTTATGGGGGTGGTGGTAACGAAATCATCAGTAATTCGGTGAATCCACGTCTACGTCATGCATTTGTTAAAAACAAAAATTGGTTAATCGGTCAAACATGGTCAACGTTTATGCCTCTTGCCGCATTAGTTGAGTCTTTAGACTTTGGTGGACCGATGGTTGCTGAAGGGTTTATTCGACAAGTACAAATTCGCTACTCTGTTGGTAACTGGCAATTTGCTATCGAAAACTCACAAACATTTGGAGACGGTGATGGCAACGGTGGTTCAGGTAACGTAGGAGTCACTGGGGCAAATAATGATCCAGATAGTAGTGTTCCAGACTTTGTCGCCAGATATAACTTTAAAGGTGATTGGGGTCAGGTCAGTGTCGGAGGACTTCTAAGAAAAATAGATCAAGGTGGGATTGATGAAACCGCCACTGCAGTAAACTTTTCCGGTAAGATAAATTCTGTTGGTAAAGATGATATCCGCTTCCAACTCACTCTTGGTGAATCAGGTCGTTATGCTGGGGTAACATTAGCGACGGACATAGTCGTTGATCCAATAAGCGGTGCAACAAAAGCAGAAAAGACAACCGCGTGGTACGTTGGATATAGAAGAGTATGGAGTGAAGAGTATCGTAGTACGCTTTATTACGGCAATGGCGAAACCGATATACTTGGACATGACCGTTCACATTACGCAATTAATCTTATCAAGCAATATACACCCAACATGTCAATCGGTGTAGAGTTTGGTCAATATGTAGTTGATGATCAAGGTGCGGCTCTTGATTCAAGTTACCTACAAACATCTGTGAAGTTCACTCTTTAAAATAGGTTTTAGAAAAGCTCTTAGAAGAAGCTTTAATAAATGCCTTAAAAAAACATTACAAAAGTATTACAAAAGTGTAGAGGATGTGTAGATGCAGAAGGGCAACGCCCTTCTTCTTTTAGTGGAAATCCATAATTCATAATTCATAATTCATAATTCATAATTTTGTACCACTAAGCTTAGTGATGAGATATTTCATCTTCAAGCATCTTAATTGATATGATGACTTATGCAGGCTATAAGGGGGAACATTTAATTTTGTTCTGACCCCACTTTTAGTCACTTTATATTACTTCGATAATTTTTTGTGCCAGCCTACTTGGGCTAATTGGTTTAGATATATAATCGTCCATACCAACATCAATACATTTTTGTCTGTCTCCTGCCATGGCATTGGCTGTCATAGCGACAATAGGTACATCGCACCATATTTTTCCTGCTTTACCCTCTCTAATCGATAGAGTTGTTTGGTAACCGTCTAGTACTGGCATCTGACAGTCCATTAAGATTGCGCAGTAAAAACTTCTTTGCTCAGTTTCATTTAACTTGTCAAGGGCTTGCTGACCGTCATCAACAATATCAACCAATAATCCCATCTCAGACAGCATCTGTTCAGCAATCATCTGATTAATACAGTGATCTTCAACTAATAATATTCGCTTTCCAATAAATTCAGATGGCTTGTTAGATGCATTGTCACAAAAGTTATCATCCTCAACTAGGGTCACTGGCTCATAAGTTTGAAGATATAAAACAAAAGTGAAAACACTACCTACACCTACTTGGCTGTTTACAGTAATGTGTCCATTCATCAATTCACATAGACTTTTAACAATACTTAGGCCAAGTCCTGTGCCTCCAAAAATTCGAGTCGTAGAGGTGTCTACCTGTTGAAAGGATGCAAACAGGCCAGCGATACCCTTTGCGTCTATACCGATACCTGTGTCGCTTACAGAACAGATAAACTTCTTCATTTTAGTTGTAGCTGATACTTCAAGAGTGTCTGGGTTACACAATTCTGCATGAATACGCACATCACCGCTATGGGTGAACTTTATAGCATTAGCGACCAAATTAGAAATTATCTGACGAATTCTGACCATGTCACCTTTCACTTGAGCATCGTTTAGGCCAACTAATTCAAGCTCCAAGTTCAATCCCTTGTTTTCAGCCATAATACGCGCCACCTGGTAAAACTCTTGAATGTCCTCTTGTAAGTTCATATTAATATTCTCTAATTCCAATTTACCAGACTCTATTTTAGAAAAGTCGAGAATGTCATTGATGATGGTTAACAATGACACTGCACTCGACTGGGCAACAGCAACATATTTGTGTTGTTGAGCGCTAAGCTCTGTTTGCTCCATTAAATGTAATACGCCAATCACACCATTCATAGGTGTACGTATTTCATGACTCATATTTGCCAAAAACTCTGACTTAGCACGATTCGCTTGTTCGCTTTCTTGCATCGCTTTTTCTAATTTCTGTGTTCTTTGACCCACCAACACAGTGAGGTTTTCATTAATAGAGCCAAGCTCTTTGTTTAAAGACTTATTTTCAAAATTTGTATCTTGTAACTTATTAATAGTGCGTCGCAGTTGTCGACTAAACTGCGTTAACGCGCCATACATACCCTGTAATTCAACAATTTCTGAACGTCTTTTAGAAAGGTGTAAATCAGCAAAATCTTGCTCAGTTCCCGCTTGAACCAGCAGCTCACTGAGACTGACTATGGGTTGACACAAATAGTCTGCAACACGCCGCGCAATGATTACTGATACCGCAATGGCTAGAATGATTAAGATAAGAGAGCAAGTCGCGTAACTAGCGATGGTGGCTTCATAAGTAAAACGATCAATACTTACGATCACTGTCCAACCTAAATGATTGGAAATAGTTTTACCTGTTATTCGATGCTGACCTTTATCAGTGACGACAAAATAATTACTTAAATTTTTGGCATGACGCAAAATAGTACTGTCAGATAGATCATCTAAAAAATGGTGTCCAGTGCTTTGTGAAGCATAAACAACGTGATTATTGGCATCCAGTATAATTAATTCCTGAGATACTCCCGTACCCTTTGTATCCAGAGATTTAAGAGTGGATAAATTCAAGGATGCTTCAAGAATTCCTTGAAACCCGTCATCACGAATAAGGGGCACTGATACAGCAATCAAAGGATCGTTGCCAAAACCTCTTCCAGCGAAGCTATTCGATATATGATGCGTTTCACCATTTGCAGGGCCAGTAAAATAAGGACGTAGTGCCACGCTAGTAAAACTTTCTTTTCTCGCTTTTTCTAATAACATGGCTGGATGAGCATTTGTTATTTCGCCAAACTCATCCGTCACTAGCATAGTTAATATATTTGGATAAACATCTGAGAGCGTCTTCAACTGTTTCGACCAATCAATGTCGCTTTGGGTCTTCATCGAATACAGCATTGAAACATAGGTCAAAGCATCAAGATTTTTTTTGATCAACTCTGTAGTGAACACGCTGCTGTGCTGCGCTTGGGAGTCTAATTGGAGCTGTAAATTGGTCAGATTTTCTGACTGCACAGTTTTTATCCAAAAGTAACTAGTAATAACCATCGCTATACTTATGACATTAATAAAGGCAATAGCAATAAATTCACGGTATTCAATAGGGCTTCTTTTAATATCTTTTAGGCCTAATCTTGTGTAGGTCATTAACAAATTAAGTATGACAATATTAAGCAAGCCGTTGATGATGTATTTAACGATAATGGCAGCGTTAGTGATGGCTAGAAAGTCACTAAGCCAAAAATACTGTATCGCAACAATCGCTGAGCCAATGCTTAGCCAGTACAAAAGAACGTAGTAAAAAAGTGTCTTACCCTGCTTTTGTAACCAATAAACGTAGAATATCTCTAGAATATAAGGAAGCAATGCATACAAGTGGCCCCAATGAAGGTAAGTAATCGAAGAGGCTGCAATCGAAACCAATAAGCCAGATCGCCAGCCAAAACGAACAGTTACTAGCAATGCGATAGCTTGTCCAAACACTAACTCCGCACCGGCAATCAATGGAATATGTATAAAATTGAGTACGACTGCCAAAAGCAGTGACATCACGACTAAAAAGTATTTCTGTGAAACGTTTTGTGAAAGAGGGCGTTTCTCAAAGGCTTTAATCAATTTGAATCATCCATTAAAATTTATATGAAAACTCTATCATTAACTACCTCGAAAAACACCGCGCCCCAGAATATAAAGGTTTAGATTTTGCTAACAACACTTAACTTTTGAGGTAACAGTCAAAATCTAACCATGAGTTCTTTTATTTTGGAAGCAGTAGGCATTTAAGTATTTGTACTTAACAATTGAGGCTACGGTCAAGGATATAGTTGAAGCAATGGTTGAAGCTATAGTTGAAGGCATAGTTGAAGGCATAGTTAAGCATGCGGTTGAGAGTACAATCTATAGACTTACCTTAAATAGCAATTATATATCTTTTCATTGAACAAAATATATAATTGCAAAAAGTGACCTAATTAACTGCTAATCTGCGTTTCCAATCGCCGTTGTGTTGTAACATACAAGCTTGTTCTGAATCAAAAAAGACGTGACGTCTGGCATCTTTAAGCAAAATACCTGCTTTAAAAAGTTGCTTTTGAATTTGCTTTCGAAGCTCTATGTCTTGTTCATTAAGCAGCATAGTGTCTATCGATTGTGACTGGTCCAATACGCAAGTGATCACCAGACTTGCTGGGAAATTAGCATAATTGGCAGAGTGAGTTAACCACTCAAAACCAACTACATCTTGTTTAGCCGTATCACAAACAATCGTCAGTGCTTTCACCACATTATTGTCTAACTTTTTGATTGTTTTATTCATGACTTGTTTAGGCAACTAACCATAAGTACACAGATACACTGTATCGCTTTTGACTTGTACTTTAAATTTTTGGTCGGCTTCAATGGCAAATTGCTGACTTGGGCCAAAGCTTTCCCATTGGTCACTACCCGGTAATTGCACAGTCAATGAACCACTAACGACTGTCATAGTCTCAAATTGGCTAGTACCAAATTCGTAATCACCCGCAGCCATAACACCTACTGTGGCAGGCAGTGTCTCAGTTTTAAAGCCAATAGACTTTACTTTACCATCAAAATATTCACTTACTTCAAACATGCTATTTCCTATTAAATATGTAAACAGATCCTGTATATAACTTACCAGCTTTTATGAGTGTAAAGCCACTAAGAAAACCTAATGTAGAAGTAAAAGAACTAGAGTGAATACGGATTATCATTTTCACGCTAAAACTAACTGTTCCCATACTACTGTTTTTTAAAGGCTTTTTATTTTAAACGTGATTAAAAAACTGTTCTACACCATAAGATGAGACACAATTAAGTCTTCGTTAAGTACCATTCGAGTAATTAATTATCTAAGCGACCTTTCACAAACGTGCTGTATAAAATTCAATGAACTAAAAAATAGCTCTACTTCGTAGTTTTAAATGCGTAAATAATGCTGCTCCATCGAGTATTTATCTCTGAATTAGTTTTAAATGGTAATCATCACTTGGCTTGATAAAGCTGTTTTTAGTCACATCGTTTTGGTAACGATAGGTATACGATGACGCCTATTCTCATTGACTATATAGAACGATTGACTTTGAACAAAATAGCAAGCGGTTACAAAATATAGAGCTGAAAGATTAGCTTACTTTCGATTAACGTATGACTAACCTGTACAATTTGTATGTAGAGCGTCGGTATAGGCTATTTAATAAAACGTCAGTGGTAAAATTTAACCAGAACAGGTCTCTATATTAAATGACCTGAATTCATTAGGCTTATAAGGAACAATATGATAATTCAACATCACGTTAGTGATATTCAAACTGCAACAGGTTTGATGCGTACATCAGTTTTTAGTCCATTAGAAAAAGGGCAGTATCCCACTATTATTTTCTATTCAGAGATATTTCAGCAAACTAGTCCCATCACTCGTAGTGCGCAGATATTAGCAAGTCATGGTTTTGTAGTATTGATCCCTGAAATTTTTCATGAACTAAACCCACTAGGTACAGTGCTAGCATATGACGACACCGGAAAAGATAAAGGCAACACAGATAAGTTGACCAAACCGCTAGAGCATCACGATTCAGATACTCAAGCGATGGTTGATTTTGTGCAACAGCAACCTTATTGCACCGCTAAAATAGGTGTAATGGGTGTCTGTATTGGCGGTCACCTTGCCTTCAGAGCAGCCTTGAATAAACAAATATCTGGTGCTTTTTGCCTATATCCTACAGATGTACACTCGAATACCTTACCTTGCGAAAAAGACAATGATTCTTTAACTAGAAGCAGCGATATTGACTGTCCTATGGTGTTAGTGTTTGGTAAACAAGACCCACATGTATCAGCACAAGGTCGTATGCTTATACATCAAACGCTCAGCCAAAATAAATCCGACTTTAGTTGGCATGAGGTGAACGCGCAACATGCCTTTATGCGTGATGAAGGTGACAGATATGACGCAGCGTTAGCCATACAAATGTACCAAATGGCAACTAATTTTTTCTACCAAGCCTTACGTTTCTAACCTTATAATACAACGCTCGTCTACAGCCAACAGCATCAGACTGACCTTGTGTGTTATGTTGTTGATACACTCCCGGTAAGCACTGGCTGTAACACAAGAGCAATTTAAAATGCATGGCATATCGGCCTTCAAGAGCGAGCAAGCACAGCTGCTAAAGAGCTGGCTCATTCAAGAGGTCAATACAACGCGTGACGCTATAGGCGTTGTATCTTTATCTTTATCTTTATCAAGTCTAGTCTAGTCAACCTGTACCTTGGGCTAACAGCAGACGAGATGGAATTGGTAGCGTAATTTACACGTAGATGTTTGTTTTAGTCTGACAAATTCTGTTGACGACTGGGCTATCTATCATAGGCTATCTTTCATGGGCTATCTACCATGAATTAGCACATACGGCCCTGCCCTACCTAAGGGTCAAATATAGATATTTTTCTGAAAGTTTTGCTAGCTTTATGCAATATCAGATTATGCTGCAAGCAGGACTATTAAAAAGTTAATTAGATGAATAAGTGAATAAGTAAGAACGCGTAACTGCAAACATGTCTTGGATTCAATCAGTAAGTGCATAACTTAAATAAGTAGAAAAGACGGTCAGTTGCAAATATGCTGATCACTTTTCTCCGGCAAGAGATGCACCGATGCACACTTAT
>Ga0222645_101382_pt1 | contig 10513 bp, 14 predicted proteins | sample AntAcemetagen292_FD_179881 | JGI IMG/M metagenome (GOLD analysis project Ga0222645, IMG submission 179881) | Saline water microbial communities from Ace Lake, Antarctica - #292 | ecosystem: Environmental > Aquatic > Non-marine Saline and Alkaline > Saline | place: Antarctica: Ace Lake | collected...
CCAACATAATGTGGCCCAAAGGACATCCAATGGTAGGGCAGCCAATTGAACTGCGCGACTATCAAGTGGACATTATCAACAAATTTTTGTCCAACCCACAGTGCATCCAAGAAGTGGCCACAGGTGCAGGCAAAACAATCATGACAGCTAGCCTGAGTTGGAATATACAAAAGTACGGACGCAGCATTGTGATTGTGCCTAACAAGAGTCTAGTTACACAAACTGAAAAAGACTATATCAACCTTGGACTGGATGTGGGAGTTTACTTTGGTGATCGAAAAGACTATAATCGTACACACACAATCTGCACATGGCAAAGTCTCAACAATCTACTAAAAGACACAAAATCTGGCACTGCTGACTTTACGATACAGGACTTCTTGGAGGATGTTGTGTGCGTCATGGTAGACGAAGTGCACATGGCCAAGGCAGATGCTCTGAAAACATTGCTGACCGGAGTAATGGCGCATATTCCTATACGTTGGGGGTTAACTGGAACTGTGCCAAAAGAAAAATTTGAAAGCCAGGCATTGCTAGTAGGACTGGGTCCTGTGATTGGACGACTCAGCGCTAACGAATTGCAACAACAAGGTGTGTTGGCACAGTGTCATGTGAACATTGTACAACTGATAGACCACGTGGAGTACGCAGATTACCAAAGTGAACTCAAGTACTTGCTGGAAGAGTCGGGCAGACTAGACACAATTGCTGCACTGGTTGCACGAGTAAACGACACAGGCAATACATTGGTACTGGTAGATCGTGTGGCAGCAGGACAAGCCATTGTAGAGCGCCTGGGAGACATTGCAGTGTTTGTGTCAGGTGCAACCAAAGGAACAAAAAGGCAGGAAGAATATGATGAAATTGCAACAAGTACTGGGAAGATTATTGTGGCGACTTATGGTGTGGCCGCTGTGGGCATTAATATTCCTAGGATTTTTAATCTGGTTCTTCTGGAGCCCGGAAAGAGCTTTGTTAGGGTTATCCAGTCTATTGGACGCGGTATTAGAAAAGCAGAAGACAAAGACCACGTCGAAATCTGGGATGTAACATCAACTTGTAAGTTTGCCAAGCGGCATTTGACCAAGCGCAAACAGTTTTACAAAGAAGCCAATTATCCGTTTACTGCTGAAAAATTAGACTGGATGAAGTTGGCTTGAGCACAGACTTTTTCAAAGATGATGGTGTGTTCTTGCCCATGCTTAACGACACTGCTCGCAATGAATTTTACAGTGCAGCACTGAAGATTGCAGCACCGGGCAAGATAGTTTGCGACATTGGTGCTGGCACAGGATTTTTGACTGTGATGGCACTGCAGTCAGGTGCTGAACATGTGATTGCTGTTGAAAAAAATCCTGAAAGGTTTGAATACCTCAAGACCAACTTAGCACATGTGGGATGCATGGATCAAGTAACTTTGATCTGTGCAGATTTTCTTGATTGCGATATTAGCGCTGATGTGTATGTGTCAGAAACCATCAACACACAGATACTGGGCGAAGACATGGTTAGATTAAGTAATCATGCACTGCGCCATGGCGGAGAGTTTATCCCTGGCAAGATTGAAATCTGGGCAGAGGTGTATCGTAACCATCCTGTGTTTACACTAGACTTAACAGGCAGTGAGGCAGTTGATTATGATCCTATTGTAAATGTAAACTCAGCATTTGTAAATGCTGTTAACTCGCAATTCAGCAGTCAGTACAGTTTACAAGATACTGTGTTCCGCGCTAACAATTTGAATCGATTGTTTACTATGTTGGATCAGTTTACTGATATCAAGTTAGAAAAACTCTACCACGGCATGCCTATCGTGCTTGATCTTGGTTGCCATCAGGTTGAAGACAACACTGTGCTGACCATTCCTAACAATTTCAAACAACATGATTGGGCAATGTTGGTACTCAAATGGAAGATGTCATATCATGATCAAGTACTTGACAGCAATCGCTGTTGGTTTGGTAATGTGGCCAAACAACTTCGACAAGATTATGCAACAGCTGATCAAATTGAAATCCGTTACAGTTCTGCTATCAAAAACTGGCAGTTAAAATATTAACAAAACATTGACATATCGTCAATAATCTTATATAATAGAAACATGCGAATACTAACACTTGACAACACACACTACGATCTCGACCAACTGCCCGAAGAAGTTGACGACATGAGATTTGCCATACTAGACAACAGCGATCCCAAAGATCCGGACTATCATTTTATTCCACTGATCTTTTTAGAAAGCTTCAATTCTCCAGCACTGGTATTGCGAATAGGCAACGCCACAATCAAGATGCCCATGGACTGGCAAGTGTTGATTGGTGAACCTGATGTAGGCGACCTCGAAGTATTACCGTTGACCAGTATTAATGATCGAGGATTCCGTGTGTTCCAATTCAATCCACGCAGCAGCTACAGGCCTAGTTTTCCTGAAATTGAAATACTAGATGTGTATCACGAAGTGTCTTGGTACTCTCCCAAACTCAAAAACGGGCAAATGCTAGCAGTGCCACTAACTGACGACCCTGAACCAGATTGTGTTTACTTTGTAAAAGATGTCAGTCGAAATTGCGAAATTGTGGACTATAATAAAGCATGGTAAATTATGGACAAAAATTCTCAATCACCGTCAACTGGTAGTCTTACACCCGGTGTAACAATGATTTACGAACGAGCAAACGGTATTGTGTATGCTCGTGAATTGGGCGCTGAGCCGTCTACTCGAAAAGAAATTGGTTGGGACTATGATACAAGAACAAGTGATGGTAGACCGTTGCAAGATCATATGCAAAACGCCCAGCTCTGGGGCAATATTCACCGTGCTGCAAAAACCAATGCTGCATTGCAAGAAGCCCTGGACCAGGTTATGGTAATTTACAATCTGAGCAACACTGATGAGCGATAAACTAAAAATTGCCAACGAAATGCGTATGTTTGACCGTAAGGTCAGAACATTCTATGACGATCTTACTGCAGAAGAAAAGAAAAAGTTTTCCAACTATCTCATGATTCGCTGGGGCAGTGCAGTAGAAGGTTCTAGAGATCTGCAGGAGTTTTATGTGATTGCTTGCAACGAACGTTTTAACAAGCATTTCTTCAACATAAGCAAGCATCCCAAACTACAATGGTTGCTGGCCACAACTGTGAGTCCAGATTTAGGAACGCCACGTCATCCTTGGATTGCGCCCAAGAAAAAAGAAGCAGGACTCAGTGCCAAACGCAAGGCCCTGATGGAAATATATCCACACTACAAAGATGACGATATTGATGCCATGGCGCGAATAACAACACAAAAAGAAATTGACGCTTATAATCGTGCTGCCGGCAAAGATAAAAAATGATTGCGCAAGTAGTAGTCAATGGCTGTAGCTATATGGAAACCTATGCTATGGGCAACGGCCATATTGATCTAGCACAGCGTATAGGAATCAAAAAAAAACTAGGAACTCCTATAGCAGACAGCTTGGCCATTGGTGGCAGCGCAAATTCAAGAATCCTACGAACTACTCAGAAACACAGCCAAAACACACAGCACTCTAGACTATATGTGTTGGGTATGACTTTTGTGAGTCGATTAGAAATACCTATACTCACAGACACAGACCAATTTGAAGGGCGCTGGGCTAATCCGCAGAACCAGGATTTTAAAAGCAGATGGATTGCGTACTGGAAAAGTGTTGACTCAAAAAGATTCGTTGAGTTAAAGTTAAAATGGGAAGCAGAAAGTATTTTAGATCGTACAGAAGATCTAATGTATCACATGCTGGCAGTGATAAGTGACATTCGCAGCCGAGGTCATCGAGTGTTGATGTTTCAGCAAGCAGATAATTTGTATCAAGAGCTGCTGGATCATCCTCGATTGCAACATTTCAAACAGGTTCCTTACATCATTGACGGATTCAGTTGGCGCGCAGTTGCTTACCAACACAGTTTGGGTGTAACGCCTACTGTATACGGTACTGATGCACCCTATGTACCAATTGACATGGTACATCCTGCGGTTGGGGCTCACAGGATACTCAACGACTACTTGACAGATTACATACAAGAGTATAAAATACTAACATGAGCCATCAATGTGAATATTGCAAGAAACAATTTGCAAAAGAAACTTCTATTGCAGTGCATATGTGCGAGCCCAAACGCAGGTATACCGGACGCGACGAACGGGGTGTGCAACTGGGCTTTCAGTCTTACATACACTTCTATGAAACAGCAGCAGGTTCGGCACGCAACAAGACATTTGACACATTTATAGCATCAGCCTACTACAAAGCATTTGTAAAGTTTGGACGTTATTGTGTTGATATACGTGCAATTAATCCTCCTAGGTTTATCAAGTGGCTATTAAAAAACAACAAAAAGATTGACTACTGGTGCAGTGACAAAGTCTACACTGAGTACTTGATTGAGTATCTGCAGATTGAAGCAGTAGACGATGCACTAGCCAGGGCCGTGGAGTTTGGCATGGACTGGGCAGAAAAGAATTCTGCACGGCCCAACGACTGTTTACGTTATGGCAATGTTAATTCTATGTGTTATGCTGTCACTACAGGACGTATCAGTTCCTGGGTAATTTACAATTCAGAATCTGGACAACAGTTTTTAAGCAGCCTAGATCCTACACAGGTAGCAATGATCTGGCCTTATATTGATTCAGACTTATGGCAAAAACAGTTTCAAAGTCGTGCACCAGATCAGGAGTATGCACAACAAATACTAACAAGAGCAGGGTGGTAATATGAGCGCAGATATTGATTTGGACTTTGCCAACAGAGATCATGTGCTGAGTCTTATTCAGCACACTCCAGCATGCCAATTACATCAAGGGAAACCGCGTCGTCACAACTCGGGAGTATATGTTACTGACATACCATATGACCCTATTACAAAATGTGCTGCAATAGACTACGAATCAGCAGAAGCACGTGGTTATTTCAAACTTGATTTCTTGAACATGAGTGTGTATCAGTTGGTTAAAAACCCAGTTCACTATGAAACTATGCTGACAACAACTGCGCCTTGGCAGCGACTGTGGCAGGATTGTGCATGGTCCAGTCAATTAGTGCACGTGGGCAATTATCAGGATTTGTTAGCAGAAATGAAGCCAGATTCTGTGCCTAGAATGGCTGCGTTTATTTCAATTATTCGTCCAGGCAAAGCACATTTGCAGGGTATGCCGTGGGATCAAGTTTTTGATACAGTGTGGGATGGCGATACTAGCCGGGGCTATACATTCAAAAAGGCCCATGCTCTTGGCTATGCAATGCTAGTGAGCTTACACATGAACTTGCTCAATCAAGTCGACGCACCAGCGTAATTGATTTTCTTTTTGACTTCTTGCGAGCAATGTCCAACAAACTACAGGTTGGACCATGCAATATTACAAGATCTTTGTTGACAAAAGTGCGCAGCGTGGGTCTAAATTTGTCCCAGTCCCTGCGTAAAAAGATATTAATAGGTATACTTCTGTTGCTTTCCCACCACCAAGTTGCTGCTAATTCTAAAAATTCCAGTTTGTCTAGTTGCAAACTTACTGCACCAAAGTCGTAGATAGTGGTCACTGTGTCGTCGCGATTTTGCACCACTCCCACGTATTCATTGTTGGCATAAACACACAGCGTTATAAATGGGTATTTTTCCGTCAGTTTTTCAAATATAGTATTAGCCATCAAGGTTATTTATGGTCAGGTAAATATACGAATGTATTCCACAACCGTTTATCTATATCAGCAAATCACCAAAGTACTCTTGGTGGACACCACGGGTGGATATTTCACATCGAGGTATGAACCAGTGTACGCAAAAACTTTAACAGTCAACAAAGGGGTAGACAATGTACTGCTCTTTGAATTTATTAACCAGGATCAAAAGCCTGTAAACATCACTGGGTCCACGTTTCGATTCAGACTGTTAAACCAAGAAGGTGACAAGTTACTGGCAGAAAAAGACATGGAAACGCTAAGTGCCACAACAGGACGAGTCAAAGTGGTACTGACCCCAGAAGATACCAATGACATTGTGGCACAGCCTGGTAGCTACAGCATTGAACGTATTCAAGGTACCTACAACCAAGCAGCATTCACTGATGCAGATGCAGGCGCCAGAGCTGACTGTGACATTGTGGATTCCATCTATCCCAAGTTCCTGCCCAGTCAAGAAGTCACAATACCTAATATATCAGGCAAAAACCAAACAGTAAGTGCAGCACCCACAGGTTCGCCTGATTGGGCACTAAACCCACCGCCACTCAATGGTATCAGCAGAACAGAGTTTTACTCCAGTCACATGGTCACAAACGGTGCTAGTCTAACCACTGTCAAGATGGACTTGGTTCATTACACCGGAACAGTCAAACTACAAGCTGCACAAAACTACGAATCTGACTGGTACAATGTTACCGAAAGTAGTGAGTACTTTAACGCTTCAAAATCAGTATACTTTAATGCAGTAGGATACCATCCGTTGTTGCGCATTGCACTTAACACTTCATTAGGTTATGGAGCAACTGCAATAGCCAACGTGGTTAATGGTGTGGTCAACAGCATCAGTGTTAACCAAGTTGGTAAGTCGTATGTGGCAGCACCTTATGTGCAGATCTTGGGCTTTGGGGCAGGAGCCACTGCAGAAGCCACAGTAAGTATCAATGGTGGAGTTGCATCAATCACAGTGACCAGTGGTGGATCTGGGTACGTTCCTATCCAATTTCAAGGTAGTACTTCGGCCACTGTGGTGATCACAAACGGCTTGGTTGAGAACATTCAGTACCGATAATCGTTGCATTTGCCAGCACAATCCTGTTATAATGTATAACAGATGATTGACATTACTAGTTACTTACCCGGCAAGCGAAAGCAGACTCCTTCAGGATGGATCAGCTTCAATGCACCTTGCTGTACTCACAACGGGCAAACTGCTGACAATCGACTGCGCGGCGGACTCAAATCAACTGAACAAGGTTGGAGCTATCACTGCTTTAACTGCGGCTACACTTCCAGCTTTATCCTTGGCCGCACACTGAGCTTTAAAGCCCGTAGGCTCTTGAGCTGGATTGGTGTTAGTGATAATGACATTGAGCACATGAACCTTGACAGCATGCGACATCGCAGCATTCATGGGTTGATTGAAGATCGACAGCGCACAGCTAACACGCTAATGGGCATTGAGTTTGAAGAACGCGATTTACCACCTTATGCTGAACTGTTGACTACTGAGCACACAGTTCACTGGGACTATGTGCGTGGTAGACATGTGCCTGACGACTTTCCCATGATGTTACGAGTACAAAAAACCAGTCATCTTCTCTGGGCCAGACCCCATGTGGTAGTACCGTTTACATATGATAACAAAATTGTAGGGCACACTTGCAGATTTATAGATGATAAAATGCCCAAGTTTATTAGCGATAGTCAACCAGGCTATGTGTTTAATGTAGACAGCTTGCCAGACAATTGGACACAGGTAATTGTAACCGAAGGTATATTTGATGCACTCAGCATTGGCGGTGTTGCAGTTATGCACAATGCTATCAGTGATGCACAAGCAAGACTGATTCGCAATCTTGGCAAAGAAATCACAGTAGTGCCGGATCAAGACAAAACTGGACTGGACTTAATAGAACGAGCACTAGAGCTGGGATGGGCTGTGAGCATTCCAGACTGGGGAGAAGACTGTAAGGATGTTAACGATGCGGTGATCAAATACGGGCGCTTAACGACTCTGATAATTATCATGCAGTCCAGAGAGACTAGTAAAATTAAAATAGAACTAAGGAAACGACAACTTGCTAAAAGACTACTCAACTGATGTACAACGACTGTTCTTGGAAATGATGTTGCAAGACGCCAGTTCATATGTGCGTGTACAGAACATTTTTAATCCTGAGAACTTTGATCGTAGTCTACGTCCTGCTGCTGAATTTATTCGCGAGCACTCGGACAAGTACAAGACCATGCCCGAGCTTACACAGATTTCAGCCACCACTGGAGTCAAGCTACAAGCAGTTCCGGATCTGAATGAAGGACACTTTGACTGGTTTATGGCTGAGTTTGAATCGTTTACTCGACGCCAAGAACTGGAACGTGCTATCTTGAAGTCAGCTGACTTGCTGGAAAAAGGTGAGTTTGAGCCTGTGGAAAAGCTGATCAAGGATGCTGTACAGATATCATTAACCAAGGACTTGGGCACAGACTTCTGGGCCGATCCCGAAGGCATGTTCAGCAGGTACTTTGACACTGGAGGACAAGTAAGCACAGGCTGGCCACAGATGGATCGACTGTTGTATGGCGGATTCAGTCGCGGTGAACTCAACATCTTTGCAGGAGGTTCCGGATCCGGTAAGTCGCTGGTGATGATGAACATTGCGTTGAACTGGATACAGCAAGGCTTGCATGGTGTGTACATCACACTGGAATTGAGTGAAGAACTAACAGGCTTGCGTACTGCTGCTATGTTAACAGACATGAGTACCAAGGACATTCGTCGTGAAAAAGAAAATGCAGCACTCAAGATCAAAATGGTAGGACGCAAAAGCGGCAGTTACCAGGTCAAAGCGCTGCCAGCACAAAGCAACATCAATGATGTTCGTGCATTCTTGAAAGAATATCAGATCAAGACAGGACATAAAGTAGACTTTATTATGGTAGACTACCTGGATCTGCTGATGCCAGTCAGTGCCAAAGTTAGTCCCAATGACCTGTTTGTAAAAGACAAATATGTGTCAGAAGAACTACGTAACTTGGCTAAAGAATTAAGTGTGCTGCTGGTAACAGCAAGTCAGCTGAACAGATCAGCTGTGGAAGAAATTGAATTTGACCACAGCCACATCAGTGGTGGTATCAGTAAGATCAACACAGCTGACAATGTGTTTGGTATCTTTACAAGTCGTGCAATGAAAGAACGCGGCAAGTATCAGATACAGTGTATGAAGTCTCGTAGCTCGACCGGCGTTGGTCAAAAAATTGATTTGGAGTACAACATTGAAACTATGCGCATTACTGATGAAGGCGGAGACGAAGGCGGATACCACCGTCCGCAGAGCTCTATCATGGAATCAATCAAAGCAAAAAGCAAAGTTACTGATGGTGAATCAGACTTTGGCAGTAATAAAACATCAGGAATCCCTGCCTGGGAAAAACCAGCATCTGCAGGTGGAGATGTAGGCCGGGTATCCGGCGATGTACAGAGTGCCAAGCTCAAGCAACTGCTGGGCAAGATTAAATCAAGTTAACTTGCTGATGCTTTGATAATCACAAAGTTTAGTACAACTGCTTCACTACGCGAGCTAGCATTCATATTGCCTAAACTAATTCTACAACTGCCTGCAGCCACAGCATCCACTTGCACATTGTAAGCGCCAGCTGTGGCACCTGAAGCAATACAAGCATACACAACATCAGTTGCAGCCACAAACGAATTGGTTAGTGTAAAGCTAACTTCTGACGCAGCTGCCAATGCAGCATTGCTCATGGTAATTTGTCCACAACGGTTGTTGAGTGTTACGCCAGTTGATTTGTTAGTGGCTTGTGTAACAGCGCCTCCGGTGCCGGTTGCATATCCCACAGCAGATTCTGTAGTGCCCAGCAGCGGACGAGTCAAGTCTTCAATTGTGATTGTGGTGCCTGTGTTGACACTGGTAAATTCAAATTGGTAAACACCGGTGTCAGCAAAAGTAATCACACTGCTGGTGTATCCCTGTATACCGTCAGTGCCTTGGCTCACAGCAGCTGGCAATGTTAAAGTTTGCGAAACGTTAGTGATGTTGAATTCCAATCGTACCACACCGGCTGTGCCTGTTACTGGCCAGTTGGTAAACACCAAAGATATCGGGGCTGAAGGATTGATTTGTTGAAACTGTGCTGCTGAATAGTTGATGTCAATGCTGCCAGCAGTGGCAACAACAGGCAAATAAGTGTAGCCAACGTCCTGTAGCTTGACATCATAAATCAAGCCTCCGTTCATGTTGTTGTTTAGAGTAGTACCAGTCAATGCAGCTTTTAGTATTGCATTGGTTTGCAGGTCAGTAATTTCATTGGCTGCATATTGAAAGTTAGTCTTGGTCTCGGTAAAATTTGTTCTAAAGCCCTGTGTGTTGTTGGGCACACCGGGAGCAGGATAGCTACCGTCGATGTTGTTAGGGTTAATTGCACTGGTCATTGTTGATTCCTCGTTATAGATATTTATTCCCAAAGCTGTTACGCTAAATAATACAAAGGTTCTCCGAAATGCAAAAAAAGACACGAAGTATACTAGAAGAATTAGACACGTTGTATGTAGAGCGTGATCGTCGCTTGCTGATTGAAAATCGTGCCAACAACATCATTGAATCAGCCATACGACTTCTAGAACAAATAGAAACAGAGTTTTCGCCCGAACAGGCCGAAAACTTGTCTCGCAAGTTGTTGAATGCTATCCGCACTAAAGATTCGGGTAAGTTTTCAAGATCTGTCAGGAGAACCCATGCAGATTCATGAAATCACAGTGCTTAAAGAAAACGCACTGGCAGCATTTACTA
>Ga0222645_101386_pt1 | contig 10495 bp, 8 predicted proteins | sample AntAcemetagen292_FD_179881 | JGI IMG/M metagenome (GOLD analysis project Ga0222645, IMG submission 179881) | Saline water microbial communities from Ace Lake, Antarctica - #292 | ecosystem: Environmental > Aquatic > Non-marine Saline and Alkaline > Saline | place: Antarctica: Ace Lake | collected...
TCTTGTCACCCTGATCACGCAACGTCAGGCGGATCGGCGTTCCGGGCATATCAAAATCGGCGCGCAATCCGTTTACCAGATACCGCGTATAGCTCGCAGGCACGAGATCGGGAAACGACGACATCACAACAAAGCCGGGCGGACGTGTTTTCACTTGAGTCGCATACCGCATCTTGATGCGACGGCCGCCGGGTGCGGGCGGCGGGTGCTGTTCCAACATTCCCGTCAACCAACGGTTCAGCTGTGATGTGGTGATCCGGCGGTTCCAGATTTCATGCGCCCGCATAATCGCCTCTTGCAAACGGTCAATCCCTTTGCCGGTTTTTGCAGACACAGTCACCAATGGTGCACCTTTAAGCTGTGGCAAGAGCCGCGCAAACTCTTCTTTCAATTCCTTCAGCTTGTCCTGCTTCTCGGTTTCAACGTCCCACTTGTTGACCGCAATGACCACGGCGCGGCCTTCACGTTCGGCCAGATCAGCAAGGCGCAAATCCTGTTGTTCAAACGGAATTTCCACATCAAGTAAAATAACGACAACTTCGGCAAATTTCACCGCCCGCAACCCATCAGACACCGACAGTTTTTCAAGCTTTTCTTGCACCTTGGCCTTACGGCGCATGCCCGCTGTGTCAAAAATTCGCATCGGCACAAGCACACCGTCGGGTCCCGCCCAGTCTTTTTGTACGGAAATCGCATCACGGGTGATGCCCGCCTCCGGCCCCGTCAACAGACGTTCTTCGCCAATAATCTGGTTAATCAAAGTTGATTTACCGGCATTGGGACGCCCCACAACAGCGATTTGCAAGGGGCGGTCCTTGGTCGGTATGCGCGGTGCATCTTCGTCGTCTTCACCAACGTCGACGTCCGTTTCGGGCGCATCCGCCTTGGCACGTTCTTCAAATGCATCCGACAGCGGCATCAAAATATCATAAAGTTCGTCCATGCCCTCGCCGTGCTCCGCAGACAAACGGATCGGTTCACCAAGGCCCAGAGAAAACGCCTCGAGGTATCCGGCCTCTCCGGCGCGTCCTTCGGATTTGTTGGCAGCAAGGATAACATTTGCGTTTTTCTTGCGCAAAATATCTGCAAAAACCTGATCTGTCGGGGTCACGCCAACCCGCGCATCGATCATAAACAGGCAAACATCCGCCATTTCAACCGCGCGTTCGGTCAAACGGCGCATCCGGCCTTGCAGGCTGTCGTCCATCGCATCTTCCAGACCTGCGCTATCAATCACGGTGAATCGCAAGTCGGCCAAACGGGCCGCGCCTTCGCGTAAATCACGTGTCACACCGGGCTGATCGTCGACCAAAGCCAGCTTTTTCCCAACCAAACGGTTAAAAAGCGTGGATTTGCCAACATTGGGACGGCCCACAACGGCAAGGGTAAAAGACATTTGTTCAGGCTCCTGACGGGTTCAAGCCGCTTCGCTACACCAATATTGGTCTAACGGAAAGCCACCAACTGACCTGTCTTTGTAATGACGTATAATGTTTCACCCGCGACAACAGGGCTGGTGGCGGCGCCACCGGCAACAGTAACGCGGCCCAACAGCGCACCTGACGTCGGATCGTACTGCCCGATCACACCTTCGGTCGACGACACAAGCAGACGCCCACCCGCCAGCACCGGACCGTAATAGGCGGCAACCGCGCGTTGGCGACCCGTGCTTACAACCGGTGCGGCAGGCAACGCAATCCGCCAGACCGGTGTCCCATCTGTGGCATTCAGACGCACAAGTTCGTTTAGATCATTGATGAAAAACACCGCATCACCCGCAGGCCAGACAGGGCCAAGCGCGCCTTCGCGCACTGTCCATTTGCGATCACCGCTAAAGGTATCAAGGGCCGCCAACTGACCACCAAAATTACCAACATAAACTGTATCGCCCGCAATGACCGGGTCACTTGCAATGTCGGATATCAATGTGGCGGCCTTGCCGATCCGTTCACCGGACAAAACGGTCTGCCAGCGGCGCGTGCCACCATCCGGGAATGTTGCAATCACTTCACCCGATGGAAACGGAAACACCGCAATCGCATCATCGACGGCAACGCCTGCCCCACCGCCAAAATTGCCGATCGACGGTGTACCGGACAATTGCCATGCAATACGGCCCGTCGATACATCAAGCGCCCAAGCGGCCGCGTTACGCGCCACGACATACACAAGGTTTCCGCGCACCGTTGGCGCAGAGGTGCCCGGCGCATCAAGATCTTGCGTCCACAAAACCTGACCTGTCGCTGCGTCAAGTGTCGTTAATTCACCAAAACCGGTCGTCACAAATACGCGCCCGCCGCCAACCGATAGTCCGCCACCGGACGCATCTGTTGCATTGTCCACGCGCGGTGTCACATCTGTGGCCCAGACTGGCGCACCCGATACCGTGGTTGCAACCACGCCTGCGCGCGCATCAAGTGTGTAAACAACGCCACCCGCCACAACGGGTTCCGCAGTAATGCGCGCACGGCGGCTGTCGCCTTTGCCGATATTGACCGCAAATATCTGGGTCAAAGTGCCGGCCAGCGCGGGGTGGCTGATCCGGTGACCCGGCCCACCATTGCGGTGGGTCCAGTCGGCATTGACGCGCGGCGCACCCAAGGTCACGGGCACGGTCTGGTTCACGAATGCGGCGACATCGCGGATGGATTCCTTTTCGCCCGGAAGAATGACATCAACCTCGCCACAGCCAAGCATCAAACTGGCCAAAAGGCCTACGGTATATATGGTTTTGGCTGTCACGAACTTGGTCCCCTTGATGTCTTACTGGGCAGGTGCGGTTGGGGTGACATCGCCACCCAGAGCCACAATCAGTGTTTGGGCGCGTTCACGCAAGCCCCGCGTGACACCTGCGTCTTGTGAAATGCCCCGCATGGTGGCTATGGCAGCCGCGGCATCGCCGTCCTCGACCTGCATCAGGCCAATTTGTTCGGACGCAAGCAATGCAAACGGGGCGCCCGGCTGCGCAAGCTGTTCCAACGCGACCAGACGGGCTGCGCGGTCATCAGCAGGCAACATCGCCGCCTTGAGCGCAGCAAGGTCGCGGTAAATTTCAGGCACATCCATGTTCACAGCCAAAGCCCCCAGCGTTTGAGCCGCAGCATCAACTTGCCCCGCCTCTTGCTGTGTGGCCGCAGTTAACAATGCCATAACAGCCGCCGCAGGGCCGTCAACCGTGATCGCCGTCAAAGCCGCCGCGCGGTCTTCTGCACCGTCGGCGCCCAACGCATCAAGCATCAGATCACCTGCCGCTTGCGCCGTATTTTGCGCCTGTGCTTTGGTATATTCGTTATAAGCGGCCCCCCCGACAAGGCCAAGAACCACAACGATTGCGATCCACCCGTAGCGGCGCAAGTAGCCATAAAGCGCATCGCGGCGGACTTCTTCGCTGACTTCGTTGATAAAGCTGTCGGTGTCGCTCATGGTGGGGCCCCTTTTGTGTCTTGCAGGTTCTAGCGTCAATTGCGCGGGTTTGCCAAGGCCCAAGCGGCCACGCAAGGCGCCCGCCGGCGATTATGCCTTTATACCGGCGCAGTTTCATCTTCGGTCTGGCGGTTCCACAAGTGTGCGTAACGGCCATCGGACGCGAGCAAGGCATCGTGCGTGCCCTGTTCCACGATGACGCCTGCCTCGAGGACCACAATCAAATCGGATTCTGCGATCGTAGACAACCGGTGTGCGATTGTGATGACCGTGCGGCCCTTTGACATGGTTTTCAACTCAGCCTGAATGTCCATTTCGGTTTGGGTATCAAGCGCGGATGTGGCCTCGTCAAGCAACAGGATCGGCGGATTTTTCAACAATGTGCGCGCGATGCCCACCCGCTGCTTTTCACCGCCCGACAATTTGAGCCCGCGTTCACCAACCGTTGTCGCGTATCCATCAGGCAAGCTGACGATAAAATCATGGATTTTGGCGGCACGCGCCGCTGCGATAATCTCGTCTTCGGACGCGGTGGGCCGCCCGTAAGCGATGTTATAATGCACCGTATCGTTGAACAACACAGTGTCTTGCGGGACCACCCCGATCTGGGCATGTAAGCTGGCTTGGGTCACATCGCGCAAATCCTGACCATCAATGCGCACAGCCCCTGCACCGACATCGTAAAACCGGAACAACAGCCGCCCGATGGTTGATTTCCCCGATCCCGACGACCCGACAATCGCGACTGTCTGGCCCGGTTTTGCCGTCAGGGTGACGCCCTTTAGAATGGCGCGCTCAGCGTCATAGCCAAAATGCACGTCGTCAAAAACGATTTCACCCGATTGCACATTTAATACACTTGCATCCGGCGCATCGTTCACTTCGGCAGGTTGCTGTAACAAATCGAACATCGCGCCCATATCAATCAGCGCCTGACGTATTTCGCGGTAAACCGTCCCAAGAAAGTTAAGCGGCAGTGTGATCTGGATCATATATGCGTTAACCAGCACGAATTCACCAACAGACAGGACACCTTGCTTGACGCCGATTGCAGCCATCACCATCACAATCACCAGTCCTGCGGTGATCAAAACCGCCTGACCAAAGTTTAAAAATGCGAGGGTATAGTTGGTTTTGACTGCGGCCTCGGCGTATTGGCGCATTGCGTCGTCATACCTGTCTGCTTCCCATTTTTCGGCGCCAAAATATTTGACCGTCTCGAAGTTCAACAGGCTGTCGATCGCTTTCTGGTTTGCATCCGTGTCCTGATCGTTCATTTCTTGACGGATCCGCACGCGCCATTCGGTTACAGCGAACGTAAACCAGACATAAAGCCCGATCGTGATGACCACCACCACCAGATACCAGACATCGAATTTGACAAATAACACTGCCAAAATCATCAGCAGTTGCAACACCAGCGGCCCCACAGAAAACAGCAAAAACCGCAGCAAAAACTCAACGCCCTTTACACCACGTTCAATGATCCTGCTTAACCCGCCGGTTTTGCGGGTAATGTGATACCGCATGGACATGTGATGAATATGTGTAAACGTTTCAAGCGCCAGCGCCCGCAACGCACCCTGCCCCACACGGGTAAAAATAACATCGCGCAATTGTTGCAAACCGGTCGATAACAGCCGTGCAATCCCGTAGGCCAATGTCAGGCCCACAGCCGCAAGGCCCAGAAATGTCACCGATGTCGGGTCTTCTGGCGCAAGCGAATCTACCGCTTGACTGAACAACTGGGGTGTCAGCACCGCAATCACCTGCGACAGTAACAACGCCGCCATTGACGCCACGACACGTATTTTTACCGCTGTATTTCCCGCAGGCCATAAATACGGCGCAACCTTGCGAATAACATTCAAGCCCTGAACACGTGTATCGGACATATTAGCATCAGTTTTGGGCGATCGGCGCATTGGGGTCTCCGGTATGGCAGGCTTTCTGTCTATTAAGACGGACCAAAGATTACCAGTGCTTGCAACCTATTGTTCGCCCCGCGGCAGACGAAAAACTTGTCCAGGATAAATCAGGTCAGGGTCGCGGATACGGTCGCGGTTGGCTGCGAACACAGCACCATACAAAATACCTTCTCCAAGCTGGTCGCGTGCGATCGCCCAAAGTGTGGTGCCCGGCTGCACGGTTGTCACGGCAACCTGAAATGCAGGATTTGTGGTCTGGGCCGCAAGCGCGGCCGCGACAATCTGTGGTTCTTCGCGCTGGAACGGGGTTTCGACGCGCGACATCACCGTGCCGTCACCGTCAATCTGATCAATGCGCAAGGTATAAACGCCTGTATCAATATCAGGCAGGTCGCTGCGCCAGCTGCCGCCATCCGCAATCCGCGATGCAGCCACGGACCGATTGTCGATGTACACCCGCACAGCCCCGCCACCGGATGCACGCCCGGCGATCAACACATCCCCGCTTGGGTCATAGGTAATGCTGTCCAACGCGACACCGGACACATCAGCAGGCTGCCCTGATTGTAAAACCTGCACACCTTGCGCCGATGCAACCAGAATTGCGGGCGCAGGGCGCGGTGTTGCGATATCAAGCGGTGCTTGGCCAGATGGACGATCGGCAACCACAACAGGCGCCGTAAATGGCGCGATCACATAAACTTCGGCTGAGACGATGGCATCGCTACTCGGATAGCCCGTTACGGTTAAAGCCTGTGATACGCGTGCGAAAGGCACGGTCACCAATGCCACAAACCCGCCACTGTCATCTGCGGACACACGCGCAATTGCGGTCCCGTCAAGTAAGATATCAACCGTTTGCAACGGGGATGCGCGCCCTGCCAAAACTGCTGCACCATCCGGTGCAACGCGGATCGTATCAAGTGTCGGGACAACGACAGCTGTCTTTTCGCCACCTTGTGCATCAGGCGCATCTTGCAAATATCCGCCATCCGTGACCACCAAAGGCCGGGTGCGCAGCGTGGGTCCAACCACCACAACCACCACCGCCACAGCGACCGCAGCGGCCACGCCAAGGCCAATTTGCGTTGCGTTTGATAATGCCATGTTGTGGTCCCACCCTAAGTGCCGCACATTGCGGGTTTGGCGACCATAGCAATGGCACTATGACCGGTCAAAGGGATCAATTCAGTGAGGCACCCACTATGACAAAAATGCACAAATCTGTCTGTGTCTATTGCGGATCGCGAGATGGAACACGACCTGCCTATGCCCAAGCGGCCACAGACACCGGCACCATGTTGGCGCGGCGCGGTTGGCGCCTGGTTTACGGGGCGGGCGATGTGGGCTTAATGGGGCGCGTGGCTACTGCGGCACAAATGGCGGGTGGCAAAACATTCGGTGTCATCCCCACCCATCTGCTTGACTGGGAAGTTGGCAAGCGTGACCTTGATACATTTATCATCACAGAAACCATGCACGAGCGCAAAAAAGTAATGATCATGAACGCAGATGCGGTCGTGGTATTGCCTGGCGGCGCAGGGTCACTTGACGAGCTGTTCGAGGCTTTGACATGGCGTCAACTTGGACTGCACACAAAGCCGATTTTTGTGCTGAACACCAATGACTTCTGGACCCCGCTTATGGGATTGATCGACCATTTTATCGCAGAAGGCTTTGCCGACCCGTCCTTGCGCAACTTTATTCAAGTTATGGGCACAGTCCCCGCACTCGAAACCGGTTTGGCTACCGCTTTGTCAGACCGCCAAACCGATACCGAATAAACAATCAGCGCGACCCAGATGATCGGAAATGCAAGTGCGTGCCACGTTGTGACCACGCCGCCCATGGCGATTGCGCAGCCAAATTGAAGCGTGGGGTTCAGATATTGCACCAACCCGATTGTGGCTAACCGCACACGGCGGGCGGCAAAGCTGAAAAATATCAACGGACTGGCAGTCAATGGCCCCGATAGCGCAAGGATCGCATGCGTGCCGATGTCATTGTCACCACCTGCCCCTGTGCCGCGAAAGACCAGCCATGCCACTGCAAATGGCGCAAGCACCACCACCTCGGCTGTGACCGAAACAACAGGCCCAAGATCGGAATTTTTCTTAATCATGCCGTAAACGCCAAATGTCAGCGCCAGCATCAATGCCAACCACGGGGCCACCCCAAGCCCGATCGTCAAGACCAGCACCGCCACCACAGCCAGCCCCACAGCGACCCATTGCGCCCGCTTCAGGGTTTCGCCAAACACAACCATACCGATCAACACCGCGACCAACGGGAAAATGTAATAACCCAACGACGCTTCGATGCCCTGACCTGTTGAAATTGCCCAGATAAACCCGAACCAGTTTGCTGCAATCACCACCGCACCAGCCAGAATTGTCAGTGCGCGTCGCGGGTTTGCCAACGCGGTACCTACCTCCGACAGGCGGCCCTGCGCGCCCAAGATAATAACGAAAAATAACAGCGACCACAGGCTTCGGTAACACAGCACCTCAAGCGGGGGAACATGGGACACTTGGGCATAGTAAAGCGGCGAAAGCCCCCAGACAGTGCAGGCCATGACCATCGCCAGCACACCTTTTTGATCGTCGCGCATGTGAATTGCCCCTTTGGTGTCATCAAGGTGTAAACCCCTGCCTTGTGCAACAACAAAAAGGCCCGCCGCACTGCTGCGAACGGGCCTCGTTTTGACGCTTTTGTCAAAAATTACATACGGGATGCAACATTTTCCCAGTTGACCAGGTGATCAAGAAAATTGGTCAGGTATACCGGACGCTTGTTGCGGAAATCGATGTAGTAAGAATGTTCCCACACATCACAGCCAAGCAAGGTTGTCTGACCGAAACATACAGGATTCACGCCGTTTTCTGTTTTGGTCACTTTCAAGCCACCATCGGTGTCTTTGACCAGCCATGCCCAACCGGACCCGAACTGACCGGCACCCGCTGCAGAAAACTGGGATTTGAATTCGTCAACCGACCCAAAGCTGTCTTTGATCGCAGCTTCAAGCTCCGACGGCATTTTGCTGTCGGCCGGTGTCATCATTTCCCAAAACTGGTTGTGATTCCAAAGCTGGCTGATGTTGTTGAAAATGCCGCTTTGGGCCACGGCGGACGCGTCGTATGTGCCCTTAATGATCTCTTCAAGGGATTTATCAGCCCACTGCGTGCCTTCAATCGCCTTGTTGCCATTGGTAACATAGGCGTTGTGGTGCAGGTCATGGTGAAATTCTAGCGTTTCAGCGGACATGCCTTTGGCAGCAAGCGCGTCATGGGCGTAGGGCAGATCAGGAAGTTCAAAAGCCATTGATTTTCTCTCTTCTAATAAAGTGCAGTCTACTTCCATAGATGTCACATGGGCCGCCAAGGTCAAGGGTCAGAAATGTCCCACCGCTCCACCCTTTGCGCCTGCAGCAAGCAATTTGAAAGTATAGTCGGCAACTGACCGGAAACAGATCACCGCGAAGGTGTCCGCGTCTTTCATCCAGAACGCAGCCGCAACCTGACCCAGACGCGTTCGCCTGAAATCACCCGTTTTGAATGTGTCGGGGTGCAAATCAACAGGCGCGTTTTTCGCCATAACCTCGCGCGCGAAAGTGCCTTCAACAAATATCAAAGCGCGTGCATCCGACAGGTTTTCTGCCAGATAATGATGTCCGGCCAAGGCTTTGTCGATTTTTGCAATCGCATCTGCCACATCATGGTGGGGCACAAGCAGCAACATTTCGTCGGGTGACATCCAAGCAAGCGCAGTGTCACCCGTCATTGTTACCTGTCCCACACCGGGAAATGTGGCGCCGGTGACAGCCTTGCAAACCGACCTAAGCTTGGACGCCTGCAAATCGCCACGCAGTGTGATCATGCCTTGCAATCCCGCCGCGCGCACCGTGACTTCGCCTTTGGCAACTGCGCCTTGTAATGCACTGACAGCATTAGACATTTTGCTTCTCCCCGTCTTTATCATAGAATACCTGATCAACAATTTTGGCTTTCACCGTGGTCCCGTCAACCTTGTTAAACTCAAGAACTTCGCCCATGCGGTCGGGTCCGTGCAACACAAGCCCCATCGCAATTCCACAATCCAGATTGGCAGAATAATAGGTCGACGTTACACGGCCCTGCACGTTGCGCTGCCCATTGTCATTCACCCCGTCCGCAATCGCATAACATCCATCCGGCAAAACAGACCCGTCAAGCGTTTGTAACCCCACCAGTTTCCACCGGGTCGGATCCGCCATATGCGACCGCAAATGCGCACGCTTGCCAAGATAATCGGGCTTCTTGCGCGATAATGCCCAATTCAGGTTCAAATCCTGCGGAATAACTGTTCCGTCAGTTTCGTCACCAATCATGATAAAGCCCTTTTCAGCCCGCAAGATATGCAGACATTCAGTGCCGTATGGCATCACACCAAATTCTTCGCCCGCCAGCAAAAGCGCGTCCCAGAACGCACGCCCTTGGCTGGCAGGAACCGCAATTTCATACGACAATTCACCCGAAAAACTGATCCGGTAAGCGCGGGCATGAAACCCGCCCAATATCCCGTCACGCCATTGCATAAACGCAAGCGCATCTTTTGACACATCCATGCCACCAAGTTTTTCCAGCAATTTCCGCGCATTGGGACCAACCACAGCGATCTGCGCGAATTGTTCGGTCACATTGGCTACATAGACTTTCCAGTCCCACCATTCGCATTGCAGCCAGTCTTCCATCCAGCCGTGAATACGCTCTGCGCCACCTGTGGTCGTGTGACACAGCCACGTCTCGTCATCGATCCGCGCAACCACGCCGTCATCTGACAAAAACCCGTTTTCCGTACACATCAACCCGTACCGGCATTTACCTACCGCCAGATTGGACATCATATTGGTATACATCATGTCAAGAAATTTGCCCGCATCCGGTCCCTTGACGATCAGTTTGCCCAAAGTAGATGCATCCAGCACCCCAAGGTAATTGCGCGTGTTCTTCACCTCGCGGTTGACTGCGTCATGCACTGTCTCACCGTCCCGCACATAGGTGTACGGGCGGCGCCACTGGCCAACGGGTTCATTATCGGCACCATTGGCATTCGACCAGTCAGATATCGGGGTCATACGGATCGGCTGGAACAAATCATCGCGGGCC
>Ga0222645_101390_pt1 | contig 10431 bp, 20 predicted proteins | sample AntAcemetagen292_FD_179881 | JGI IMG/M metagenome (GOLD analysis project Ga0222645, IMG submission 179881) | Saline water microbial communities from Ace Lake, Antarctica - #292 | ecosystem: Environmental > Aquatic > Non-marine Saline and Alkaline > Saline | place: Antarctica: Ace Lake | collected...
ACTTTGTTGACAGCTTTATTACTGGACCGTTGAACAGCTTAGAACGTGCGCTTGGCCTTGACCTGCAAACGCCATTGCGGCGCAAGGTTTCCGACGGCTTGCGCAAGATGTCTCTGGAATACACAGCGACAGCACAAGAGGCATCGGCAACCGCAAGGCAATTGTTTGCATCGACAACCGCAACATCAACAGCGTTTGAGGAGTTTACAACAAAAATTGCGGAAACAGCCGAAGAAGTAAACGCGGCGGCGGTAGCAAGCAAATTGCTTGATAACTCACTTACTTCTACTGGAAAGTCTGCGGGCAAGACCGTGCCTAAAATAGAGGAATTAAAAACAGAAACCGAAGCGTTTAATGCGGCAATGGAAGAAGCTGCTATGACCACGGAGGATCTAGGCAAAGCAAAAGCGCAAATCCTAGTCAGTGGGATCGACAGCATGGCTGGCGCGTTTGGCGACTTTGTGAGCGGCGGGTTGAAAGACTTTAAGAGCTTTGCGTCATCTATCGTTGACACGTTCAAACGTATGCTGTCGCAAATGATTGCAATGGCGGTCAAAAATAAAATTATGATTAGCCTTGGCATGGGCGGTGGCGGCGGTGGCAACGCTGCAAGCATGGCGATGCAAGCGGCTGGCGGCGGTGGTGGCGTGGCGGGTGCGGCAGGCGCTGCATTAGGTGGCCTCGGTTCATTAGGCAGCGTATTTATGAACGGCGCGTCTGCAAGCCTTTCTGCTTTTTCTGGCGGCATAAGTGCAGGCATCGGGCAAGTGGGGGCAACGATGGCAGGTGCAACCGCTAGCCTTCCAGCTTTTGCCGCTGCGGTTGGCGCTGTTGCGGTACCATTGCTTGCGGTGGTGGCAGTATTCGCGTTTTTCAAAAAGAAGACCAAGGAACTTGATGCGGGTGTGCGCCTGACAGTCAAGGGCTTGAATGTAATGGTGGAAAGTTTCAAGAAAGTTCAAACGTCGCGGTTTTTTGGCCTGTCTAAGAAGGTGCGGACGACATTCACTTCACTAGGCGCGGCAGCCAACCCGTTAAAGCAGACAATCCGTGCCATCCAGACAAGTGTTTTAACAGCGGCGGCGTCAATTGGTGTGGGCGCTGGCCAATTTGCAAAGTTTTCCAAGCGAATTAAGATCAGCACAAAAGGGCTGTCAGACAAGCAAGCGCAAAAGGCAGTCACTGATGCGCTAAATGGGTTTTCCGACGAATTTGCTAACATGGTTCGCGGCCTGTCTAAGTTTGCAATTGCAGGCGAAGGCGCAAGCGATACGCTCTCACGCCTAAGCGCCTCGTTGCTGACCGTTAATGACGTGTTCCGTGACCTTGGATTCGGTGCTTACAACGTGTCTTTGGCTGGTGCTGGCGCGGCTTCACAGTTCGCGCAATTGTTTGGGTCGTTGCAGAACTTCACAGCATCAACCGGCGCATACTATGACCAGTTCTTTACAAACGACGAAAAAATGGCCAACGCAACAGCCCGATTAACGCAGAGCCTTGCCGCGCTTGGCATCGACTTTGTGCCACAAACAAAATCAGCGTTTCGGGATCTGGTTGATACCGCCATGCTTGGCGGCGACAGCGACCTTGCGGCGCAGTTAATTATGCTTGCGCCAGCATTCAGCGCGGTGACAGACGCCACGAACCGGCTTGCGGATGCGATTGATGCGATGAACACAAACGAAAACGCATTTGCGACTGGCGTTGATTTTCGGCGGGGCTTGTCGCGGGCTGCAAATAACATCGCTTACAGCCCAGAAAAGTCGCAGGCAGAAATGCTTGCGGAATTAAAGTCGTTGAATGCGCGTATGGATGTGCTACAATCAACATCAGAAATAACCGCCAATTCATCGTCGCAGACAGCAGAAAACACCGACTACACCAACGCCCTAACATTGGAGGCCGCAACATGACAACGCCACTGCAAATTGTTGTGCCTCTTTTAATTGCGGACGCCAACATCACGGCGTCGAATGTGGCGCTTGAAACGGCGTGGACGGCTGGCACTTATTCCCTCGGCACACAACGGCGCGTCGGGGAGCGGATCTTTGAAGTCAGCGCGGCGTCAACATCGGAAGAGCCAAGCGCGACGGCCACAGATTGGTTCGATGCAGGACCGGGCAACCGTTACGCGGCTTTTGATCGACAGGTTGGAATTGATAAATATCGTGTTGTCGAAACATTCACCAGCAATGCGGACACAATCACTTACACGCTTGAAACCTTGTCACGTATCAGCGGGATAGCGTTCTTCGGCGTGCAGGCAAGCAACATCACAATCGTTGCCACTGTTACCACCACGGGCGATGCAGCCAACGTAAGCTATGACATGAAAGACGAAGCGCTTTACGGCGGGTCATTTTGGCGCTGGTGTTTTGTGCCAAAGTCGTTTGAGCGCAAGCACATCAACTTTGACCTAAACATTCCGCAAAATTCGTCAATTGATATTACAATCACAAACACGGGCGACGTTGCAAAGGTTGCAACAATCGCGGCGGGCATTGTTTCGCAGTTTGGCATTGTCGGTGTTGGCACTGGCAAGACGCTTAAGAGCCGGTCGTTCAAAAAGACAGACGGCGCGTTGACATCGCTTTTGCAGCGCACCACGTCGTCAATTGTTTCATACAATGTCACTTTGTTAAATTATGAGGCTGGCGCGTTTTGGCGCATGGTTAATGACATTGACGGCATTGGCGCGGTTTTTGTTGCTGACGCTCAATATCCAGAATTCTCAATCTACGGCACATTATCGTCGGCAAACCCAACGGCGCAAGGTGTCGGAACATCTAAGGCCACAATAGAGGCGGAAGAATTATGACAACCCCGACAATCACACCATACCCCGGAGATTTGCCTGCGAAAGAGCAGTCAAACCCAGTTCTTGACGCAAACGTCGATGATTTTCTGACGTGGCTTAGTGACACAAACGGGCCGGAGCTTGTTACGTTTGTTACTTATGCGCAGGACGTTGCCGACAACGTGCTTGCAACGGCGCTTGCAGGCGATCTGCCACCGTTGACGGGCAAGGCTGGCCAGTTCATCCGCGCCAACGCGGCAGAGGACGGCGGTGAATTTCGCACACCTGCACAGGTGCTTGCAGCTATTGGCGCAGCCCCGCTTGCAAACCCCGCACTGACAGGCACGCCAACGGCTCCAACAGCCGCTGCCGGTACTAGTACAACACAAGTCGCCACCACAGACTTTGTAACTAACGAAATTGAGTGGACTACAACCACTATTTACGACAGCGTTACCGATGGTGACGTAAACACCGTCGAAATCACTTTTGTTGATGGTTTTGAATATATGGTGTTCGGTGACGGTTTGGGGCTGAACGAAGCCGGTGGTCTTGGTTTTAAAGTACAGATGGATGCGCAGCCTTCCAACACTAATGTGTTTGACGTGCCGTTTACGAGTGCTGGCGCTAACGAAAACAACTTTCTTCTTGACTTAAAACTTGCTCGTGTTGCTACGTCCGGTCGTGTGCTTAGTTGTTTGATTGGGAACCAAGCTGATGCAGACTCGTCTGGATTTACTGCTTCGTCTAACGGATCAATAGTTGTTTTCTCGGTTACTGACACAAGAGCTAACCCAGATAAAATAAAAAAAGTATTTTTTTATGCAAGTGGCTCTGGCGAGTTTGATCTGGGTTTAATTAAATTGATGAAGCGGAGAATCAATTATGTTTAAGATTATTGTAGACGGCTTTGGGAACAAAACAAAAGAAGCTATGACAGAAGCTGAAATTTTAGATCGTCATCCAACCGTTGAGCAGAAACGGTCCCGTATGTCTTGCACGTCGCTTCAAGGTAAGATCGCACTGGGTGCAGAAGCGTGGGCCAAGGTTATCGCATACCGTGACGAACCGGAAACGCCATTTTCAGTTAAAGTAATTATTGATGACAGCCCAGTATGGACGCGGATTAGTCAAGACATATCATTGATCGGTTGGGCTTTGGATTACACAGACGAACAGATGGACGCGCTTTTCTTGCAAGCCGCGAAGGTCAACGCATGAACAGCAATTATTCAGAAACTCGTTTGATTGGGTTTAAGCGCCTATGTGTTTTCTTGTCTTTGTCACCTGTAATTCTGCCCGTGTTTGTCCTTTACAGCGGGGTCTACTGGCTGGCGCGCAACGAATGGGACGTTGGTTGGCGACGTTGGGTCATTGCGATACCGGTGGCCGCGTTTGTAGTTATCAACACCTTGCATAATTGGTTTGTCTGCACGCTTTTGTTTTGCGAGTTTCCGCGCGAATTTCAGACAACAACACGGTTGCGGCGGTTGAAGTCACACCCTGATCCGTCGGTTCGCGAATTGGCGGATCTGATGGGCGGGTTTCTCAACAGCCAAGACCCAAACCACTATTGAAAGCAGGCATCTGATGGACGTTATTCGTGAATTTTGGGTAATCATTGCGGCTTGCGTCACTGGTCTCGGCTTTGTTTACCGAACGGAGGCCAAGGCATTGCAAAACGCTAGAGAGATTGAACGACTTTGGACGCAGCGAAAAGAGGATCTGCAATCCGCTAAAGACAGCCGCGATCGCATGGATACGCGGCTGGATGAAATTAGCGCAGACATCAAAGCGATCCTGCGCAGCATTAAGAATTGAGGGAACCGATGGACATTCCACAGCAAGCGACAGAAATCATTAAGCGATGGGAAGGGCTATGCCTTTCAACATATCTTTGCAGCGCGGGGGTGTTGACCATTGGCTATGGCACAACGGCGAGGGCTGGCGTCGGGATCGTTCCACGCATGGGGCTAACGATTACGCAACCCGAAGCCGAATGGTATTTAGAAAAAGCGCTTGTTAAATTCGCGGCCAAGGTAGACCCGCTAATTACGGCGCCGATAAACGACAACGAGCGTTCGGCGTTCCTGTCGCTGGCATACAACATCGGGCCAACTGGTTTTGCAAATTCGTCTGCGCTGCGTCATTTCAACAATGGCGACAAGGCGCGATCCGCGGCATCCATCCTGCTATGGAACAAAGAAACCAAGGGCGGTCGCAAGGTTGTGTCTCAAGGGCTTAAAAATCGCCGAGCTGATGAACGTAAACTGTTTTTGCTACCCGTTACCGCAAAGACCACCCCAAAGCCAACAGCGGCCCCCGTTGCCGGGTTCTGGGCATCAATCGCGGCGTTCTTTGCCGCATGGAAAGGTTCCAAATGAATTACGCACCAATTGCGCGGATCGTCCTGCGTTACATTATCGGCGGCGTGATCGGCGCGGCACAAGGCGACATGCTTGCGGCGGATCCTGACATGGTAACGTTTGTGGCGTTGGCGCTGGGCGCGGCTGTCGAAGGCGCTTATGCCATTGCAAAGCGGAAAGGCTGGACAACATGATCGAGGCACTTATTGGAATTACGGTTTTTATTGCGGGCGTGGCTATCGCGTTCTTTAAGGGCAAAAGCAACCAGCGGAATGAGGATGAAGTCGATGAACTCAATGAATATATCGCAACAAAAAAGCGCATTGAAGATGCGACACGCCGCGACCTGTCTGGCGCTGATGTTGATGACAGCCTGCGCGACCACGCCAAACGATAGGGCCGGGTGTGAGGCCACAGCGCAAAGTCGCGTTGATGCAGCCCAAGGCGCACTGGCCGATGGTGGGCCACAATCTAAGCGGGCGCTTAACGTATTGTTAGATCAGTTGCAAGCGTGGTGTAAATAGAGTTTAATCTGCACACGCAATAAATAAAAGGTTGAACCATGCCCACACCCCCACTAAGCGACAAGCTCGCAATTGAAGCCGTTGACGCATATTCCCGCAACAACGGCAAAGGAAACCTTGCGGCGAAAGAACTGGGCATCCATCCCAACACGTTCACAAACCGTCTAAGCGTCGCCAAATCGCGGGGCTTTCACTTGTCAGACGGCGCACGATCCGCGATGCAAGGTGCGGGGCTTAACGGCGTCGAGGCAAAGGGCGGATGGATACACAACTATGACTCGGCCACCGGCAACAAGACAGGCACGACGCGATGGGCTGCGCCGGCGGATGAAGCGGCATCGCCGGAAAGCGTAGCGGCTAAAATTGCAGATACACTTAGCGGCGTAATCTCAATTCCTGAAATTATTATGGGTTCAAGACCGCGTGAAAATGTGGTTAATTTGTTTGCAAATTCTGACTGGCATCTTGGCGCAACCATGCCCGCCGGTCAGGGCCACAGAGCCTACAACCGAGAAATAGCGGTTGATCGTGTTAAATCAGGCTTTAGCGAACTTCACGGCAGCTTGTCCCCGGCGGATACCGCAATTATCCTTGACAATGGCGACAGATTGCACGCCAACGACGACAGGGACGTGACCGTTAAAAGCGGTCACAAGCTAAAAGTTGAAGGCACGCACGGCAGCAATTTGCTTTTGTCACTGGAAACCGCAGTTTGGCAAATTGAAATGGCACTTACCACGCACAACGAAGTCATATATCAGTCAAACCCAGGCAATCACGACCCAAACATTCCACAGCCTATTTTAATGGCGTTGCAGATGCGATACGACAACAATTCGCGCGTGAAAATTGAAACTCAAGAAAGCCACGTTAGCATTTTTCAGCGTGGCCGAGTATTTATATCGTCACACCACGGTCACGGGCAAAAGCCTATGGCGCTGGCTGCAAGCATACAGCACACTTTTAGGGAACTTTACGGATTAAGTGATTTTCACTTTATGTACACGGGTCACTTGCATTCTTCAAAATCTGACACTTTTGGCGGTATGCACTGGACGCAGTTGCCTTCAATTGTATCAACAACGCAATTCGAGGAGGAAATGCAATTTGTTGATACAAGTGGAATTTACGGGGCGTCCTTTGACACAAAAACCAGAGGCAGATTTAAGGAAATAAACTTACGGCTTTAAGTTGCAAGACGGGCGGTTCACGGTTTGGTTTTAAGTTTGCGCAGCTTGATCGGCACTCCCCATTCTTGCGCGTCTAACATGCCTTGCAGCATACCGTCGCTAATGCCTTGATCCACGTAAAACACGGACGCATCGGCTTTCTTTAGCCATGCCAGCCCGGACGCGATGCCTTGCGCTCTTTCGTCTGGGTCGGTGTCGTCAAGTATGCCGGGCTGCGTGTAAAGCAAGTGCGACGCAATTGGCGCTTCGCCGCGTTCTAAGCTGTCACGAACGCAAGCCCTCGCATAGGTTTTATTGTCCGCGACGCTGCCCGCATAGGGGCTTTCTAAAATTACCAGTTTCATGGCACGATTCCTCCCTCAAAATAATTTATTTCGTCCATTTTGTAAACACGAGCAATGCCATTACTTTCGTCGTCAGATTGAAAAACAAAGCCGTCGCGCTTTCCAAAAGAATTAGTAATCACATAGCAATTTTCGACATTTCCTGTCTTTGGATTTCTTGCTCTGATCGCGCCTAATTCGCAAGGTTTATTTTCCTCACTTAATTCTGCCCCAAGGGCCATATAGCCAGCGCCGTCAACATTGCTATCGCGATGCGGGCCGTTGCGTAATCGTGCCACCTTTAGCAGCGTCATCATGTTGCACACATCGGATGCCGTCATCGGCTTGCCAAGATACGCAGACCACATTGCCGCAATGCACCCGAATGACTGTTCTGGCGTGCCATAATCGCTTTCGCGCTGGCCGTTAATCAGCGTGGAAGCCTCGTTCAATACTTCGGTGCGGGCGTTCATAAAAGTTCACCGTCCTGTTCGTAACAAGCAATTTCCCAAGCCTCTTGAAAGTCTTGCACTGCGCGTTCCTTGCCGCCTTCGCTGTGCATACGTGTTTCGTTGTATGCCAATTCGACCATTCCCATCGCAATTTCGCTTTCCGCTGCAAGTTCATAAGCTTGAGACGGTGACATGCCGTTTTGCCGCGCCTTCATAATTTCCCCGGCAAGCTGACCAAGCATCGGGCAAAGTTCCTTTGCTGTCACATTTTCGGCAAGGGCTGGCGTCATAAATGCGCACAGCGCGAGTGTTGTGATGATCTTTTTCATTTTGGTTCCTTCAGTTGGTTAAACGCTGCCATGATAGCGGCGCGGTTGTGGGCGTTGGCTGCGGCTTTGGCGTCCACTGCATTATTATGATGCCCAAACGGGGGGTCGTCTTCTATACAATCGCGCGGCGTCCACATGCCGAAACCCTCCTCGTGGCAATTTTCCACAAGATATTGACCAAACGGGTTTTGTGCTATGCAGTTTTCAGGACTGCGGCAATCCCACACCAACGGCGCAATCATATCGGGCAGGTCGGCGATTATGGCGTCTGCGGCCCCTTTGTGGTCTACGCCCCCGGTTTCATGTTCCCAGATAATTTGTGCAATTTCATCCCGCATATCCATCACACGGCCCCCGTTGCGTATAGGTAGGCCACGTAAGGCATGACAACGGCAAGGTATGCTGCGAGGAACACAGCGGCGGCTATGGTTGCGTGATATAAGGTCATTCGGTTTCCTTCGGCTTGATTGCGGCGTTAATTGCATCGGCTACGGCTTGGCCTGTGCCATGAGGCAAAAACATTGGAACGCTTGGCCCGTTGAAATTGTGTATTTCAACACAGTCAAAATCGTTTTGGGGATAAGTTTTTGCCACAGCAATTTCGATGTGGTGAATTGAAATGTTGACAGTCATGCCAACACCCCCCAGCTTAACGGTTCATAAAGGCCGTTTCCGGTTTCGACCATATCGCGGCGAAATTCCATATCTTTGCGCAGTTCGGCTTCATGGTCATAGGCTGGCGCGGGTGGCTTGGGTCGCGCGCGGTCGATTGCGGCGTAGATGTTTGCAACGCGGCCATATTGCTGCATGGTCACGTCTGGGTTGTTGCCGTGCTGTTCAATGTGCGCGATGTCATCGGCCGGCAGCGCGGGCTGCATTGCCTTTGCGCGTTTTAAATATGCTTGGTGTGTCATTGTTTTGGTTCCCTTGTTTGCTTCTATCCCTTGTATCTAGCAACCACCCCGCACTGTCAACGCCTTTTCTGCGCATAATATACGTTGCGCAGAATTGGCGTTGCTGTATAACGGGCATATGAAAAACACAAAACAAAAACTCACAAACCGGTTGCACGTTCTGATGGCAGACGACGACCGTGAAAAACTGGAACGCGCCGCTGCTGCTATGGGCGTTGGCGCGTCAACCTACACGCGCATGTTAATCATCAAAGATTATACAAAGGGAGAAAACGACAATGGGCAAACCTGAACTGAAGCCATGCCCATTTTGCGGTAGTGATGCGTATTTTGACAAGGAAACCGCTGCAATTTTAGGCAACAGGACAGGCCATAAATTTGCGATTGCTTGTAGCTGGTGTGAGATTTCAGGACCAGGAGAGCAAGAGTTTAATAAAGCAGTAATGCGCTGGAACCAGCGTTTACAATAGGAGGCGTAAGAGATGACTAAAGCAAGATTCCAGCCCTACGGTGGCGCAGGTCAACTGCCCACGGATTGCTGTGATTTCGCGGTTGTGGATACGGAAACCGGAAAAGAGGTTTGCCGCGTTTGGGATGAAGAAGACGCGCGGCGGATCGCGGATTTACTGGAAACCGCACAACCTAAATAGGAGGCAATGATGCACGATAAATTTTTACGCACCGGAATTACTGCGAAAATACGCGGCCCACTTAACGATGCAACTGGCGACACCCTAAGTTTGATGCTTGCCAGCGCTGACGTTATTGACGCCTGCGGCTATGAAATCGAACGCCTGCGCAGCGTTAACAAATACATGGCAGAGCAAATATACGGCACAAAGACTTAAAGAAAGAAAGTGACAATGACAAAAATTGAAACGCCAGACGAAACAAGCACCCGCATCAAAAAGTTAATCGAGGGATTTGAAGCGCGTTGCGCTGCGCAAGGGCATGAATGGGAACCGTCAATCTTTGGCGGCCATTACTGTCGAGCGTGCGGCGCTGCCAGCTTTGCACAAAAGGCGGCTGCCTAACCCCGCGTGGCAAGCCAGTCGTTAAACGCTTGCCACGCAGCATCGCAGCCCAGCGCCACACAGGCAAACGCGCCCGCCTGATGCGCTGCTGTTAGATATGCGACCTGTCCCGGCTGCCACGTGCTTTTGGTGCTGTCACGGCGCTTTAATTCACACACAAACGTCACACGTCCGGGCAAGATAATATCAGACGCGCCGGGAGCCATGCCTTCGGCCTTCTGCTTCGACATACCGCCAAACTGCCCCCCGCGTAATTGCTGTTCGTTGCGCGGGTGGACGGCAAGCAGTCCCCAGCTATCAGGATATTGCGTGCGCAAGCGATTGAAGAACGTTACCTGTTCAACGCTTTCCGTTGCACATTTACTGCGAAAATCGGTGTCACCATAGACACGAAACGGCAGGTCATTTAGTTTCATTCCATCACCTCGACATGATCCGGCTCGACATCGTGCGGCCTGTCGTAACCATAGACGTTATAAAATCCGCTGGCCGTGTCTTTGCG
>Ga0222645_101391_pt1 | contig 10418 bp, 7 predicted proteins | sample AntAcemetagen292_FD_179881 | JGI IMG/M metagenome (GOLD analysis project Ga0222645, IMG submission 179881) | Saline water microbial communities from Ace Lake, Antarctica - #292 | ecosystem: Environmental > Aquatic > Non-marine Saline and Alkaline > Saline | place: Antarctica: Ace Lake | collected...
GTTTTTGTACGATCAAATTTTCTTTTGTAACGCTTTAAAGCTCTATCGATATTCTCTCCTTCTTTAATTGGTATAATTAACATAAGTTGGCACCTCCCTTCATAGTATCTTTATATTTTGAATAGTATTGAAACTATTGGTTTATTTTTTGGACTGCAAATGTAATTATTAAATATGAACTAAAATTTGAAATTCGTAATTTCTTTTGGGCGCTCAATTATGAATTATGAATTACTAAAAAAATATGCTGAATTTAATTCCGAATTATTTTGCTTTTTTTACTCCTCTCTCGTGTCTCTTACTTCTAAATTTAAGTAGCAGGTTTATATTCTTTATTATCAATTACTATTTTTGCAATAATCTCCTTTAATATTTCTGATGTTCCACCTCCAATTGGTCCCAACCTACTATCTCTTGACAAGCGTGCTAAAGGGTATTCCTCCATATAGCCATAACCTCCTAATAATTGTAGTGCGTCATAAATAACCTCATCTGCCATTTTTGTAGACAACAACTTAGACATACTTGCTTCTTTCACAACATAAGCACCTTGATCTAATCTTTTTGTAATTGAATAATTATACTCTCTACACATGTCTACTTTACTCGCCATTTCTGCAATTTTATGCCTCAATGCCTGAAATTTATCCAAAGACTTGCCAAAAGCAACTCTTTCTTGCATATACTTAATTACATAATCCAAGGCAAATTCTGCTCTTGCATGAGCATTTACCCCCATTATTAAACGCTCTAAAGCAAAATGCTGCATAATATAAGGAAAACCCTTTCCTTCTTCTCCCATTAAGTTCTCTGCCGGAATCTCTACATTATCAAATGCCAATTCTGCAGTATCCGAAGCACGCCAACCCAACTTGTCTAACTTCGTTGCAGAAACACCTGCTGCAGCTCTATCTACCACAAAAAGACTAATTCCTTTGTACTTCTCTGAAGGATCTGTTTTTGCAGCTACAATTAAGTAATCTGAATAGACACCATTTGTGATGAAGGTCTTAGAACCGTTTAAAATATATTTATCTCCTTTTTTAATAGCTGTAGATCTCATTCCTGCAACATCACTTCCACCAAAAGGCTCTGTGATACACAAACATCCAATCATATCTCCTGCTACACTTGGTACAAGGTATTTTTGTTTGATTAGCTCGGTTCCTTCTTTATTTAAGTGGGTCATTGCAAGAAATTCATGTGCCCAAATTGCAGCAGCAAATCCACCTGAATTTATTTTTTGCAATTCTTCTAAAAAAATTACTGTGTAAAACAAATCTAAATCTAAGCCACCATGTTCTTCTGGAGTACAAAGTCCGAAATAACCCATTTCGCCAAACTTCTTCCAGATAAATCTTTCAATAGTACCTGTTTTCTCCCATTTATCAATAAAAGGGACTACTTCTTTTTGTAAAAAATCCTTAAAACTAGCACGAAAAGCTTCGTGCTCCTCAGTAAAATACATACTGCTCATTTGATACGAATTTGAGTTATTTATTCAGCCACCAAATATAAGACTATTCTGTCATACAAATCCAAAGGAAAACCAATGATATTTTTTAATTCTGAAATATCTTGTAGCTCTGCAACCTCTTCTTTGTATTGAAATATTTTATTACACAATTCGTAATCAACATAAGGATTTTTAAGCAATTCTTTAAAAGACACTGTATTTACATTACTTTTTTGAATATTTGGCAATTCTACAACCTTAAAAACAAGTAGCAGTTTCCCTACTAATTCCGCCTCTAAACCCCATACTTCATAGAGTTGATTTGGCATAGAAAAACCCTGTAATTTAGAACGATACTTAATAATTCTTTCCGAAATTTTCTCCCCTATCCCGTAAATTGTTCTTAAATCTTCCTTTGTAGCCTTATTAATGTCTTTTGTGGTTATTGTATGCTTCTTTTTTTTAGTGTAAAAACGCTTGTCTCCAGAGGACGAAGATTTTGTATTTTGAGTTCTCCTTACAACCCAATCAGGAAACTTAAAATAGGGTGCAATGGTAATTAAAAGCGAATCTGAAATAGCAGTTACCTTTTGAAACTCTTTTTTAGAATTCACAAATTCACCTGTTTGCCTGAATGCCAACAATCGGTCTATCTCACTTAAAGACATTCCTAATTGCCCTCCTTTGTAGTCTGTAATATAATTAGGATTGAATGGGTAAATTTCAGGCTTTCTATTTTGTATTGCAACCGACTTTAGACTGTCAATTTTCTTATAAAAACCTAAAGTTTCAGGAGTCTCTAAAACTACTTTTTCATTAGAAGAAAAATCAACAAAAACAATAATAAATTGAAATACAACAACGAATATTGCTAAAATAAAAATCCCATTTCTTTGGTTTTTGTGATACCAGAAATGAGATTTAAATATGTTCATGAAAATGTTTTAAGCGTTTTCTGCCTTAATAGCCTCCATATATTTTTTCAATTCTTTTTTTACTTTTGGTGCTAATAATATAAGACCAATCATGTTTGGAACCATCATTGCAAAAACCATTGCATCTGAGAAACCAATTACAGAACCTAAACTTGCTGCTGCTCCAATTACTACAAAAATACAAAAGATTACCTTGTATGCATATTCCATTCTTTTAGACCTACCAAATAGATACGCCCATCCTTGAAAACCATAATAAGACCAAGATATCATAGAACTAAATGCAAATAAGACTACTGCAATGGTTAAAACGTAAGGGAACCAAGAAATTGCAGATTCAAATGCACCTGAAGTTAATAAAATTGCTTGCGCATCATTTAAAGAAGCGTTCTCTGCACTTACACGTCCTGTAATAATTAATACCAAAGCGGTCATTGTACAAACTACAACCGTATCTATAAATGGTTCTAATAAAGCAACCAAACCTTCACTTGCCGCATATTTTGTTTTTACTGCGGAATGCGCGATAGACGCAGAACCAATACCTGCCTCATTTGAGAAGGCTGCTCTTCTAAACCCTTGTACTAAAACCCCTACAGCACCACCTGCTATACCTTCAGGACTAAATGCACCGTTATAGATTTGCAAGAATGCACTCCCAATCATATCATAATTTGAAAAGATAACAAAAAGTGAAGCTGCCACATAAATTGCTACCATAAAAGGAACAATCTTATCTGTTACTTTTGCTATTTTTTTAATTCCTCCAATGATAACAATACCAACTAAAATAGCCATTACTAGACCAAATAACCATCCTTTACCATGTAAAAAAGAAACGCCACCAACCGGAGTTGTAATGTTTTCTACTAATTGAAATGCTTGGTTTACCTGAAACATGTTTCCACCTCCAAAAGAACCACCAATTACAAATACCGCGAATAAAGCTGCCAACACCTTACCTAATGTTTTATTTTTTAATCCTTTTGTAAGATAATACATCGGACCACCATAAACAGTTCCGTCTTCTTCAATATCTCTATATTTAACACCTAAAGTACATTCTACAAATTTTGACGCCATTCCTAAGAAACCTGCAACAATCATCCAAAAAGTAGCACCTGCGCCACCAATTGAGACAGCAATTGCAACACCTGCAATATTACCTAAACCTACTGTTGCCGATAAAGCTGCCGTTAACGCTTGAAAATGTGTAACTTCTCCTTGGTGTCCTTCTACCTTAATAGTATCTGGATTATCTCCTTTTTCTGTTGTAGAAACATTAGCTGAAACTTCTACACCTTTCTTTCCATTTCCTTCCAGCTCGTCATATTTACCTCTTACAATATTTATAGAAGTAACAAAACCTCTAAAATTAATAAAGTTAAAGTAGAATGTAAAATACAAAGCACCTAGAATTAATGGAAATAAAACCCAATAAATACTCACGGTGTCTGAAAAAGGAATCTGATAAAAAATAATGTCTACAAACCATCCTGTTGCATTTCCAAATGCTTCATCAATCTGCTGATCTAGACCTTTTTCCTGCGCGAATGTAAAAAAGGGTGTTGCTAAAAATAACAACGAAAGAAGTTTTTTATTCATAATATATTTTGATTAGTTTTTATTTAGTTTCCGCAATATGATAAAAAAATGCTCTTTTGACAAGTTTTGAGAGTTAAAAGTAAATTTATAGGAACTTTTCTTTAAATAACAACAAAAGTTGTTCAAGTTATTATCTGTAAAATTTTAATTATTTAAAAAATTTCTCTTAATTTTATAATCTGCTCTGGTCTTCCTAAAACAATTAACTGGGAGTCTGCGATCAATTTTATATTAGCTTCTGGATTTATGATATACTCTTTATTAGGATTTTTAAAACCTATTACCGTACACCCTGTTTGCTTTCTTAAATCTAAATCTAAGATCGTTTTATTAATATATTTTTTAGGCAAATCATTTACTGCTATTTCCTCTAAATTCGCAGTAGTTTCTCCTTCTATAGTTAATCTATCTACAAACTCTATCACATCTGGTGTGGTTACCAAAGAAGCCATATGATCTCCACCCAATTTATCTGGCATAATTACATTTTTTGCCCCAGCAAATTTTAATTTTTTGTAAGAAGACTCCTTTTCCGCCCTGCTTATAATAACACAATCTTTATTTAATTGACTTGCTGTTAAAACCACAAAAAGATTGTCTGCATCTGAGGGCAAAGCCGTAATTAAAAAAGAGGCTTTCTCAATACCTGCTCTCTGTAATGTTTCATCTAACGTGGCATCACCTTCAATATTTAAAATTCCTTGGGCATCTAAAATTGCAACTGTTTCCTTTTTCTTTTCTACTACAACAAACTTTTTATTATAACTGCCCAATTTTAAAATTGCTTGCCTTCCATTTCTGCCGTAACCACAAACAATCGTATGGCCTTTTAAATGTCCTATTTGCTTTTCCACTCTTCTATGTTTAAAATGTTCAAAAAATTTACCACTTACTAAATATTCTGAAAATGCAGAAACTGCATACCCAAAAATGATAATACTTGTTAAAATTAAAAATATTGTAAATATTTTCTCTTCTGGAGAAAAAGGTTGAAGCTCCCCAAAACCGACAGTAGTTACTGTAATAACAGTCATGTAAAGGGCGTCTATAAAGTTATAACCAGAAAGCCACATATACCCAATAGTACCAATAGCAATAATTGAAATTACCAATCCGCCAATTTTATTTATTTTCGACTCTATAATAATCATAATTTATAAATCGAAAACAGAACTCCTTTTTGTGTAAATCATATCTTTTAATTTATAAACAAATGCCATTGTTAAATACAAACCAAATGACAAACCAAATGTAAAAAAAGTTACATAAATAAAAAACAAACGCACATTTAAAGCACGCATTCCTAGCCCGTCTGCAAGTCTAGAGAAAACTCCAAACCCGTGTCTTTCAAAAAAATGTCTAATCGTGTCTATCACTCTTCTTAAAATATAGTGCAAGATACTCTATTGTGCTGTTTTTAAATAAGAATTTATTGCTTGTTTTAGTTAAAATAAATTTTAAAAAACATTGTTAAAGGTTGCTATAAACGCTATTAAATTAAAGTAGGATTGATTAACTTTGCTTTTCTCAAAAAAATAAGCACGTTTGAAAGACCAGGAATATTTAGAAGTTTACGGAGCAAGAGTTCATAATTTAAAGAACATAGATGTTAGAATTCCACGAGAAAAGTTAGTTGTAATTACTGGTTTAAGCGGAAGCGGAAAATCTTCTTTAGCTTTTGACACCATCTACGCAGAAGGACAAAGACGTTATATAGAAACCTTTTCTGCTTATGCTAGACAGTTTTTAGGCGGACTAGAAAGACCAGATGTCGATAAGATTGATGGACTTTCTCCTGTTATTTCCATCGAACAAAAAACGACAAATAAAAGTCCGCGTTCTACGGTCGGCACCATTACAGAAATCTATGATTTTTTAAGATTGCTTTTTGCAAGAGCTGCAGATGCCTATTCTTACAATACCAATCAGAAAATGGTGAGCTACTCCGATGAACAAATTAAAAACTTAATTTTAAAGGACTTTGATGGTAAAAAAATAGCCATTTTAGCTCCTTTAATTAAGTCTAGAAAAGGACATTATAGAGAGCTTTTTGAACAAATATCTAAACAAGGCTTTATTAGAGTTCGGGTAGACGGAACAATTCAAGAGATTGAAAAAGGCATGAAGTTAGACCGATACAAAACCCACGATATTGAGGTTGTTATTGATCGATTGGCTGTAAACACTTCTGTAGAAAAACGACTAGAAGAAACCATAAAAACGGCCTTATATTCTGGTGACAATATCTTAATGGTGATTGATGTAGAGGATAATAATCCTAGATATTTTAGTAGAGAATTAATGTGCCCAACTACAGGAATTGCCTACCCAAATCCTGAACCTAATACCTTCTCTTTCAACTCACCAAAAGGAGCTTGTAACCGTTGTAATGGATTAGGTATTACAAATGAAATCAACTTAAATAAAGTAATTCCAGATGCTACTGTTTCAATTAAGAAAGGTGGAATTGCACCTTTAGGCGAGCAAAAGAGTAGTTGGATTTTTAAACAAATTGAAAATATTGCAGAACGCTATCAATTTAAATTAATAGATTCTATAAAAGACATTCCCAAGGAAGCCTTAGAAATTATTTTAAATGGTGGTAATGAATCTTTTGAAATAGAATCTAAAACCGTTGGTGTTCGTAGAAATTATAAAATAGATTTTGAGGGTATTATTGCCTTTATAGATAGCCAATACAACAATGCAGAAAGCACGTCTATTAAACGCTGGGCAAAAGGCTTTATGGATGAAGTTACTTGTTCTTCTTGTCAAGGAAAAAGGCTAAAGAAAGAAGCGCTTCATTTTAAAATTACAGATAAAAATATTAGTGACTTGGTGCAAATGGATGTTACTGAATTGGCAAATTGGTTCAAAAACGTCGAAAAAGAGCTGTCAAAAAAACAATTGATAATTGCTTCAGAAATACTGAAAGAAATAGGAACTAGAATTCAGTTTTTAGTAGACGTTGGTTTGGATTATTTAACACTAGACAGAACTTCTAAATCACTTTCTGGTGGCGAAGCACAAAGAATAAGATTGGCAACACAAATTGGTTCTCAATTGGTGGGTGTTTTGTATATATTAGACGAACCTAGCATTGGTTTACATCAACGTGATAACGAAAAATTAATAGATTCTTTAATAAAATTAAGAGATATTGGCAACTCTGTGGTAGTGGTAGAACACGACCAAGATATGATTGAAAAAGCGGATTTTGTTTTTGATATTGGTCCTGGTGCAGGAAAACATGGTGGCGAAATTGTTTCCGCAGGAACTTTTGAAGAACTAAAAAAACAAAAAACATTAACAGCAGATTATATTACCGGAAGAAAAAAGATTGAAGTTCCTAAAACAAGGCGCGAAGGAAACGGAAAAACCATTAAACTTTCTGGTGCTTCGGGTAACAATTTGAAAAATGTTTCCGTAACATTTCCTTTAGGGAAAATGATATGTGTTACTGGTGTTTCTGGAAGTGGGAAATCTTCTTTAATTAATGGAACTTTATACCCTATTTTAAACGCTCATATTTATAGAGGTGTTAAAAAACCGATGCCTTACAAGAAAATTGAGGGTTTAGAGCATGTAGATAAAGTAATTGATATCGATCAATCTCCTATTGGTAGAACACCGCGCTCTAATCCGGCTACTTATACCAAAACCTTTGATGAAGTTAGAAGTTTGTTTGCAAAAACATCTGAAGCAGCCATTCGTGGTTACAAGCCAGGACGGTTTTCTTTTAATGTGAAAGGCGGGCGCTGCGAAACTTGCCAAGGTGGTGGCGTTCGAGTCATAGAAATGAACTTTTTACCAGATGTGCAAGTAGAATGTGAAACCTGCCAAGGAAAACGTTTCAACAGAGAAACCTTAGAAGTTCGATACAAAGGAAAATCTATTTCAGATGTCTTAAATATGACTATCGAAGATGCTACAGATTTTTTTGTAAAGATTCCTAAAATACATAGAAAACTAAAAACCATTAAAGATGTTGGTTTGGGTTATATTACCTTAGGACAGCAATCTACCACACTTTCTGGGGGTGAAGCACAACGAATAAAGTTAGCCGCAGAGCTCTCTAAAAGAGATACAGGGAATACCTTTTACATTTTAGACGAACCTACAACCGGACTTCATTTTGAAGACATTAGAGTTTTAATGAATGTGTTAAATAAATTGGCAGACAAAGGAAATACCGTTTTAATTATAGAGCATAATTTGGATGTTGTAAAATTAGCAGATTATGTAATTGACGTGGGTATGGAAGGCGGTAAAAATGGTGGAAAAATATTAGTTACAGGAACTCCAGAGGAAGTTTCTAAACATAAAACGAGTTATACTGCAAAGTTTTTAAAGAAATTACTATTTTAGCAAGCTTCGCTTTTTTTTTAAAACGAAGTATTAAAAAACTAAAAAACAAAGATTATGATAAATGATGATAGAAAAATAAAAGAAAAATTACAAACAAAAACTTGGAACGAAATTAAAACAAAAGATTCTTGGGCTATTTTTAAGATCATGGCAGAGTTTGTTGAAGGATATGAAAAATTAAGTAAAATTGGCCCTTGTGTGTCTATTTTTGGATCTGCAAGAACAAAATCAGACCACCCATATTATAAGTTAGCAGAAGAAGTTGCTTTTAAATTAACACAAAATGGATACGGAGTTATTACAGGTGGTGGACCAGGTATTATGGAAGCTGGTAACAAAGGTGCTCACAGAGGAAAAGGAACTTCTGTTGGTTTAAATATCGAATTGCCTTTTGAACAACATGACAATCCATGGATTGATCAAGGGAAAAGTTTAGATTTCGATTACTTTTTTGTTAGAAAGGTAATGTTTGTAAAATATTCGCAAGGTTTTATTGTAATGCCTGGTGGCTTTGGAACTTTAGATGAACTTTTTGAAGCAATTACTTTAATTCAAACGAATAAAATTGGGCGTTTTCCAATTGTTTTAGTAGGAACAAAGTTTTGGAGCGGTTTATTAGATTGGATAAAAAGCACCCTTTTAGAAGAAGGAAATATTAGCGAAAAAGATTTGAACTTATTTAGAGTGGTAGATACCGCAGATGAAGCTGTGGAGCATATTAATAAGTTTTATGATAAATATCAATTCAAGCCAAACTTCTAAATTTTTCTATCCTAACTTCGCACCCCCAGTATACAATAGAATTTAACGCTTAGCAAGCTATCTAAAGTGCCTTTAATTGAATTGAAAAACCGTTTTTACATATGTACTTTATTACTGTTTTTTAGTAGCTTAAGTTTTGCGCAACAAAATGCCATAAACATAAAAGCTACTTTAAATACAGACAGAAATAAATTAATGATTCAGCAAGAAATTGTGTATTATAACAATTCGAACGAGACCTTAAATCATATTTTCTTTCACAATTGGGCGAACAGTTTTAAAGACAGAAAAACCCCGCTCGCTAAAAGATTTATTGAAGATTTTAGAAAAGATTTATACTTTGCAAAAGAGGAAGACCTTGGTTCTTCAGAAATTAAAAATATTTCTGTAAATTATACCAATGTTAACTATAATGAGTTAAAAGATAAGAAAGATATTCTTCAACTTTTTTTAAAAAAAGCGTTAAAACCAAAAGAAAGCGCTACCATAAATATTACGTATGTCATAAAAATACCGAATGCCCGGTTTACAGGCTATGGTTTCTATAAAAACGGCTATAGATTAAGGTATTGGTACATAACACCTGTAATTTATAAGGATGGTTGGCAGTTAATGAGTAATTTAAATTTAGATGATTTATTTGAAGACAGCACTACTTTTAATATTGAACTTAAAACACCTAAAGCACTCTCTTTAACGGGCAGTCTAAAACAAATAAAAGAAGCTTCTAAAAACCATAACTTATTTAAATTATTTGGGGAAAATGAAAAGGATGTCATTTTAGACATTCAAAAAATAAAAACGTTTAAACAATTTAGTACAGATGCTCATGAAATACAAACAGATATTTTAGAGGAAGAACTAAACAGCAGCTTCACGAAAGATATTTTAAATAGAGAGTTACAGTTTTTAACAACTTACTTAGGTGTTTTACCCATCGATAAAATAATGATTGATGAAGTAATGCGTACTAAAAACCCTATTTACGGATTGAATCAATTGCCTAGTTTTATCAGGCCTTTTTCAGCAGTTTTTAAATATGATCTAACCTTATTTAAGGCACTTTCAATAAAATACTTAAGGCAAACACTACTCATCAATGAAAGAAAAGATTATTGGTTAATAGACGGATTACAGAACTATTTAATGATAGAATATGTAAAACAATTCTATCCAGAAATGAAACTTTTAGGAAAAGCAGCTGACACATGGTTTCTAAGAAGATCTGAGGTGTCTAAATTAAAATTCAATGATAAATATCCTTTTATATATCAATTTACTGCCAGAAGATT
>Ga0222645_101394_pt1 | contig 10407 bp, 10 predicted proteins | sample AntAcemetagen292_FD_179881 | JGI IMG/M metagenome (GOLD analysis project Ga0222645, IMG submission 179881) | Saline water microbial communities from Ace Lake, Antarctica - #292 | ecosystem: Environmental > Aquatic > Non-marine Saline and Alkaline > Saline | place: Antarctica: Ace Lake | collected...
GGTGTTTGGTGGTATCCATCGCTGCTTTGGGTGTGAAGACCTCTTTGGACAAGTTGTCCAAGCTGGGCTGGCGACCTATAGCGTTGTTCGTGTTTGAGGCGCTGTTCATACTCGGTTGGATGGTTGTGGCCCTGTTTGTTGGACGTTCACTGTAGAGCGGTACTGGTTGAATGAACAACTGGTTGTTGGCTGGCTACAGCCTATTGTCAAAGGTCAAAGTGGTTGATGTGGCCACCTTCACGGCCTGCTGCTTGTCACCAGGATTGGCCTGAGAGTCGCCAAGCCGACGCACGGGTTGGTACATTTGAATCTATATTAGGCAAGTTTATATTTGGAGGCACCATGGCAGTTTTGCACGACCACACGATTCAAGATATGGGCAGCTTGGTGCAATTTGAAGAGGCCATGCCGCTAGACCAGCGTTTGACAGAGCGCAGTGTGTTGGATGTGTTTATTGGTGTTGCGACCAGCCAGCCCACACGCACCGCCATCACCATGCTGATGAGTGGCGCGCCTGATGAGCAGCCACGTCGTGTTAATTACGCCGAGTTGTTGGGCTTGATTCGCCGCTCTGCCAACCTGTTCGCCAGTGTGGGCGGTTCTCGCCCAGGTGTGGCCTATATGTTGCCGTCTCTCATCGAGACCCATGCCACGCTGTGGGGTGCTGAAACGGCAGGTTACGCAGTGCCCATTAATTTTTTGCTGCAGGTCGAGCACATTGCCGCGTTGCTAGAGGCCACAGGTGCGCGCACACTGGTGGCATTGGGTCCGCACCCGGTGCTGGATATTTGGCAGAAAGCTTTGATGCTTCGTGAGCGTCTGCCTGGCCTCACGTTGATACGTGTTGCACCCCCTGGTACACCAGCCGAAGACGGTGTGATCGATTTTCACACCGCGTTGGCAATGCAGCCTAGCGATCATTTGGTGTTTGGCGAGTCTGGCAAAGACGACGATGTGGCCGCCTACTTCCATACGGGAGGCACCACTGGCATACCCAAATTGGTCGCGCACACGCACCGTGGTCAGTTGACAGCTGCGCTGGGCGGTGCGGTCATGGGTAACTTTCAGTCCAGTGATGTGTTGACCGCTACATTTCCACTGTTTCATGTTGCCGGCACCATTGCTTGTGGGTTGTCTGGCTTCATGGCAGGTTTGGAGTTGTTGGTGATGTCGCCAAGTGGTTTGCGCTCGCCGGCCATGGTTCAAGGTTTTTGGCGTTTGGTGGCGCACTACAAGGCCACGCTGGTGGCAGGTGTGCCAACATCTTTGGGGGCGGTTCTGGATGTGCCAGTTGATGGTGCGGACATCAGTTCTATGCGCTGCGGCCTGACAGGCGCCGCGCTGCTGCCGCCAGCCGTGGCCAAGCGCTTCAGCTTGGTGACGGGTTGCAACTTGGTGGAAGTCTACGGCATGACCGAGTCGTCTGGCCTGATTGCCTATGACCCCATCGCAGGAGACAGCGCTGGTACCACGGGCTCTGTGGGGTGGCGTCTGCCTTATTCGCGTGTCGAAGTGCGTCGCTTTGGTCCAGACATGGCGTTGGGTGATGTGTGTGACACAGGCGAGGTCGGCGTGATAACTGTGCATGGCCCCCATGTGTCACCAGGCTACTTACATACAGCCCAAAACGTGGGCGTGTTTGAAAGCGGCATGCTCAACACCGGTGACCTCGGCTATACCGATGAGCAGGGACGAATTTACATTGCTGGACGCTCCAAAGATTTAATCATTCGCAGTGGTCACAACATAGACCCCGTGATGATAGAAAACGCCATGGCCGAACACCCTGCGGTTGCGCACGCCGCTGCCGTGGGCACGCCCGATGCTTATGCGGGTGAGTTACCCGTGTGCTTTGTGGCGTTACGTCCTGGTGCAACAGTGAGTGATGCAGAACTCCATGCGCACGCGCAGGAACGGATTGGTGAGCGTCCTGCTTGGCCCAAGCATTTCTATGTGGTGGAGGCCCTTCCCATGACATCGGTGGGAAAAATATTCAAGCCTGAGCTGCGCTGCACAGCTGCTACGCGCATGGTGACACAGCTGTTAGAGGTTCAGTTCCAATTCGCTGACGCGCACGTGCACGTGAGTACTGGTGGGCCCCGTGGTATGCGGGTGTCGGTGTCTCTGCCTCAGAGCTATTCGTCAGCAGTAGATGCCGTCCAGCAGGCATTAGACGCTTTTGTATTTGAATCGCACGTCCATGTGCGCTGATATTGCTAACTCTCAAGCCAGCCCTAAAAGCCTTGTTGACAAGCGCTTATGCGTGAGGGTATTGTTGTGAGTTACAGCCAATACGTTGTGGCCAGAGTCCAAGCACTTCGACTGTATTTTGAAGCGTTACCCGCAGTATGGCGCGGTATGTTGTGGGTCGCATTAAGTGGCTTTGTTTTTACCGTCATGAATGCTGAGCTGCGCAGGTTGTCAATGCAGCTAGACCCCTTTCAAGCGCAGTTTTTACGCTACCTCATGGGCGCACTTGTTATGCTGCCGTTGCTCATGCGTCATGGATGGGCGGTGTACAAGCCCAAGAACCTCAAAGGCCAGTTTTGGCGTGGTGCCGTTCACAGCTTGGCGCTGGTACTGTGGTTTACGGCGTTGCCGCGTATTGGGCTGGCTGAAACCACCGCCATTGGTTTCACTGGGCCAATCTTTGTCATGCTGGGTGCCGCATGGTTTTTAGGCGAACGCATGCGATGGGAGCGTTGGGTTGCTGCCTTGTTTGGGCTATCCGGTGTATTGGTTGTTGTGGGGCCCAAGCTTGGCGCAACCGATGGTTGGTTTACGTTGGTTATGCTGGGGAGTGCGCCGTTGTTTGCCGCTTCTTTTTTAATTACAAAAACACTCACCCGCACGGAGTCGGCAGGCAGCATTGTGTTGTGGCAATCCTTCATTGTCGCGTTGCTCAGCTTGCCGTTGGGTCTTATTCACTGGGAAGCTCCCACCGCCTGGCAATGGGTAGCGTTTGCAGTCACTGGCGTGTTGGGCTCTACGGCGCACTACTGTATGGCGAGAGGCTTTGGGATTGCCGACATTTCAGCGACCCAGTCGTTGAAATTTTTAGACCTGATTTGGGCCGCAGGCATGGGTTTTTTAGTCTTTGGTGACATACCCACACAAAGCACAGTGATTGGTGCCAGCGTAATTTTGCTCGCCACTATTTGGATAGCCAATCGGGAACACCGCCGCCAGTACTGACGGCGCATCCCTCATGCTTTGCGCGCGCCAATCAAAATGCCAGTGGTGACCAGTGCCAAGCCCAGTATCAAGTTGAGAAACAATGGCTCTCCTAAAAACACCACAGCCCCCAATGCCGACAAGCCAGGCACCAACGCCGTGAGCATGGTGGTGCGAATAGGACCAAAGGTACGGATCATGACGTTGAAGCTGATGCCCGCAACAACAACGGATAGGCCGCCTTGGAACAATGCCTGAAATGCCATTTCGCTTATGGGTGCCGTTGCTAAATTGCTAGCCACTAGGCCAGTCCAAGCCAACACGCCGTAAATGGGAAGGAACGTCATGACAGAAAATACGGTCAAACCGACCGTTGCGTTGATGGGGTCTAGCCCTTTACTGCGAACCACAATGCCGTAGGTGGAATAACAAAAAGAAGCGCACATAAACAGCAAGTCGCCTTTCCACACATGACCGCCGTCGAATGCCTGCAGCAAGCTTTCGCCGCCGACCAATAAACCGCCACACAAAATACAAGCCAAGCCTATGCCGCGCGACCTTGAGACGTGCTCTTTCAAAATGGTGACGGCTAAGACTGCTGTCCACAGTGGTAGGCCTCCCGGGAGGAGCACCGAAGCGTGCGCAGCAGGTGCAAAAAAGAAGCCGCTGTAAGCCAGTGACGCAAACAACACACTGCCGAGCACGCCAGTGATGACCGTGGTTTTCCACGGCAATGGTGACAGCCCAAAAAACGAGCGTTCAGTTTGAGCCTTGTAGCGGTTGCTTATCAACATCCACGGCAGCAATACAACACCTGCGCCAACAATGCGCACAAAAACGATGTCTAAGGGGTTGAGGTTTAAAGTTGCCGAGGCCCGAGCGATCACAATAAAAGATGTCCAAATGGTGACGGTAATGCCTGCGGCCAGCCATCCAAAGGTTTGTGGTCTGATGTACATGGCGCAAATCATACGCTTGACGTGTGCTGCGTTCTGTCGCTTGCGATATGACTTGAACCACATAAAGGTCGATCAACAAGGCGTGCGTGCAGGTGACAAGTGTTGCGAACAAACGGTGATACAACAGCAGTGCTATTTTGGAGATTTACATGTCAGTCGAACTCACCACATTGCGCCGCATTCTGACCAATCAACGCACCATAGCCGTAGTTGGGCTGTCGGCAGATTGGCACAGACCAAGTTATTTCGCATCGAAATACATGCAAGCCCATGGTTATCGGATTGTGCCGGTGAACCCCAGGTATGCGGGAAGTGGACAAACTATTCTGGGGGAGACCTGCTACGGCGCATTGGCCGATATCCCTTTCCCAGTTCAGATGGTGGATGTGTTTCGTCGAACTGAGGAGGTGCTGCCAATTGCCGAGCAGGCTTTAGCCATAGGCGCGCGCTGTTTGTGGCAACAGCTTGGCGTCATGAACGCCGAAGCGTCTGCACTCTTTCAAGGCAAGGGCTTGGACGCTATTGACAACCGCTGCGTCAAAATTGAGCATGCACGCTTGTTTGGCGGCCTGAACTGGGTTGGTGTCAACACCGGTGTGATCTCAGCCAAGCGTGCCCCAAACCACTAAATCTTTCAGCGAGAATAACCTGTATGTCAGATCACCAGTTTCAACCTGCAACCCTGTCAATTCATGCAGGACAAATACCTGACAGCGCCACAGGTGCGCGTGCGTTGCCCATTTATCAAACCACAAGCTTTGTGTTTGACAGCGCAGAACACGCCGCAGCGTTGTTCAACTTGCAAACGTTTGGCAACGTGTACTCGCGCTTAAGCAACCCTACCGTTGCGGTATTGGAAGAGCGCGTGGCCGCATTAGAGGGTGGGCGGGCAGGCGTGGCCAGCGCCTCTGGTATGGCCGCAGAGGCCATGGCACTGATGACCATTGCACAAGCCGGTGACCATATTGTGGCCGCTGGCTCCTTGTATGGAGGTTCTGTCACCATGCTGGCGGTGAGTTTGAAAAAATTTGGCATTGAGACAACTTTTGTCGATGCCACCGACCCCAGCGCTTTTGCCGCCGCCATGCGCCCCAACACCCGAGCCATTTTTGCTGAGAGCTTGGGCAACCCCAGCCTGGTGGTATTGGATATTGCAGCTGTTGCCGACGTGGCACACGCCCACGGTGTGCCACTGGTTATTGACAACACCGTACCGTCTCCCATGCTGTGCAACCCCATTAAGTTTGGTGCCGATATTGTGGTGCACTCGGCCACCAAGTACCTCGGTGGTCACGGCACAACGCTGGGTGGTGTGGTGGTTGAGAGCGGACAATTTCCTTGGGACAACGGTAAATTCCCCGGTATGACAGAGCCTTCACCCGGATACCACGGCGTTAGGTTTTACGAGACCTTTGGTGACTTTGGCTTCACCATGCGTTGTCGCATGGAGTCCTTGCGCGTGTTTGGCGCATCGCTCAGCCCAACCAGTGCGTGGCAAATTTTACAAGGCGTTGAAACCTTGCCGCTGCGTATGGTGCAGCACTGTGCCAATGCATTGGCCGTGGCCAATTACCTTCAGCTTGACCCCCGCGTCGCTTGGGTCAATTACCCAGGTCTGCCAGATCATCCCCAACATGACTTGCTTCAGCGCCAAATGTCTGGTGCATCTGGGTTGTTGTCGTTTGGCGTTGTGGGCGGTTTGAGCGCCGGTATTCGCTTTATTGAGGGCGCGCAGATGATGAGCCACTTGGTTAATATTGGTGACACCCGCACCTTGATCAGCCATCCTGCAAGCACCACGCACCGCCAACTTGACGCAGCGCAACAGTTGAGCGCGGGCGTGCTGCCAGACATGGTGCGCATATCTGTCGGGCTGGAGCATATTGACGATATTCTGTGGGACGTAGACCAAGCGCTTAACGCAGCTACAGACCGCAGTTGATGCATCCCATCCAATGGGTTTGACCAACCACGAGTGCCACTATGAACAGCATGTACGACACCCACCTATCACCCAATACGGCTAACTTTACGGCGCTCTCGCCGGTTAGTTTTGTGGAGCGAACCGCAGAAATATTTGGCGACTTGCCAGCGGTTATTCATGGCCAGCGACGCTATACATGGCGGCAAACGAGAGACAGGTCTGCGCAACTTGCGGCGGCACTGAAAGCCTTGGGCATTGGGCGGGGCGATACCGTCAGCGTGATGCTTCCCAATACGCCAGAAATGGTGGAGGCCCACTATGGCGTACCCGCACTGAATGCGGTCCTCAACACATTGAATACGCGCCTTGATGCTGCTTTGCTTGCTTGGCAAATGCACCATTGCGAGGCCAAGGTGCTGATTGCGGACAGCGAGTTTTCCCTCACTGTAAAAGAAGCGATTCGTATTTTAAAACTGACCCACGGGCGCGACATATTTGTGGTCGACGTGCACGATTCGGAGTTCACTGGTGAAGGTGCATCGGTTGGGCACATCAATTACGAGGCATTCATTGCAGCACAACAGCCATTGACCACCTTGTGTGGTCCTGTCGACGAGTGGGATGCCATTGCCGTGAGCTACACCAGCGGCACGACAGGTGATCCCAAAGGCGTGGTTACACACCACCGCGGTGCTTATTTGAATGCAGTCAGCAATGTGGCCACATGGACCATGCCTCTGTTCCCCACGTACCTGTGGACGCTGCCCATGTTCCACTGCAACGGGTGGTGTTTCCCGTGGACAGTTGCCATGCAAGCAGGTACACACGTGTGTTTGCGCAAGGTAGACGGCTTGAATATATTGTCCAGCATTCGCGACCACCATGTAGACCACTACTGCGCCGCACCTATCGTGCACAGCCAGCTTTTCAACGCACCAGATGCGTGGCGCGATGGTATCAATTGGTGTGTGCGCGGCATGGTAGCTGGCGCTGCACCACCAGCGGCCATGATTGAGGGCATGGCACATATTGGTTTTGACATCACCCATGTCTACGGTCTGACTGAGGTGTATGGCCCGGCCAGTGTTGCTGTTCAACGTGACAACTGGGCGCACGAGCCTCTTGCAGAGCAGGTGCGCCTCAATGGGCGACAAGGTGTGCGTTACGTGTTGCAAGAAGGTATGACGGTTAGGGATCCTGAGACCATGGAGGAATGCCCTGCAGACGGTCAGACCATGGGAGAAATCATGTTTCGAGGCAATATCGTGATGAAGGGCTATTTAAAAAACCCCGTAGCAACGGACGCTGCATTTCGAGGTGGCTGGTTCCATACCGGTGACTTGGCTGTGATGGAGCCAGATCGTTACGTCAAAATCAAAGACCGGAGCAAAGACATCATCATCTCTGGCGGTGAAAACATCAGCTCCATCGAGGTTGAGGATGCGTTGTACAACCATACTGCCGTTATGGCATGTGCTGTTGTTGCGAGGCCTGATGACAAGTGGGGCGAATCAGCTGTCGCATTTGTAGAGTTAAAGCCAGAGCGTAACGTCAGCGCTGAAGACTTGATTGCGCACTGTAGAACCTTGTTGGCGGCTTACAAGGTGCCCAAGGACGTGCGGTTTGAAGCCATTCCCAAAACATCCACTGGGAAAATTCAAAAATTTCAACTGCGTCAACGCTTTAAAAACTGAGCACGCAGCAACCATCGCACAGAAGGTAGGTACACCATGCCAATCAATAGCTCAATACTGCTGACATCAATGGATGAGCGCGGCGTCATGACGCTGACACTCAACCGGCCTGACGCTTTCAATGCCATGAGCGAGGCCTTGTTAGAAGCACTGCAGGCAAGCATCACGCAGATGAGCGAAGACCCCAACTTGCGAGTCGTTGTGATTCAAGCCAATGGCAAGGCTTTTTGCGCTGGTCACGATTTAAAAGAGATGCGGGCGCAGCCTTCAGACGCCTATTACCGCGACTTATTTGCACGCTGCAGCCAGGTCATGATGGGCCTGCAAAACTTGCCAGTGCCGGTTATTGCCAAAGTGCATGGGCTGGCCACCGCTGCAGGTTGTCAACTGGTTGCTCAGTGTGACCTTGCTGTGTCATCTGATAACGCCACATTCGCGGTCAGTGGTGTAAATTTTGGGTTGTTTTGTGCTACACCCAGTGTGGCGCTCACGCGCAACCTGTCGCGCAAAGCCGCATTCGAAATGCTGGCTACGGGCGCGTTTATCAGTGCAGCCCAGGCGGTCGACAAGGGCTTGCTGAATTACGCAGTTAGCCTCGATGAGTTGGACAACAAAGTGGCAGAGATGGTGAATACCATCTTGCAAAAGCCACGTGTGGCACTGGCCATGGGCAAGGCGCTGTTTTACCGCCAGTTAGAAAGCAGCATGGGTGCAGCTTATGAAGACGCGACAACCACCATGGCTTGCAACATGATGGATGCTTGTGCGTTAGAGGGCGTGCAAGCCTTCATTGACAAGCGCAAGCCCAATTGGTGAGTACTGCACGTGCGATCCGCTGAATCAATTCAACGAGATACCATTCAACGTGATGTTGATCAGCTTGCGTCGGCGTCAGCAGGGTAGCGTCTGGCAACCCACACTGTCGCACCTGCTTGTCCATAGCGTTCTTCATGGGGCACGTTGGCAGCCAGTTCAAATTGGCTGCCAGCAGACAAGTGCTGGGTAGCGCCTTGCGCTGTTAGCCACAGCTCTCCTGCAACAACCTGTGCTTGCACTGCAAACGGGTGGGCATGGGTTTCCAATTGCAAGTTAGGCTGCCACTCTTTGACCAGCACCTGCGCATAGCCTATGCTTTTCGCATGGGCTTCAAACTCATTCAATGTGTTCATTGGGGCAGCCTTTGTAACGTGTGTTGGAAGGCGGCTACAGCTTTTGCCGCTTGTTTGCATACACAAGGTTTGTTTGTAGCACACACACAGCATACATTTCGTGCTGTAGGCGACATACCCTCCTGAGACAACATCACGTGTTTCAAAGCGAAAGTCTATGACAAATGTATGATGAATTGTTGTTGTGGTTTGTGTGTATTTTTGAGCCACGCATATATTTAGGAGACAAAAATGCATACCTTAGACTTTTACTTTGATCCTATTTCGCCTTATGCGTACTTGGCGTTTCACCAGTTGCCTAAGACATTAGAGGGGCTGTCAGTGGTGGTCCGATACAAACCAGTTTTGTTTGGGGCCATGCTCAATGCCAACGGTCAAAAGGGCCCTGCTGAAATCGACGGCAAGCGCGAGTGGACTTATAGGCAAGCCTTATGGCAAGCCAAGAAAATGGGTCTGCCGATGACGATGCCTGCGGCCCATCCATTCAACCCGTTGCCCCTTTTACGGGCGATGTTGGCGGCTGCAGACAGCGACGGTGCGGTCAATCGTTATGTGGCTGAACAGGCGTTTAGCCGTGTATGGACCTCGGCACAAGATCCCGCGTCTGAGCAGTTTTTGATGGCTTTCAATGCCGTTGTAGACACGCATTTGACACGGCGTGGCAACGATGCCTTGGCCAGCGATGCTGTCAAATTGTGTTTGCGTCACAACACCGAAGCGGCATTGGATGCTGGCGTATTTGGCGTACCGACAGTGGTGGTCAATGGCTATGTATTTTGGGGCTTAGACGGCTTGGATATGCTGAGAGATTATTTGAACGATCCTGCTTGGTTTGACAACGCACAAGGTGAGTGGCAACAAGCTGCGCATGTGCCAGTGGGCATCAAGCGTCAATAGCGTCCATACGGCTTAGGCATGCCGATCGGCTGGGACGCACCTAATGCCCAGACGGTTTGGCCATGGCGCAGCGATTGCCGAGCCGGCGCTTTACGGGTAAGCATTGCATACACAGCCAGCCATAGCATGGTTTCACGAACCAAATGGCACGTGCGCAATGCGCAGATGATGCAATGGCACTTGAAGATTTTTTCATGGCAGGCCTGTACCAATTGCTTGAATTGATCCGCCGACTTCAATAGATTTGGCACACAGCCTATGTGTCTTTGCGCACATCCACCACCACCACCACCACCATTCTTTATCTTGGTCAACTATGCTGTGTAGGTGTCTATTTTGGAAAATCACTGTCCTGGAAATTTTGTAAACTGGTTACCATCCAGTCGCCCGATGTGCAGGTTAACGCAGCGCAGACGCAACCAGTTGCGCGTCGCAGTCTGCACAAGATCATGCACAGCATTAGCTGCCATATGGCCAACGCCCTGTTGCCCGGTTGTAAGCGTGCTTGCGTTACGGATTTTGCCGCTGATGCACATGGGCTGTGCTTACCCATTCAGAAAACGCCAGATGTATTTTTTTAGACCAACCGA
>Ga0222645_101396_pt1 | contig 10404 bp, 8 predicted proteins | sample AntAcemetagen292_FD_179881 | JGI IMG/M metagenome (GOLD analysis project Ga0222645, IMG submission 179881) | Saline water microbial communities from Ace Lake, Antarctica - #292 | ecosystem: Environmental > Aquatic > Non-marine Saline and Alkaline > Saline | place: Antarctica: Ace Lake | collected...
CCCACTGACGCACAGAGAATGCGCCCAATCTGTACGTTTTATCACTGCGCACTTAAAGTCAGTGGAACCAGTGGGATCAGTGAAAGCAATGAAAACAATGAAAGCCACTAAAGTTGGGTCAATAGCAACTACAGATGAACCAAACTGGCAAGCGCTGGTGGCAGGAGCCAATGCATCGACTCGTAACCGTGAGACTTTGGTGTTTTACATGGGACTTAAGCGAATCAATACTATTATGCAACGCCTCGAAACTCATGGGTTAGGGGCAGATACCCCTGTAGCGGTGATTGATCAAGCTGCAACGGCGCAGCAAAAAGTGTGCATTGGTACACTAAAAAATATCGCGCAGCGAGTGACTCAACAAAACTTTCAAGGTCCAGCTGTAACCATAGTAGGTGAAGTGGTGAACAAACGTCACACCGTCAATTTATCCTTATTATCACAGTCAGTAAACGGCGTAAGTCATAAGGCTTAACTAATACGATTAGATGATGATATTTTTTGTTATTTAGCTTCGTTATTCAAGATAGACTAGCAATAACAGCAGATAAGAATTTACTAAGCCATGTCAGATACCGCAACAGATTTTAAAGACTTTATTCGTATTATAGGTCGTGGCCAAAGGGCAGGGCGCACTTTAACTATGCAAGAAGCCGAACAGGCTATGAGCATGGTTGTCAATGGCCAAGCGACAGCTGAACAAAAAGGGGCTTTTTTGATGCTGCTGCGTGTCAGAGAAGAAACAGCAGAAGAGCTGGCTGGCTTTAGTCGGGCGCTTCGGGCGTTCACCCCGACCAATTTAGCTGAACTTGGTGTCGATTTAGACATGGGCTGTTACGCAGGTAAACGCAGGCATTTACCATGGTTTTTGTTGGCAGCCATGCTGTTGGCACAAAGCGGCAAGCGCATCTTTTTGCACGGTACTCATGAGCCGGACTCAAAACGTTTGTACCTTAAAGAAGTGCTGCCACAAATAGGGTTTGATGTGGCACAAAACGCTGAGCAAGCAAAAATAGCCTTAGACACTTTTGGTTTTGCCTACATGGACTTAAAACAGATCAATCCACAACTTGACGATATTATCCAACTGCGCGAGCAGTTCGGTTTGCGCTCGTGCGCCAATACACTGGCCAGAATGTTAAATCCATCCAATGCAGTCAACAGTCTACAAGGTATATTTCATCGTAAAGTTGACGAAAAGCATCGTCAAACTGCCGCCTTATTAAATGATGAAAATGTATTATGTTTTAGAGGTGAAGGCGGTGAAGTTGAGTTTAATCCACTGCGCGATGTGACCTTACACCTCAGTCGCCACGCACAACAAGAGTGCAGCGAAGTGACCGCTACCTGCGAAACGTTTATTACCAAACCTCAAGAGCTAGACGCTAAACAACTGATCAACGTGTGGACAGGTCAAGTGGATGACCTTTATGCAAACCACGCCGTGGTGGGTACCTTAAGTTTGATGCTGGTATTAGTCGATAATATTGAATGGGCAGCAGCTTATCAACAAGCACAGCAGATGTGGCAAGCACGTGATAGCAAATGGCCTGCTACTCTGCCTGATGTTGAAGTAGAAGCTGCACCTTTTGACACTACGGGTAAACACTACGCGCATTAAGAAGTATTGCTTTATGCTTAAGACGACAAGTATCAACATTACTAATAGTGTTTAAAGCACGTAGGCAAAGCCCACAATATTGCAGATGGCTCTGATTGTGGGCTTTTTGTAGCCTTTAAATTGGCCGCGTTTTTTTCCGTTATCAGCAGTGTGATTTCTTTGCTGTTAAAGTGTTTTTGCGCGAAAAATCGGCCATATTTGAATTAAACGATGACGTCTGATTTTTCTTGATGGCCTACGCCAAAAACCCGTTTGTAGCGGATAATTTCTGAAACCGAACCCATCGCTTTGTTGGGATTGTCAGACAGTTTTACAGTTGGTTTTCCATTAGCAGAAACAGCTTTACAAACCAACGAAAAAGGCGATAACGCATCGTTGGATACCAGTCCTCGAAAGTCATTAGTCAGTAATGTGCCCCAGCCAAAAGATACTCGAACGCGACCTGCAAATTGTTGTTGTAGCTCAATAATTTTCTGAACATCTAAGCCATCAGAAAAAATGACTAGCTTTTGGGTCGGATCTTCACCACATGATTTCCACCAGTTGATCGCCATTTCAGCCCCTGTTGCAGGATCGCCGCTATCGACGCGAATCCCGGTCCAACTTGCCAACCATTCAGGTGCCTGTTCCAAGAAACCTTTGGTTCCATAAGTATCTGGTAAGATCACGCGAAGATTGCCGTCATATTCGTCTTGCCAGTTAGCTAGTACTCTGTAGGGCGCTTCACGCAGCGCCATGTCGTTTTCGGCTAAAGCCGAATAAACCATGGGCAGTTCATGGGCATTGGTACCGATGGCTTCAAGTTCACGGCACATAGCAATCTTGCAGTTAGAGGTGCCCACAAACTTATCTTTAAGTCCTTCTTGCATCGCTTGCACACACCAGTCTTGCCAAAGATATGAGTGGCGACGGCGTGTACCAAAATCGGCGATCCGCAGCTCAGGGACATTGCGCAGCGTCTCAACTTTTTGCCAAAGCTTGGTCATAGCACGAGCATAAAGTACCTGAAGTTCGAATTTTCCCATATCTTTAAGCGCCGCACGGCTGCGCAACTCCATCAGCACTGCTAAGGCAGGTACTTCCCATAGCATTACCTCTGGCCACGAGCCTTCAAAAGTGAGCTCGTATTGGCCATCACGTTTTTCAAGGTGGTAGGGCGGTAAGCGCAAAGCTTCGAACCATTCCATAAAGTCAGAGCGAAACATCTGGCGTTTGCCGTAAAACGTGTTGCCGCGTAGCCACGTGCTTTCGCCCCTTGTTAAAGAAAGTGAGCGGATATGATCCAACTGTTCGCGTAATTCACCTTCGTCTATGAGTTCAGCCAGTTTGATATCTGTAGACCGGTTGATCAGACTGAAGGTCACTTGTGTCTTGGCATTGTTGCGAAAAATAGTTTGGCACATTAATAACTTGTAAAAATCAGTATCAATTAATGACCGCACAATCGGATCAGTCTTCCACTGTCGATTCCAAGCTTGAGTAGCAATATCAACCATGTTTAAGTTTTACTCCGGCAGTACGCATTTGTAAAAGCGCAGCCTCAAGGGAACCATTTAGATTGATACCGCGGCAGGCCGTCATATCAACAGTGACTTTAAAGCCTAATCGAACAGCATCGAGCGCAGAATAGGCAACACAAAAATCAGTTGCTAGACCAACGATGGTCAGTGTGTTTATGTTGCGTGAACGCAAATAGCCTTCAAGCCCCGTGGGAGTCGTTTTGTCATTTTCAAAAAATGCAGAATAACTATCAATCTGCGGACGGAATCCTTTACGGATAATCAAATCTGCGGTGTCAGTTTTAAGCCCGTTATGAAAAGCTGCACCATCTGTACCTTGGATACAATGATCAGGCCATAAAATTTGAGAGCCGTAAGGCATATCGATTACGTCATAGGGAGATCTTTCATCATACAGCGAAGCAAATGAAGAGTGCCCGGCGGGATGCCAGTCTTGCGTCAAAATACGCGCAGAAAAATCAGCTAACAAAGCGTTTATGGGCTCGACGACAGCATCTCCATCTATCACAGCTAACGCTCCCTTTGGGCAGAAATCATTTTGAACATCAATGACGAGTAGTGCCTCATTGGCTGGTCGCATAGTCAGTCTCCTTTGGCCTTGAATGCCTAAAGTATTGCAAAACAAGAGGGTAAACATTATACCTACTCTATGCAACACCGTTTAATAAGCGGCACTGCATAGAGCAGGTTGTATTTTAGTTTATAAAATAGTGAACTTATAATTAGAAATTTTGCTGCTACGCCCTATTCCAATTCCCCCTCGCTGGGTATCTACTCGCTGTGGATTATGCAGTATTAAACTGCATGTACCGTGTGTGATGTATGTGCTCAACGTACCTTTAGGTGCGGTATTTGATAGCTCTTGTCACCAGCTCCTGTCACTAGCTCTATTTACGAAGCTGAAGTGGGGAGACGAAATACGGGAAGCACGACAATCACTGCGATGGCAGTGTGCGTTGTGTTATCGGCGATTAGTGTCATTAATGATAGAAAAACTAATAGTAAATCCAACAAAAAAACCAATAAGAAAGCCAACAAAAAAATCAACAGTCTACAAAGCTAGCGTTGAAAAAGAAGTGGCAGTACCAAAAGCACCATGGCTATACAGGGGGCTCAGGTAGCATGCAATTGAGATAGCAAAAATTTTTATTCTTAAACGATTAGTAATAATCGTTCTAAAAGAGATAATTATAATTATTTCAAGTGTCACGTTTATACAACTTAATTAGGCCTCTTGAGTAAGATGTATAGGCACGTAAAAGAGTTCACTTAACGTGATAGCCAAACATAGTTTTTAATCACATAGATCGAAATTGACTATGCCGCGTAAGTACTAGCCTCACTTTAAAAATTATAAGTTTGTGAATTGTGATTTTTGCAGTGAAGTTGTCGCTTCTATAGTTTTCAATATAATTTCTGATATAGCTTCTGACTTTTTTAAAATTACCAAACAGCAAGCTTTTAGGAGGTTATGAATGACTCTTAAATATTTATCAACTAACAAATTAGCACTTAGCCTAGCAATTGCTGCCGCATTTAGTATTTCTTATGCACGAGGTAACGCTGCTGAGCAAGGTCAATCAGGCCAAAAAATACAAAAAGCACAACAAAATATTGAAGTAATATCAGTGACTGGTACGCGCCGTAGTTTGCGCAGCGTTGCTGAAAGTACAGTCCCTGTTGACATTATCACTAGCGCTGATATGGCCAGTACAGGTCAGCTTGAAATTAGCCAAGTGCTTGCTAGTCAAATACCTAGCTTTAACTATCCCAGTGCCACTATCGCTGATGGTACCGACCATGCTCGTCCTGCAGTTTTACGCGGCTTAGCGCCTGATCATACTTTAGTGCTTATAAATGGTAAACGCCGCCACTCAGGCGCGCTTTTGAATCTCGCTGGTGTGGTTGGGCGCGGTTCGACTTCGGTTGATTTAAACATGATCCCAACTTCGGCAATTAAACGTGTTGAAGTACTGCGTGACGGCGCAGCAGCGCAGTATGGCTCTGATGCGATTGCTGGCGTAATTAACTTGGTATTAAAAGATGCCTCTGAAGGCGGAAGCATTAGTATGACCTACGGTCAATATGACAGCCAAATGGCTGGGGCGCCTAACTTAGAACGTACTTATGTAGATTCAAATGGCGAGCTGGGTTTTAACCTTGGTGATGACCGTAAAGTAAGCGATGGTAGCACACGAACAATTAGTGCTAATTCTGGGTTTTCCCTTGCTGACAAAGGCTTTGTAAACGTATCGATTGAGTATCGCGATAACGACGCCACGCAGCGCTCTGGTTTTGACCCACGTGAACAATACAATCGTTTAGATGATGGTAGCCTAGATCCATGCGAGTTAACCATCAACCGCTACAATCACCGTTTTGGTAAAGCAGAATTAGAAGACTACGCATTATTTTATAACATGGGTTACGATTTAGACGACGGCCTAAACTTATATTCTTTTGGAAGCTACTCAAAACGTGAGGGTAACTCTGGAGGTTTTTATCGCCGCGCAAAAGACAGTCGTAACCTAGAGTCACTTTATCCAAACGGTTTTTTACCACAAATTGAAACTGACGTGGTTGATTACTCATTAGCACTCGGTTTGGATGGCGATACAGAAAACTGGACCTGGGATGTAAGCAGTAATTATGGGCGTAACGACTTTGCATTGGGTGTGGTCAATAGCCTAAACACCTCACTAGGGGCTAGCAGTCAAACCGAATTTGATAACGGGGCACTGGTTTATGACCAATGGATAGTGAATGCAGATGCAAATACGACATTAGATTTTGGTCTTCCCGATAATGTGTTTTTTACCATAGGTGCTGAGTACCGCCGTGAAAGTTATAACATTAAGCAAGGTGAAGAAGCATCTTACATTACCGCCTTAGATGTTAACGGTAATCCCGTTGCATCAGGTGGTGCCCAAGTCCTTTCAGGATTTGGCCCAGAAAGTGTAACGGATAAAAGCCGTTATAATATTTCTGTATTTACTGAATTTGACGCTTACCTTACAGAAAATTGGAATATTGTTTTTGCGAATCGTTATGAGGATTACAGCGACTTTGGAGACACGTTGATTTCAAAATTAGCAACACGTTACAGCATAACTGAAAACCTATCACTTCGCGGTGCTATCAGCACAGGTTTTCGAGCGCCTTCACTTGCGCAAAGCTCGTATCGTCAAATTTCAACGGTACTTGAAAACAACCAACCGTTTGAAGTCGGGTTATTTCCTACCGATGCGCCTGCGGCAAGAGCGTTGGGTGCTAAAAAATTAGACGCAGAAGATTCTGTAAATCTAACCGCAGGTTTTATGTACACCCAAGATAGCTTTAGTCTGACGGTTGATGCGTACCGAATTGATATTGATGACCGTGTTGTACTATCTGAAAACTTAACAGGGCCTGCAGTCAAACAAATTCTAGCCAATGCTGGTCAGTTAAATACCGAAAGTGTACGTTACTTCACTAATGCCATTGATTCACGTACCCAAGGTGTAGACATTGTTGCAAGCTATACCTTAAAGTTAAATGGGCTAGGCGATGCGCGTTTAAACGCTGCTGCTAATTTTAATGATACCGAAGTAACACATATCGACGACAACCCAGCGCAGCTTAACTCGTTAGGTGATGAATACGTGGTGTTTGCACGTCGTGAAGTAGGGCGTTTTGAAGAAGGTACACCTGATAGCAAATGGAACTTATCTGCTGTTTGGAATTTTGAGGAATGGCAAACCACGTTGCGCGCCACTCGTTACGGTGAAGTTGCTGACGTTTCAACAACCGCTGCTCGTGATGAATACTTGGATACTAAATGGCTCACTGATCTAGAGATTGCTTACAGGCCAGATGAATCCTGGAAATTTGCTGTAGGTGCTAACAACCTATTTGATCAATATCCACAAGCAACTGTAGATAACATTGGTTATTCAAACTTTAGTCAAATATTTCCTTATACACCCTACACGCCTTACAGCCTAGATGGTCGCTTTTTATATGGTAATATTACTTATAGCTTTTAATTTACTTTTGACATAATCAAGTATTTATCAGAGCTAGCCCTAAAAATATCTAACGTGTCTTTTTTGGGGCTTTTTTATACTTCCCTTCATACTCTTTTCTTGTGATGCTCCCGAAGCAAATCCGTAGTTACGATGTACAGATTCACTAAGCCACAATACTATGTATTTTATCAACTCTTCAATTTTTACAGAAGTATTTGAGTAAAACTCCCGTTTCTTATTTGGCAATAAAACAATGCCTACATTCAAACAGTAAATACACGCCATGCGCGACTTTAAACACAGATCACATGTTCGAGTTGCAAGGGGTTATTTTTAAGCAGGGTGTTAGTAAGCGTGCCTAATCTATGTGATGGTATCTTACGACTTAATCGACTTGATAATGTCCACATATTTCTTGTCCACACCCTATTTATATCTTATTCATATTAAATTACCCCGTTAATTGGCCAATAACTGTTTCAACTAAGCGGTGAGTTTTATTCAGATAATCACGCTCTGTTTTCTTCAGGAGGTCAACCATATTATGACGAATAGGGGTTTCTAGTGTCAACGCTTGCTCGCTAACTAAATCTTCTTTGAGGCTGGCTGATAAATATCCTTTATCACCCAGCAAAAAGCGCTACTTTTTATTCCTAACCCACTCCCAAACCGCTTCTCTTTTACTGCCTAGGGCTTGTGTTAGAGTTAAGTTAGCTATATTTCTTTTGTCATTAATCAGTAGGTGTTCCTTAAAACCGTAATAAGTCTCTGATTTGCTTGCACAAAACCCATACCCCGCCTCACCTTTAAAGTTACTACTTTCATTAGCACGCTCAAAGTGAGCTGTCGTCATAGGAAAACTATCAACGATATAGCACTGGTGATCCAACCTCTCTTGAAGTTGCTGCTTTATGTGCCACAGATTGGATGTTTGTTTTGCAAAACTTGAACGCGAAGTCAGCTTATAAAAAAACGGTAGCCAATGCATTTTAAAGTATACCTATATCCTCTCATCATCATCATATGAAAGAAATTCACCCACCGTTTCCATCGCAATGATTTTCATGTCATTTAAATCCTCGACTTCTCAACGTGGTATTTCCTAGGACTTTAGTTATATTTTTATCTGTCCAATAATAGACCCAAATGATAAAGTCTCCTAACAGTATGATCTTGATAGGTTTTTTGTTTTCTTGGCGAGAACTAAATAAGGCTAGCTCATACTTTTTTCAATATATCACTGACTTTAAAAGTCGCGCACGGCGTTAAACTAACTAGTTTATAGGCTTTGAATTCTACTGTACAAAATATTAGATTTTTCAATTGTGTATAGTAAATTAACTTGAATTAATTAATATGAATGTATTATAATAGAAAAACGTTAGGCGAAATAATAAATTATTGTCTCCTTTTCTACATCAATCTATAGGGTAATTCAAAATGGAAAAAATATTTCGTACAACGGTAGCTGCAGGAATAGCTCTGACTTTAACAGGTTGTTTCTTTGATAGCGACAAGCCAGATGTGGTTGTTGTTGAACCACCACCAGTAGTGGTTACACCAACAACACTTTCTTTTGATGGTTCTGCCATTAAAGGAATACTTGCAAATGCAACAGTTGAAATATTTCTAGCAACTGATCTCGAGACATCAGTAGGTACGACTCAAACTGATGCGCAAGGTAATTATAGTTTTACTGTTACTGATGAGTCAGGTGAGCCCATTATTGGCGCCTATGTAGTTAGAATTGTTGCCGATGAAGATACGACTATGGTCTGTGACGCGGCTGTATGTGGTGACGTATTAAGAGGAGGTTTAATTCCTAGTGCAAATATAGAGGGTTTGACGTTATCAACCTTTACCTACTCTGATGGTGTAACTGGTGCCGTTGATGCTAATGTCACTTTGTTAACAGAGATGGCAACAGATGCAATTTTGGCTGCAGCAGAGGCTAACGAAAATATTAACTTAGCTACAGTCGATGCGCAAGGCGTGGCAGACTTACAAAGTGGTGCTTCACAAGTTGTAGGTGCTATACTTGGCGTGGATTTATCATCAACTAATCTCTTCAGTTTGAAACTTATTGATGCCACTACCTTTACTGCAGATACGCAGGTAGACCCAATTACAAGTTCTCTATCGTTGTTAAATGCTTCATTCTCTGGTATAGATGGTAGTGAGATTACTACATACCTTAAGTCTTTTAAAACCGTTGTAGGTCTGCTTGTTAGTCCAGATACTGCGGGCACTGTTTCTGCTGAGGATTTAGCTGTGCTAACTGACACACAAACCAAAATATCTATCTTGGTACGTGATGTTCTTACCGTTGTTGTGCAAGACACAGGCCTTAGCCTTGCAGTTGATGATGTTACAACTGAAATTGATATACAAAAAATTGTTGATGCAATAACAGTAATTTTAACTGGTGGTACTGGCGGTACTGGCGGTACTGGTGGCTAGTTTAGTAAAAATTTAATAGAGCCCGCCTTTTGGCGGGTTTTTTATTACATCTCATATCTTATTGTTTATACCTCATACACCGTAATTACTTTTCAGGACTTTCTAAATGAAATACAGTATTCTTTTTGGGTTCGCCTTGCTACCTTTCTTAACTATTGCAACTGAACCTGAGGCAACTATTTCATTTCAGGGCTTTAGTGGTTTAATCAATTCGCCCACAGCAAAATTATTTGATGAAGGCAAATTTTATTTACAGTACGGTAACCAAGTTGAAACTCGAGGCGGTTATCGAGATGGTTCAAATTATAATTTTGGAGTAGGTTTGTGGGAGTATGTTGAGATATCGGCAAGATTAGCAGATTATGATTTGGGTAGCAAAAATGGCCTGACAGATTTATCGGCAAATATAAAATTAGGTGTGCCCTATATTCCTAAAGACTGGTTTAGTTTAGCCTTAGGTATTCAAGATGTAGGAGGAGCAGCCAATTTTTTTGATGCTAAATACATAGTTGCATCAAAAAATATTTTTGATAATGTTAATATTTCATTAGGTGTAGGTGAAAGTGACTCAAAGCAAGGCAGACTTGACGGTGCCTTTGCTGGTATTGCTTGGCAACCTTATGAATGGGTGAAACTCTCAGTCGAATATGATGCAGCCGATACTCACTTAGGACTATATTTAGCATCACCTGACAACTGGCATAACAGTGGTATTCAATTAACTACTGAGCTGTTAGTTTCTAGTAGTAACCAAGAATTAAAAGATGATTTTTATTATGGCTTAGGGCTAACTGTT
>Ga0222645_101400_pt1 | contig 10366 bp, 4 predicted proteins | sample AntAcemetagen292_FD_179881 | JGI IMG/M metagenome (GOLD analysis project Ga0222645, IMG submission 179881) | Saline water microbial communities from Ace Lake, Antarctica - #292 | ecosystem: Environmental > Aquatic > Non-marine Saline and Alkaline > Saline | place: Antarctica: Ace Lake | collected...
GGGCAGAAACACCTGCTAATGCAGAAGTACAAGATGTAAGTGGCACAGCAGGATCTGCAGGTGCAGCAACATTTGCACAAACAAGAATTCAAGAAATTCACGATGCAATCGACAGCGGAACATCACCATCTACTATTGCTCCAGATATTACTTGGGCATCAAATGCATTACAGACATCGCATGCAGATATACAAGCTAATGTTTCACACATACAAAATGCATCAATTAAATGGGTACTTGATACCTATCCAACACTAACATTTAATGAAACTACATGTTCACGCGATGTTGGATTTATTGTTGATGCACTTGCATACGATCTAGTGTTCGGAAGCAACTTCCTATCAGCACTAAACGCAATGAGCTATTATCGTGGACTAGTGTCAACGGGAGTTGTAACTTCAAAACAATTACAACCAACTATCGGTATTATTGGATATGTCGGAGCAGCCGTTACTGAATCAGCTAGAGGTATTACAAACTTAACAGGCAACACTGTTGCTAGTGATAGAATTATTGTTAGTGCAGATACTATTGCTGATGTTCTTAACAACGGCATAAATTCAGCACCTGTTGAAGTTATGCCACTTCCGTCAAACATAGATGCTGGATATGCAAATGCAGTAACGCAAATTGCTAATAATTATACCTTTATTAAAGAGGATGTTAGTAACTATATTAACAATAACTATAACAGTGTTTGGGTAGCACTAGGTGCCACTGGTCAAGCTGCATATCAGCGTGATGTAGGTTATATTCTTGATGCTATACGCTATGACTTAACATACGGTGGCAATAGTCAAACATTAATTTCAGGCAGATCATATTACACTTATGTTAATCTAGTAATTGCTGAATATGAAGTACCAGCAACTATTGCAGCATATACACATCTAAAAAGCATAATTGATGACATTATAATTCAAAGTACAATTACTCCTCAAGCAGGAAATAGTGAAGTACAAGCAGTAAGTGGTACAGCAGGATCTGCAGGTGCAGGCACGTTTGCACAAGCAAGAATGCAAGACATTATTGATTGGATAAACAATGGTACTTCGCCCACTGCAATTGCTCCTGATACATCATGGGTCGAAGGAAACTTAGTTTCTGGTGCAAATAGACTGTTAAATAATAAAACAGAAATTCAAAGCGATGGCTTAGCGTATGTACATAAATTCTTCCAAGAATTATCGTTTAATGAAGCCACTTGCTCGCGTGATATAGGTTATGTGATCGATGCATTAGCATACGACACGATGTTTGGAAGTAACTTTGCAGCTATTGTTACTGGAAAAAGTTATCATAGAGCATTAACTTCGGCACAACTTGTTCTTACTTCACAAAAGAAAGCTTCGTTGGGACTAATTAAATTCTTGAAATACAAAGCTAAAGCAGTTGCAACAGGCGGTGCAGTAGCACAAATTAATGAAACCATTGATGATATTGTTGGAACAATAAACGGCGGAGCAACTCCGAGAATAGTGTGGAAAGACTATACTGGTGTCGATGCTGAAGATTATGCAGGTGCAAAACTAATTTGGCAAAACAAGGACTTTATTGCAAGAGAAACACTGCAATATATTGCAACCAACTATCCGTCTGTAGTATACAGTGCATCAGCTTGTGCAAGAGATGTAGGACTCATTGTCGATGCATTACGATATGACTTAACATATGGCGGAACATTTGCAACTAGACAAGCTGCACTTGCATACTATTCACAGTTAACTGACGCATTGCAAATTGATGCAGCTGACAAAACAGCAACATTAGCAGCATATGCGAATATGAATACATTGATTCAAGATATTGCACAAGGCGGAACATCTTATACTGCACTACAGGGCGGCGTAACACGTATTACAGGTACAACTGGAGATGCAACAACAGCATCAACTGTCGATTCACTAATTACATCACTAATTAACTATATTGATGATAAGGATGCAAATCCAATTACAGAAACACTTCCGAGTACTGCATGGGTTGAAACATCTAAAGTAACACAAGCAGGACTACTAACATCTGCAAAAGCAACCACTGTAGGACTAGTCACTGATTATATCAACACAAACTATCCTAACTTAACATACGATAGTGCAACTTGTGAAAGAGATGTAGGGCTTATTATTGATGCATTAGCATACGACTTAATGATGGAATCAAACTTCCGTTCAATAAGAGCTGGATCATCATATCATCAAGCACAAGCAAAATTAGCAATTACCGGAGTTCAAAGAAAACCAACATTGCAGTCAATGAGATATTTGTACTCATTAGTTACTGATATTGTAAGCACTAATCCAGTTGCACTTTCTTCAGTGAAACATAATATGAGAACAATTATTGGTATTGTTGAATTTGGCGTAGGCGAAACTCCCGAAGTTTACGGTACTATGTCTTATTATAACAATACTACACTTTACCGTGCATCGGAAATACTCAAAGCTAACGTTGACTATCTTGCTAACGAAGCAACTGCTTGGATTACACAGAGCTTCGGAGGTACCGTAACTGATACTTCTAGTATTGATAGCACTTTTACAACAAGTTCGAATCATAATTTTGTTGTAGGTGATCCGATAATATTTACTAATGCGTTCGGTGGAGTATCTAGTGATTTAACATATTATATCTACACAACGCCAAGTGATACAACTTTCACGGTAGCTGCAAGTTTAACTGCACTAACACCTATATCATTAACAACGCAATCAGCAACAGCTATTGTAAGATATGCATTTGATGCTGTAGCATATGCTAGAGATATGAGTGAATATGTTATTGCACTGGCTGCTGATTTAAATTGGTCAAGTAATTATAGATCAACTAGAGCTGCTGAACTTTATGTTAATGCAGTTAAAGGATCAGAATATTCAGATATGTTTAGAACTCGTAATGCGTGCGGTTTAAGAAATTGCACACTAAGCGGCCTAGACGGAGATTTATCAGAAGATAACGATTTCAATACAAAACGACCAACAGCAGGTGCATTTGTTGCACTTGACCAAGGATTTGGTCCAAACGATCAGGCAGTATGGGTATTAACAAAATCACATTATTCGCAAAACGTAACAATGTTTGGTACAGGGTGTACTGGTGCTAAGATTGATTCGTCTCTACATAGTGGCGGTAATAAGTCAATGGTTAAGAACGACTTTACAACTATTATCAGTGATGGTATAGGAGTATGGTGTACTGGTGCTGACTCGTTAACTGAGCTTGTATCAGTGTTTAACTACTACGGTTATGCTGGTTATCTAGCAGAACTAGGTGGACGTATTCGTGCTACTAACGGTAATAGTTCATATGGGACATATGGTGTTATTGCCGAAGGTGTAGCAAGTAGTGAAACACCTATATACGGGTTTATTAATAACAAAGCTGCTCAAGCACAGATTACTAACACAGTTACTGATGGTACTACTGAGATTCTAAGATTTGAATTTGGTAATGCTGGTTCAAACTATACAAACAGTTTACATGTAGTAAACGGAGCAGGTTATAACGCTGCTGCAATTGCAGACGAATTTAGAGATGCAAGTGCATTTGAAACACGTATTATTGATATTAATAATGCAGAGGGATTTGGCGGTACTAGTTATGTAACTGCAAGTAATGCAGCACAATCAGGTAATACTACAAGTATTACTATTGCTGCTACTGACCAAGCATTGAGTGCTGCATATGTTGGTATGAGAATACAAGTTGTTGCAGGAACAGGAGTTGGACAGTTTGCAAATATTGATACTTATAATACAGGTAGTAAAATTGCAACAGTTACTAAACCGTCAACTGGTGCAGCAGGATGGGATCACGTAATTCCGGGAACACCAATTGAATCTAACTTAGACTTAACAACTAGTTATATTATTGAACCACAAATTTCTTACACTGCACCAGGATATACTGCTGCTGCTAGCACAATGGCAACAACTGCTGATTGGGAAGATGTTGTATATGGCGACAACAAATTTGTTGCAGTAGAAGCATCAGGAACGGTTACTAACTATTCAACAGATGGCGTTACTTGGGCAGATGCCGGAGCATTGACTGGAAACTTTGCTTGGTCTGATATTGTATACGGTGGCGGCGAAGGCTCGTCTGTGTATGCAGTTGTCGGCGGCTTAGGCGGTGAGGGCGCAATACTACAAGCAGTATTTGGTGTACCAAACGTTAACGGCTTTGCAACTGAAGATCAAATTGCAAGTGTTACAGTTATCGATGGCGGTCAAGGTTATACTACACCTCCAACAATAATATTTACTCCAACCAATGGCGGCATTGGTGCAACTGCTGTAGCATCAGTGCTTAACGGTAAAATTAAGGATGTCACTGTTACAATTCCTGGATCGGGTTATAATGGTCTTCCAACGGTAACGGCAACTACTAATCAAGTTACACAAGGTGTTGTTAATTCATGGGGTCGTCATTATTATGCAGATCCTACAATTGTTGTACAAGATCCGTTTGTTGGCGATGCGTGGGCAGCAAGTACTGCATACAATTTAGATGATATAATTTACAATCTAAACACAGGCGTTTCACCAAACGTTAAAAATTGGTATAAAGTAACTGTAGCTGGAACAACTACAACTACAGGACCTACACACGGTAGCGGAACTTCGGTATCTAATGGAACTACTACGTTGTTACATATTGGTATATCAGCAGTGTTTACTCCTTCTAGAGTGTCGGAAGCAGGAGCAACTGATGGCTTAGTTTCATTAGCTGTTCAGCAGTCAGGCGAAGGTTATACATTTACTCCTACAGTTGAGGTAATCGATACTTCTGCAAAATATGTAGCAATTGCCACCTCAACAGGCGACAATTGCTATACTACTAGAGCAGGTATAGCAGGAACTGCTGCCTGGATTGCAGGAACTAGTACAGGAAAAACTGACTTAGTAGCATTAACATACGGTAACGGAGTATATGCGGCTGTTGGAGGAGCATCAAGTGCTGTATCGAGCACAAACGGTACAACTTGGATTTCGAGAACTATTCCAACATTGGGTGCAGGAACATATTCTGATATAATATACGGTAACGATATATATCTAGCAATTGCGACTGGATCATTAGCAACAGCAACCTCAACAAACGGAAATTCGTGGAGTGCAAGCGGCAATATGCCGTCGAGTGCTGCGTGGGGAAGTGTTGTTTATGGCAACGGTAGATTTGTTGCAATTGAAACTGGAACAGCTTCAACTAAAGCAGCTATTAGTTACGATAAAGGCACTACATGGGTAGCAGCAGTATTACCAGCAAGTACAACATGGCGTAAAATTGCTTACGGACAAGGTTTGTTTGTAGCAATTTCAGACGGTACTATTGCAGCTACTAGCCCGGACGGCATTGTTTGGACGCAACGTGCAATGCCAAGTAGTTCAAACTGGAGAGCAGTGATATTTGGTAATCCAGCATCGCAGCCAACATGGTCAGTAATTTCAGGTACTAACGGAACTGCTGCTGCAACTATTAAGACGGGAGCAACTGCTACAGGTCGTGTAGCAGTATCAAGTGGTACTGTTACAGAAGTGCGTATGGTTGAACCTGGTTCAGGTTATCCTAAAGGAGCAATAACAGCAACAACTGAAACTGGCAGTGTAATTACTACAAGCGATACTACTAACTTAATAGATAGTCAGCCTATAGAATTCGAAGGTGTATCAACTGGCGGCCTCGCAGAAAATGTAACCTACTATGTTATCGGTGCATCTATTGTTACAAATACATCGTTTAAAGTATCAGCTGTACCAGGAAGTGCTACTCCGGTAACAATTACAGACACTACTGGACTAACTGGGACATATCGTGCAGGACCCATTATAACACTAACTGATCCAAACAAAGTTAGAACAGCTAACCTAAGGGTTAGAATGGGCGATGGCGCACTTGGTAACCCATCGTTTACTAATAGAGGTGCAGATAATACTACTGCTACTTCACAAACAACCGGCGACGGATTTGCTAACTTGTATCAACCAAGCACATTTATTGACGTTGGTGGATTATATGATGCTCCGGTTCCTGGATCTAACGTTGAATTTGCAAGTTTACCGGGCGAATATTATAAACTAGTTACTGTAACAAATTTACTAGGCGAAAAAGGCAATTATACTGCTACATTCCAGTTAAATCCTGGACTATCAGTGTTAAAAGCACCAAGTCACGGCGATATTATAACTACTAGAATCAAATATTCACAAGTACGATTAACGGGACACGACTACTTATATATTGGAACTGGTAATAAAACACAAACCAATTATCCATATGTGGATATTACACAAGCTATACAATCTAATCAAGAATTGTTTAGTGGTGGTGGTCGAGCATTCTTTACAAGTACTGATCAAGATGGTAACTTTAACGTTGGCGACTTGTTTGGAGTACAACAGGCGACTGGTACTGCTACTTTGAACGCAAGTGCGTTTAATCTAAGTGGTCTAAATAGTCTGCAATTAGGTGCATTAGAACTTGGTGTTGATAGTGCTGTTATTACACAGTTTAGTACAGATCCATTCTTTACAGCTGATAGCGATAACATTGTTTCAACACAGAGAGCAATTAGAGCATATATTACTGCACAGATTGGTGGTGGTCAGAGTTCGTTGAATGTAAATACATTAACTTCAGGTATTGTGTATATTGCAGGAAATTCGATAAGTACTACTACAGGAGCAGGTATTAACATAACATCAAGAATGAACTTTACAGGTGGAATTACTGGTACTCCAGTTGCACTTGCGTTCTTTATGCAACGATAACGGAGAAATAAAAAATGGCGACAGGAAGATTAGAAACCCCAATAGTACTTGGGACATCGTTAGGGACAGATACTACAGTATACACAGTACCGGTTGGTTCGTATACTGTGTGTAATCTTTCTCTAACAAATACTACAACAACAGCAGTAACAGTTCGAGTAGCAATGACATTAACAGCAAGTTCTCCAGGAACTGCTGAGTATATTGAATATGATACTGTTATTGCAGGTAAGGGTGTGTTTGAGAGAACAGGTTTAGTATTGGGTGCAGGTTTAAATTTAGTAGCAGTTGCAAACGCACCAGCATCTATATCTGCAACAGTATACGGCATTGAAACGTCAATAACTTAAGGTGAAATATAATGGCAAGATATAATACTACATACCCAGTAACAACTCGAACAGGCGTAGGAACTATTGCAGCTCCTAATACAGGACTGTTTACTACATTAGAAGGTACTCCGCCGTATACCATAACATTGCCTGATCCTTCATTATTTGCAGGAGCACATCAGTCGTTTTGGAATAATACTGGCGGTGTAGTAACATTATCAACTCCATCAGGTAATATTGTTACTGCCGGGACAGATAGTACTACCTGGGCTATGCCAGCTGATTCTATGGTTAGTTTAGCATCAAACGGCACACATTACTTGTTATACGTTAATACAGGCGGCTTTGTAACAAATGCTGGCGGTAATTTTAACGGAACTACAGCAGTAACAGGTGCAAATACATTTAATGTCGGCACTGGACAAACTACGTTAGGTGGAAACGTAGTAATGAATGGTGCAACTATTACAGCAAGTGCAGCATTTACTCCAAGTAGTACATACCATTTAATAACTAAAACATACTTAGAAACTAATTACGGTCAACCGTGGGTAGTACAAACTACTAGTACGACAGTATCTGCAGGTGGCAGATATTTAGTTGACACGAATGCTAGTGCATTAACACTTACACTTCCAACAGGTCAATCCGTGGGAGCAGAAGTACATTTTATTGATTATTCAAGAACGTTTAATATTAGGCCATTAACTGTTGGAAATAACGGACAACGGATTATGGGAACCATAGACACAATGACGGTAAATACACAGGGTGCAGCATTTTCATTAGTATGGTCTGGAACTACTAATGGGTGGCTAATTACTCATGGTATCTAATAAGGGAATACAATGGCTATTGATTACAATTCATTAAAGAAGATTACTTCAGCAAGTATAGTTGACGGATCAATATCTGCATCTGATATTGCTAATGGAAATGTTACTGCAAATGAAATAGGTAATTCGCAGGTTACTTCAGCTAAAATGGCATCTAATGCAGTTGACTTGGGGGCAGGAACTACTAACGGTACATTGCCGATCAGCAAAGGCGGAACTGGAACAACGAATCCGTTCGGCGGATCTTATCAAACAGTAATATCCAATGGTTCAGCAATAACTACTAAACAACACGGCATTTATGGCATGCAAGCATTTACAGGTAGTGGCACTTGGAATCGACCAACAAATGTTAGATATATTAAAGTGCAACTAGTAGGCGGCGGTGGTGGTGGCTCAGGACACGGCGAAAGTGGCGGAGCAGGCGGCTATGCAGAAAGAGTATTAGATGTTACTGGAATCAGCTCAGTAGGTGTTACAATCGGCGGCGAAGTAGGTGGCAGTTATTACTCAGGTGCAGGCGGCAACGGAAATAGTAGTTCATTTGGGAGCTATCTAAGTGCTGGCGGCGGCTACGGAGCAAATAGAAACAACCAACACTCGGGTGGTTTAGGTGGAAACGGGAGTGGCGGCAACTTAAACATATATGGCGGTGGTGGAGCAAATCACCACCAACTAAGCGGAATTGGTGGTTCAAGTTTCTGGGGCGGAACAGTAGCAGGTGGCCACCCACAAGGCGGAAACTTCAGTCATAATCATCAATCACATAGTGCTCCAGGCAGCGGCGGAGCTGGTGGTTACTATAACAGTCACCTAGGATCAAATGGACGACCTGGATACTGTTTAGTTACAATGTATTATTAAACAAGAGAGAAAACAATGGCATTTAATTACGACTCACTAAAACGCATAACAACAGCAGGAATTGTTGACCGTACTATATCAACAAGTGATTTAGCAGATAATTCGGCTACTAACGGAAAAATAGCTAATACCACAATAACATCGGCTAAATTTGCTTCTAGTGCAGTTGATCTAGGCAGTAGCGTAACAACTGGAACTGCTGCTACCGGCAAAGGCGGAACTGGTCTAACTAGTGTTGGCACTGCTAATTATGCATTAACGACTAATAGTTCAAATAATGCATTAGTATTTGCACCAGTAGGACTTTATGGCATGCAAACATTTACAGGTAGCGGCACTTGGAATAGACCAAGTGGCGTTAGATATATTAAAGTGCAACTTCAAGGCGGTGGCGGCGGTGGCTCAGGACACGGCGAAAGTGGCGGAGCAGGAGGTTATGCAGAAAGAATTTTAGATGTTACTGGAATCAGCTCAGTAGGTGTTACAATTGGTGTCGAAGTAGGTGGCAGTTATTACTCAGGTGCAGGCGGCAACGGAAATGGTAGTTCATTTGGGAGCTATCTAAGTGCTGGTGCAGGATACGGAGCAAATAGAAACAACCAACACTCGGGTGGTTTAGGTGGTACAGGCAGCGGCGGCACTGTAAATATATACGGAGGCGGTGGACAAAGCCACCAGACCAGGTCAGCAGTAGGTGGCGATAGCTACTGGGGCGGATCAGTAGCAGCTGGACACCCACAAGGCGGAAACTTCAGTCATAATCATCAATCACATAGTGCTCCAGGCAGCGGCGGAGCTGGTGGTTACTATAACAGTCACCTAGGATCAAATGGTCGTCCAGGGTTATGTGTAGTAACCATGTATTATTGATAAGTACAATATGAGAGAAAATAATGGCATTTAATTACGATTCACTAAAACGCATTACTGGTGCAAGTATTATTGATACTACTATTGTAGCTGCGGACATTGCAACTAATAATGTAACAACAACTAAAATAAGCAATGCATCAGTTACATCAAATAAACTTGCAGCTAATTCGGTTGATTTAGGCAGTAGTGTAACAACCGGTACAACTCCGGTATCAAAAGGCGGAACTGGATTAGCCAGCGTCGGTGGCAACCTACAAACATTGCGTTCAACGGGCGGTGCCTTACAATATGCAGATATTGGTTTAACAAGTATGCAAGTATTTACTGGCAGTAGCACCTGGAATCGTCCTGCAGGAGTTAGATATATCCATGTACAAGTAGTAGGTGGTGGCGGCGGTGGCTCAGGACACGGCGAAAGTGGCGGTGCAGGCGGATACTCAGAACGTATTTTAAATGTAGACAGTATATCGTCAGTAGGTGTTACAATTGGTGGCGAAGTAGGTGGCAGTTATTACTCAGGTGCAGGTGGCAACGGAAATGCTAGTTCATTTGGGAGCTATCTAAGTGCTGGCGGCGGCACCGGAGCAAATAGAAACAACCAACACTCGGGTGGTTTAGGTGGAAACGGGAGTGGCGGCAACTTAAACATATATGGCGGTGGTGGAGCAAATCACCACCAACTAAGCGG
>Ga0222645_101401_pt1 | contig 10358 bp, 10 predicted proteins | sample AntAcemetagen292_FD_179881 | JGI IMG/M metagenome (GOLD analysis project Ga0222645, IMG submission 179881) | Saline water microbial communities from Ace Lake, Antarctica - #292 | ecosystem: Environmental > Aquatic > Non-marine Saline and Alkaline > Saline | place: Antarctica: Ace Lake | collected...
CTGCGATATGGGTATGCCCTACGTGGGGCAGTCACCATTGCGGCGGGCGCGTCTGACGGCTGGTCTATTGCAAACGATGGAAAGCGCATTGGCTGAGGTTTACGCTAACGCACCGCTTGGCACGTCGATCGTGCCGTTCCCGGAGTCGCCGGAAACTGACATGGAAAGTTTTGCACGAGGTTTTCGGGGTACACGCGGGCGCGTCCTGATCCGCGAGAGTGTGAACGTTCAAGCTGCGGGTGGTCCTGCACCTGCGCAAGATTGGAAGGCCAGCGACGTGACGCCGGATCTATCTAAGGCAATGACGCGCGAGACATGGGCGGCGGCGAGATCCGGCATAGAAATGGCGTTCGGTGTTCTCCCCGGTCTGAGCAATACCGCGACCACCGGGCCAATGGTGCGCGAGGCTCAACGGCACCTTGCACAATGGGCGCTTATGCCTGTCGCGGCGATGATCGGGCAAGAGGCCAGCGAGAAGCTGGGCAGTGCCGTAAAGCTGGACGTGATGCGGCCATTGCAGGCCTTTGATGCAGGCGGACGAGCGCGGGCGCTTGGCGCAATCGTGCAGACATTGGCGATGGCAAAAGAGGCGGGCGTTGATCCGGCTCAGGCATTGGCTCTTGTGGATTGGAAGGATTAACCGATGGGATATTATGACGCGAAGGCCCGCAAAGCGAAATCCATGCTGAAAAAAAGAGGGCAGACTGCGCAAGTCGCGCGATCTGTCACAACCGGCGGCGGACCGTCTGACCCAAGCGGGGGGATCAGTGTTGTTTTTCGATATCCCGTGCGCTTGGCAGTGTTTCCGATTGAGATGGACCGGATCGACGGCACAAACATTTTTAGCGGTGATTACCGCCTGATCTGTTCAACGGCTGAGGTTGATTTGAAACTGTCTGACCGGATCGAGTGCAGCGAAGGCACTTTAACGATTGCGGATCTGGGCAAGTTTGCACCCGATGGCACGATCATTTTCTATGACATGGTAGCAAGGGGATAGCGCGATGGAAGTTGACGCAAAGATTGTAGATGTGGCGATACTGGCAACGCCTATTAAGCGGGGCAGCGGGTTCACGATCGTGGCTTATTTGACCCTACTATGCCGCCCGATGCGCATTGAGGACTGCAAGCTGGTGATCACTCCCAAGGGAACCTTTACCCTTTGGACGCCAGATGAGGCAATCAAGGTTATGGGTTGGGCAAAAGCCGAATTGTCAGAAACGGCGCGGCTGGCCTATGTCGATGCGCAAATGCGGGTAGCGGTTTAGGGGATTTCGCCTGTTTGCCAGTGACTATCACGCAACCATGGCGCGAACAACGCCCCGGCAATCGACTTAACATAAAACCCGTTATGCGACACACAACGCCTTAAGGTTGAAACCGCGATGCAAATAGTCCCTATGCGACTCGTATACAGCTTGCTACCCTTTCCGGCAACGGAAAACAGGGATGAAAAAACATGGCAAAGTTATCAATAAGTGCTGCTGCAAAGGTTTTCGACGTTTCGCGGCCTACTCTATTAAAACACCTTAAAAATGGTAAAATTAGTGGCGAAAAGGACACTGCAAAAGGTTGGCAAATTGATACGGCAGAGCTTGGCAGGGTTTATCAGGCGAAGGGCGGTAAAGATGGCAACGCCTTGCCGGATACATTATCACCTTTTTCCAGTGACTTACATGGCGATCTTAAAGAAGAAAATGAGCGTTTGAGGTTGGATCTGGCAGTAGCAGAAGCGCTGGCCGATGAGCGCGGGCACCGGCTGGACCAACTTGTGCCGTTGCTGATGGCACCCAAAAAGCGGCGTTGGTGGATGTTTTAGGTCAATTTATCGAGCATAAGCTGCACACTTTGGAGGCAAACCCTTGCGAAGATGTTAGGGTTCTGCGCAAGATATAGATATGGGAACGAGTCCCCCTAAATAGAGCGGCCCGCGATCTGGTTGAACCTCAGATCACGGGCCTAAATTAGTAACCGCTTTGTCAAGAAGCAGCACATCTATACAATTACTAGCCTATACATGCTGTAAAAATTGACAAGGCCATAATTCACTAGGAGTGAATTTGTGTCTAAAAAACTACCCTTGTCCGATGCGCTTCGCGCGATCAACGCCAATGGCGTCACCATCACATATCAACAGCTATGGAATGCTGCCATATCCGGGAAAATCCCGGCAGAGCGCGTGGGGCAACGCTGGGCTGTCCAAAGGGCTGATTTACCGGCGATCGTTCAAACCTTCACCGCCGCGTGAGGGCAGAGCATGACAATTCAGAGCAACGCGGCGGGGTTTATTCCCCCGTCCGAAACGGATGCGCACTACTTTCTTGAAAGCCTGTTCGACCGCAAATTCTATGCGGCAAAGGCCACGGAAAGCCTTGCGGTAGGCTTATTTGACAACCGGGCCAGACCTTGGCCTTTCCGTCCCATGCGCGATCACGACACGCATTTTAGCTGCGGCCTGTTCGAATGGAATACGCCCGCAAGTGTGAACGACTTTCGACGGACTAAAGAGAGATGGACGGGCGCGATCGGCTTTGTCCTAGATGACATTGGCGAGGTTAAGAACGGCGTACTGATTGAGGCACCACCCGTTAAACCAACGGCGATCATCGAAACAAAACCCGGATCTTTTCAGTGGGTTTATTTGTTCCTTGAGATCGAGCGCGACCCCCGGACGATTGAGGCTATTCAACGCAGCGCCATTGCGGGTGGTATGTGCGACCCCGGCGCGGGCAACATCACACGAATTACACGCCTGCCCGGATCACTGCCCGAAGGGAAAACCCACCGAGCGCGGCTTGTCTGGGCGGATTGGGACAGACGGTTTAACGCGGCGGCGATCATCGAAAAGGCACTACAGGTTCCAAGGATCGAGGCACCCAGGGAACAAGAATACGCTGCACCAAACCTAAGCGACGAAACAAGCGAGACGGGCAAAGGCACACTTGAGGCGGCTTGCTACAAGATCCGCAATGCCGAGGGCGTTACTGGCAGCAGCATAATCAACGCTCAATCATTTTTCGTAGGGCAGCAAGTAGGGGCGGGCCTGATTGCGATGGCGGACGCCGAGGCGGCTTTATTCGCGGCGGCATACGATCGACACCCCCAGGACGGGGTGCGGCAAGCAAAGAACGGCCTAGAGGCCGGCATTCTAAGGCCTCTCACAAGACAAACCAACGGACGTTTTGCAGGGTCCGGCGCAACACCTTTGGCCGAAGAAGAGGCACCAGCCGGATCAGTATTTCAAGAGATCCAAGAGGCGCGAGACGGCATTAAAGATACCCTTAGGGCGTTCGTCACGCGGGCTTTGGACTTTGACGATCTGGACGGCGGCACGCCGCCCGTGATGGCGCTGGCAGCGACACCCGGCGCGGGTAAGACAGGAGCGGCGCTGCGCGAATTGGAGGCGGCGGACTTGTCACGACTGCCCGGTGATGTAGTCGTTTACTCCCCAACGCTTGCCCTATCCGAGCAAGCGGCGATGGATTATGAGAAAATCAACGGGAAGCCTGCCCACGTCACACGCGGGCGATCGGCAACACTGCCCGGATCTGACGCGCGTATGTGCAAACGTCACGAATTGGCCGAGCGCGTGGCGCGGGCCGGGCTTATCGTTAAGGCGACTTTGTGCGAGGCGAAGGACGAGTTCGGAACAATACGAAAATGCCCATATTACGCAGGATGCGCATATCTGGAGCAATGGAAAGCCTTGCCGGAAACCCCCGTCACCCGGTTTGAGGCCAGCGCATACCTTGAATTGCCCGGCGATGGATCCGGGCGCGATACTGGCTTTCGCGTTATCGACGAAACAATCTGGCGGCAGTTTTCCCGTGTTATCGACATTACACCGCAAGAATGGACGGCGGCGCGATCGGCAAAGGGCGACGATCTGGCAACGGCGGTTGATACTACAGACGCGGCGCAGGCTGTATATGCGGCGCTACAGACGGGCGGCAACATCGCGGGCGGCAAGTATAGCGCAGACGACTTTGCAGCGTTCAGAGCGGCAGAAAACGCGCCTATCAACATGCGCTGCACACCTGACAATGACGACAACACATTTACAGCCGGGCTGGACCAAATAGAGGCACGGGCCAGAAATGGTGCAAAGCGGAACGCGGCACTTTGGGCGGTTCTGGAAGATTGCGCACGGCGCGGGATCGAGGCGACAGAGCGCGTGTGGCTGACCACCAACAAGAAGGGCGAAACCGGGATCCGCGTGGCATGGTTCAAAGAACCCCCGGCAAACGTGCCAACGCTGTTGCTAGACGCCGACGCGACAGGGCCGATATTGGAACGCATGTACCCCGGTGCGGATCTTGTCGCTGTGGATCTGAAGCCCAATGCGCATGTTGTGCAACTGACCGACCGGACGTTTAGCAACACCAAGCTGCAAAAGGTGACAGTGCGGCGCGAGCTGGTGCGGCTGGTGCGGGCCGAGGTGTTGCGCGATGTAGAAGGGCGCGGCGTTCTGTGCATCGCGACACGCAAGGCGGTGCGGGCCATGTTTGAGGATGCGGGCCACGACTTCACCGGACAGGATGAAACGGTAGTTTCCAAGATGATGATGGAAACACCATTGCATGGCGCAAGGTGGCTATGGTTCGGGCCTGCAAGCCTTGGCCGCAATGACTGGCAAGACTTTGGCACGGCTCTTGTCATAGGGCGCGAGGACATCGGCGTTGATGCGCTGGAGGATTATGCGCGTGCGCTCTTTGGAGATACAGGCGATCCGCTGCAATTCATTCAACCGGACGCCAATGGTCAACGCTTTATGCCGGATGCGGTGTTGCCGCTAACAATGGAGGACGGCGACCAGTTCGGGATCTTTGGACGGGCCCACCCTAACACCCGCATTCGCGCTTTGCAGATACAAACACGCGAAATGGCGGCAAGACAGGCGATCGAGCGTTTACGGCTTGTGAACGCAACCGAGCGCAAGCGGGTCGTGATCTGCACGACAGTGCCGGTGCCGGGCCTGCCTGTGTCGGATCTGGTGCGATGGGATCAGCTTGTTCCAAACCGACTTGAGGCAGCGATAGCAGAGGCAAACCAGCGCAGCGGAGTGTTGCGGCTGACTAAGACAGGGCTTGCTGAGGATGCGCCCGAGACGTTCCAGACCGTTAGCGCGGCTGAGGAATGGCTACGGCGTGAGGGCAAAGAGGCAATCGCAGACTTAAGCCGTCACACCGGTAATAGTACTTTATTACCGGTACAACGGCTTATCTTTTCGCTGAGGATCGACACAAAAGGGGCAAGGACTACGCGGGCAATCATCCTTGGCGACACACCACGGGCCACGGCAGAGCGGGCGCTTGGCGCATTTGCAACATTCACCAAAGAAGGAGACGCAACAACATAGGTCAGTATTGCTTACCTATTATTCCCCTGTTATATTGTAACAAACGACAGGGATTGTTGATCTGACACAAGCGCTTCATCACATGACTTATATGGTCCCAATGCCCCCTTTTCTTTCCGGTGGGGGGACCGAGGGTGGGGGCTTTCATTCCACACACATTCTGCCGCTCTGGACGTGGTGGTTGCCATGAAGCAATCAGCCCTAGTCAAACGGTTCTGCAAGTCACTGACGGTCCCCACGGGGCGTCTGGCGGGCAATGCGATCAAGCTGGCACCCTATCAAAACCGTTTCATTGAAGGCGCGTTTGCTGACGGTATCAACGTGGGCGTTCTGTCGATCGGACGGGGCAACGGCAAAAGCGCAATCTCTGCGATGCTTTGCGCCGGTGAATTGCTGGGCGCATGGTCTGACGCCAAAGAACGGGAAGTGATTATTGCGGCCCGAACTCAAGAGCAGGCCAAAATTGCTTGGAATTATTGTGCGTCTTTTATCCAGACTTTGCCTGAGGACGTGCAAGAACGGATCACGATTAGACGCCAGCCCCGTTTTGAGATCCAGTATGACGACGAAAACGGCCCGCACCTGATTAAGGCAATCTCTGCTGACGGCAAGTCTGCGCTAGGTTCCAGTCCCACGCTGGCCGTTTTGGACGAGCGCGGGCATTGGCCGATTGCTCAGGGTGACGAACTTGAGGCGGCGCTGCTGACGGGCCTTTCCAAGCGTGACGGCAAGGCCCTGATCATATCCACATCGGCAAGCAATGACATGCACCCGTTTAGTCTTTGGCTCGATCGGGAGGCCCCGGGCGTTTACCGCCAAGAACATCGGCCCACGCCGAACTTGCCCGTTGATGATGTGGACAGTCTGACGATTGCGAACCCCGGTTCAAAGTATGGGATCGGCCCGACAATGACGCGCTTGAAAGCGGACGCGGCGCTGGCCTTGGCCCGTGGCGGATCTGCACTGTCGCGGTTCCGCCTGCTGTCTCGCAACGAACGTGTGGCTGAGGACAACCGCGATGCACTGCTGGACCTGAATGAGTGGCTGCAATGTGAAACCGATGATCTGCCACCCCGGCAAGGGCAAGTTGTGATTGGGCTCGATCAAGGGCAATCGGCTTCTATGAGTGCCGTTGCCTATCTGTGGCCTGAGACGGGGCGTCTTGAGGCGTGGGGGGCGTTTGGTACGGTTCCGACACTTGAGGCCCGTGGGCAGGCTGATGCTGTCGGTGATCTGTATTCCTTGATGCACAAGCGCGGCGAACTTGCGTTAATGGGTCAAAAAACTGTCCCGCTGGCGCAATGGCTGCGCCGTGTTCTGGGCCATGTGGAAGGCGAACACATCGCCGCGATCGTGGCGGATCGGTTCAAGCAATCTGAAATCGGTGATGCTCTGTCTGAGATCGGCAACCGTGCCCCGGTGATCTGGCGCGGCATGGGGTTCAAGGACGGCTCTGAGGACGTTGAGCGGTTCCGGCGTTTCGTCTTTGACGGCAAACTGCACGTCTCGGAAAGCCTGCTGCTGCGCCACGCGATCGGGGAAGCGGCGGTGTTTATTGATCCGGCGGGCAATTCCAAGATTGTGAAGGGCCGCTCTATGGGCCGGATTGATGCGGCCTGCGCGTCCGTCTTGGCAGTCTCTGAGGGCGCTCGAATTATGGGCCGTCCAGCCCACAAGGGAGGGCGCATAGCATGGGGTTAAGACAGGAATACAAACGACACTCACGGCAAGTCACACGCGGCCCACGATGGAAGGCGTTGCGGATGCAAGTCTTGGACCGTGACGGCTGGGCCTGTGTACAGTGTGGCACTCACAAGCGGCTTGAATGTGACCACGTTCTGCCCGTCAAAACACATCCCGAATTATCTTATTCTCTGAGCAATTTACAGATGCTTTGCGGCCCCTGTCATGCTCGGAAAACCCGAATTGAGGTTGGGCATAAGCCTCTAACCCCAAAGCGCCAGCAATGGCGCGATCTGTTGCGCAACATGCAGCGAAATTCCCAAAAGCATAAGGAGAATAACCATGCTTGATTCACTAAAAATTACACGGCGTCAGTCGGAAATCCGTCAAAGTCTCGCGGGCCTTGTCGGCAAAGAAACCCCGTCTGAGGATGAAACGCGGTCTATGGAAACGCTTGATGCGGAATATCGCACCAATGAAACGCGCTTTCGTGCGGCGCTTGTCTCTGAGGACGAAGAACGCAAGGAAGCCGGGGCCGAATTGGAAAGCCGTTCTGATAAGGAATGGGGCGAATTGGCAGGGCGCTTTGAACTGCGCCAAGTAGCTTTGGCACTGGACGAAGGCCGCAAGCTGGATGGTGCTACCGCTGAGATGGTCGAAGAACTGCGCCACGCGGGCGGTTTCCAAGGCATCCCCGTGCCTCTTGAGGCGTTGGAAACCCGTGCAGGCGAAACCTTGGCGGGCGGTGTGCCTGACCCTATCCGCACAATGCCTACGATTGAACGCCTATTCGCGGGATCAAGTGCAACTCAGATGGGTTGCCGGATGATCAACGTGGGCGTGGGTGAAATCGAGTATCCCGTTGCCACGGGCGGCGCACAACCGGGTTGGGCTGGATCTGAAACGGGCGATGTGCCGGGGCCTCAGGCTTACACAACTGTCGACCGTCCAATGAAGCCTGACAACACTTTGGGCGTTCAGATGAATATCACGCGCAAGGCTCTCAAGCAAGCGGGTGCTGGTCTTGAACAGGCGGTGCGGCGCGATATGGGCGCGGCTATTTTGCAAGAGGTTGATCGGGCCATTTTCCTCGGATCTGGTGCGGGTGGCGAACCTTTGGGCATTTTCCCCGGCGCGGCTACCTATGGGATCACGGAAACCGCGATTGATGCGGCGGCATCCTATGCGGCGTTCCGTGCGGCGGCGGTGCGGTTTATGACCGCGAACGCGGCAAGCGGCCCAGGTGCTGTCAATTTGTTGCTGCGTCCTGAAGTCTTTGACGGCATGGATGATGATCTGATCACCGGCACGGCTGTTTCGGAATGGGACCGCTTGATTGCTAAGATCGGCAAGGTGCTGCTGACCACAAACGGCATCACTGCACCGGCAGGCGGTCCACCTGTAGGATCCAAGGCGCTTATGACCACGACCACAAACGGCGTGGCCCCAGTGTTTTGCGGTATGTGGGGGGCTGTCGATTTAGTTCGTGATCCATACAGTGACGCCAAGTCTGGGCAACTGCGCCTGACGGCACTGACCACATTGGACGTGACGGTTGCGCGTGGCGTCCAGCTCGAAATCCTGACGGGTATCCAGTAAGATGCTGACCGGCTTTGCAGATGGCGGTCTGGAACTACGCAAGCGGGCTTCCGGCGCAATGTCGTTGCAAGGTCGGTTTCCATATAACAAACGGGCGGTCCTCAGTGATGGGGGCCGTTCCGGTCGGCCAAGAAAAGAGGCGATTGCATCCCGTGCGTTTGCCTATCGCGTAAATGATCCAAAAGAGGACATTCATTTTTTGGTGGGCCATTCGTTTGACAAGCCTTTGGCATCGCGCGGCGCTGGCACCTTGGACCTTGTGGACGGTGATGATGCGCTGACCTTCACCGCGACGATAACGCCTGAGATGCAAGAGGTGTCCTATGTGAAGGATATTTTAGCGGGCATCACGGCGGGTCTGACGATCGGCATTAGTCCAGGGTTTCGCTTGCCACCAAAGCGGGCGGTTCCTGAGCCTGAGAAGATCGAAGATGAGGGCCACGACCCTGAAAATGGGGCTCACAATGCGATCATCCGAACGGTGCTGCAAGCCTTGCTTTACGAACTCTCGATCGTAACCCGGCCCGCATATCCTGAAGCGCAAGTTGAAGCGCGAAATTGGGGGCCTGTTGGCGTGATTATGCCTGACGGCCTTGGCACTGGTCTGCACCGAACCTTGAACAGATGGAGGGCGTGAGATGATCGACGTTCTAAAGCAATTTGAGGCGGTCCCGGCGGCGTATCCTGCTGCACCTTACGGCCTGTCGGATGATGCGGCGGCGCTGGATCCGGCGATGATTTGGGCAAGGATCGAGGGCTACACGGCGCACCGCTTCACTGAGCGGGAAATCGTCTGGACCCTGATCGGCAACGGCGGCGATCAATTCCACCCGCGCCTAACGCCTGTCACGTCCAGCGTAGCGGATCTGTGGACGGGTGAGGCATGGGAGGCGGTAACGCTGTCCGATGGCCCTCTGGGCGTCTGTCTGCCCTTTGACGGCACTTACAAGATCACGGCGCAAGTCGGCGCTGGTGATGTGCCTGCGCCGGTCTCTGAGGCGTTCCGGCGCTTGGCTGAATACATGGCCGATGATCCGGGGCGCGTTGGCACAACGTCTTTCACTGACAAGATTGGACCACTTGAGGAATCCGTAAACCGTGCACCGACATGGCTGGCGCGGGCAATGCAATACAGTGGCGCTGGCGATCTGCTGCGCCCATATCGGAGGGCTTGATTATGTGGCCATTCAAACGAAAAGAACCCGAAGTCGAAACGAGATCTAGCGGCACCGGGTACACCAGCCAAGTGATGGCGGCGCGCGCTGACTACATCGGCGGGATCGAAGGCGTGGCGGAACTCACGGGCACCGTGCAAGGCTGCGTGAGCCTCTGGGAGGGCGGTCTGAGCCTTTCCGATGTGGACGGCACCGACATGCTAACCCCTGCCATGCTGGCGCTTGCTGGGCGCTCTCTGGCGTTGCGTGGGGAAGCTGTCTTTGTGATCCGTGACGACGGGTTGTTGCCGTGTTCGGATTGGGATTTGACGACAAGTTATAGCAGGCCCACGGCCTACCGCGTCGGCATTGCTGACACGGGCGGAGGCAAATCACAAACGGCACTTGCGGGCGAGGTGCTGCACCTGCGGATTGGCTGCGATATGGGTATGCCCTACGTGGGGCAGTCACCATTGCGGCGGGCGCGTCTGACGGCTGGTCTATTGCAAACGATGGAAAGCGCATTGGCTGAGGTTTACGCTAACGCACCGCTTGGCACGTCG
>Ga0222645_101404_pt1 | contig 10338 bp, 9 predicted proteins | sample AntAcemetagen292_FD_179881 | JGI IMG/M metagenome (GOLD analysis project Ga0222645, IMG submission 179881) | Saline water microbial communities from Ace Lake, Antarctica - #292 | ecosystem: Environmental > Aquatic > Non-marine Saline and Alkaline > Saline | place: Antarctica: Ace Lake | collected...
AACATGCTTGCGCTACGCAACATCGCGGGGTCGGGTTTCTTTTCATCGGATCGTACAATCAAAGGGTATATGGCTGACATCTGGCACACCAAAAGTCTGACTTAACCCGCCGTTATTTCCAAAGGTCCATCGTGTGAAAGATAGGCAAACCCGTTACCGCCCAAGGTTAATCCGTTATCAACAATCGTAGCGCTATTGCCAAAGTCGATCGCAGCCGTACCCGTTAATTTGACGGCGTGAGTGTCCGGAGACAGATTAAACACACACGTCACTGTCTGCGTGTCCTCCGTGCGGGTAAAGGCCAGCAAAGGTTCGGGCAGGTTAATAAATATCGTATTACCACGACTTAGTGCAGAGCTGGCTTTGCGCCGCGCAATGGCGGCTTTGTAAAACGCCAGAACGCTGTTTTCTCCCTGCTGCTGATCAACCGCCTTCGCGGCTTGCGGCGGCTTAACAGGTAACCACGGGTTGCCAGTAGAAAACCCCGCGTTCGGCGCGTTTTGTTCCCAGACCATCGGGGTGCGGCACCCGTCACGGCCCTTGACCGCGGGCCAATAGCGCAGCGCGGGTGGATCGGTCAGTTCTTCAAATACCATTTCGGTTTCGAGCTGGCCCAGCTCTTCGCCTTGATAGATCCCGATGGTGCCTTCGAATGCCATTAACATCGCGCAAGCAAACCGCGCCATCGCATCATCGGATACGGCATAGTCTGACCAGCGGCTGACTTGGCGTGGCACGTCATGATTGCTAAACGACCAATACGGATGGCCATCAGGCGCGCCGCGCTGGAACCCTTGAATACAACTTTGAAAATGTGCCGCGTTGAAATCCGGCCCCAACATCGCAAAGCTATACGCCATATGCAGGCGGCTGGTGCCTTGGGTATATTCGCCCATAATTTCAATAGACCGGTTGCCCATTTCGCCAACTTCACCAACCATCATAATGTCGGCATATTGGTCAGTCAGTGCGCGCAACCGTTCCAGAAACGCGATATTTTCAGGCCGCGTTTTATTATAGATGTTGCTTTGCATCCCGTACAAATCGGTCGCCATCACCTGTGGTTTGGCCTGCGCCGCAGGGTTCGAGCGTAGCTTCTGATCGTGGAAATAATAATTGACCGTATCAAGACGAAACCCGTCCAGACCACGATCCAGCCAGAATTTACATGTTTTTAAAATGGCATCAACCACATCAGGATTATGAAAATTCAAATCGGGCTGTGCGGTCAAAAAATTATGCATGTAATATTGCCCGCGCTGCGGATCGAATTCCCATGCAGCACCGCCAAAATGGCTGTGCCAGTTTGTGGGCGGTGACCCATCAGGCAACGGATCGGCCCAAACGTACCAATCGGCCTTGGCATTGTCCCGACTGGACCGCGATTGCACAAACCAATCATGTTTTTCAGATGTATGCGACAACACTTGATCTACAATCACCTTAAGGCCGCGCGCATGGGCTGCCGTGATCAGCGCATCAAAATCGGCCATATCCCCAAACAAAGGATCAACAGCCAGATAATCTGATACATCGTACCCCATATCGGCCTGTGGTGATGCAAAAATCGGTGACAACCAGATGCAATCAACCCCAAGATCAGCGATGTAATCCAAGCGGCGCGTGATCCCGCGCAGATCACCAACCCCGTCCCCGTTGTCATCTTGAAATGACCGGGGGTAGACCTGATAAATCACCGCACTTCGCCACCATTCTTGCATGCACATCGCTCCTGTATTTTGGCAATATTAACTGGCCTGAACAGGATGAAAAGAACTGTTGCAGCGCGAGCAAGCAATGACAGAACCACCGCAAACAGACCCCGCACCGGCCTGCTCCAAATGACTAACAGCTTTAGATTACCGCCGCTGTTACCAGATAAATATTAAATGTGAACAATCAGCATATCGCAGATCGCGTGGCATCTTAAACGACACAGTCGCCTACAATATCGCGTCTTGCGCACTTATCCCGAACAGCGGCAGTAAACCAAAGCGCCATTTGTCGCCAAACCTGTACCTGCAGAACCCAGAAATAACCGTCTTGTTTTTACGCCCGATCGGGGCGGAAACGCGCAGGATGCCGCAAACCCAACAGTCATTAACCACGCATCAGGTTTGGTGTCTGTGGCCTTCCAGCGGTAAAATACCAAAGGCCACCCCTTGATCAAAAAACAAAGCAATATCGCGTTTGGTAAATAAATACCGGCATCTAAGCCCAAACAAACCGACGGCCCACGTGGTCGTGACGAAACCGTAACACATCTTTTTTGAACACTTCGCGCTTATACCCTGTTTTATTGGCGCCCATCCGGTGTTGGCCAATCGCAATCATGCATCAACAGGAAACGGGTTTTTTATTTACTTTGACACAAGATCAGCGTTCGCACGACGATAGTTTACAAACGAGTTGGCACCCAGAATAGCAAAGAAACTATCCATATCCACAAGGATAAACCCCTCTTCCAACAAGGCGCGCGTCAATGCCTGCACATCATCCGGATACAGGCGGCGCCGGTTGGTCATGTCACGTACAGTTTTGGATGCAATCCGGTAGCGCCCCGAAGGTTTTCCCCCGAAGTTTTCAGTATAAAGCGCAGCAAGCTGTCGGGCGGTTTGTTTTACATTATCCATAGAGCAATCTATATAGGACAAATTATATTCGTCTATAGACAAATAAATTTTTTAATGTAAATCAGCACGCGAAGGAGATTATTGTGACAGATACCCAAGATATCGACCGACCGATCATTGACCAGACTGCGGCGTTTAACGCTGCAGTGGCGATCCGTGATGCAGATGCACTGCGTATTTTGATCGAGCCTTTGTCATTGGCAGAGGCGCTGCGCGAGCTGTTACAATTGAACGCAGATGACCGTGCTGTGGTTCTGTCACTGCTTCCCTCTGCGGTGGCTGCCGCATTGATCGAGGAGGCCCCGCATGAAACAGGCGCGGCACTGGTTGAAATGCTCGAGGCGTCCCGCGCAGTTGAAATCTTTGACGAAATGGATTCCGACATTCGCGCCGATCTGATCGGTGATATGGAAGATGCCGAAGCCGAAGCAATCTTGTCCGCGATGGATGCGACAGACGCTGCCGATTTGCGCAGACTGGTCGAATACGATGACAACACCGCCGGTGGTTTGATGATGTCAGAAACATTCCATTTTGCAGATACGCAAACCGTGCGGGATGTTTTGCAGGATCTTGCATCCAATGATCAAGACTTTGAACGCTATCGCGGCGGGCACCCTTATGTTCTGGACACAGCGGGGAAACCTGTGGGTGTGGTGTCATTGCGCGGGCTGTTGTCTGCAAAGCGGTCGGCGTTGCTAACAAGCATCATGACCCAACCCATCACGGTCCCTGCGACATTCACGGTATCGGACCTTGGCGGACTTTTTGACAAATACCCGTTTCTGGGTGTGCCTGTGGTGGAAACCGACGGGCGGCTTGTCGGTGTGGTGTCACGGTCCGCGGTAAGCCAAGCGTTACTGGAACGCGCCGAAAGCGAAACACTGAAATTGCAGGGTGTTGTGGGCGATGAATTGCGGTCCATGCCAACATGGCTGCGGTCGCGGCGCAGATTGGCGTGGCTTTCTGCCAACATCGTGCTGAACATTATCGCGGCATCAGTCATTTCAGCGTATGAAGAAACATTGACCGCGGTGATCGCCCTTGCGATTTTTCTGCCCATGGTCTCGGACATGTCGGGCTGTTCGGGCAATCAGGCAGTTGGTGTAACCATGCGCGAACTTAGCCTTGGACTTGTCCGCCCTATTGACGCGTTTCGCGTATGGCTCAAGGAAATAACCGTGGGTGTGATCAATGGCATCGCATTGGGTATTTTGATCGGTATCGTCGCATGGATCTGGAAGGGCAATCCCGCACTTGGATTGGTGATTGGCCTTGCTTTGGCCCTTAACACGATGCTGGCAGTTTCCATTGGCGGGATTATTCCCCTCCTGCTCAAGCGGGTTGGCCAAGATCCTGCCGCCGCCAGTAGCCCGCTGTTAACAACCGTCACAGATATGGCCGGTTTCTTTTTTGTCCTCAGCTTGGCAACGCTGATGATGCCTTGGCTGGTGTAAATATGACCCCTCATCTCAAAGTGAAAAAACCGCGTCCCGATCTAAATGTTGTGGGTTGGCTTGAATATATCGCGCTGCCCGATCTGGGGCTTGGGCGGATCAAGGCAAAATTCGACACCGGCGCGCGGACATCGGCACTGCACGCGACACGCATTGAACTGTTTCAAAAAGATGATCGCGATTGGGTGCGGTTCCATGTGCTGTGCGACGAGGGCGGACCCGATATTCTGCAAGAGGCGCCTGTCTATGACACTCGTCACATCAAAAACACCAGCGGTATTCCCGAAGAACGCGTTGTCATTCGCACCCCGATCACCCTTGCCGGGCGGACATGGCCGATCACGGTATCACTGACCGACCGTAGCAATATGCGGCTGCCCATGATTGTCGGGCGCACCGCTCTCAAACAGCAAAATATTGCGGTCCACACCCGCAAAACCAAGCTGACTTCAAAATAACCACCAAGCACGCCCAAGCGGCAGAAAGGATTTTCCTATGAAAATCGTTATGATGGCACGAAACCCAGACCTGTATTCCCACAAACGCCTGAAAGAAGCAGCCGAATTGCGCGGACATGAATTGCGCATCGTCAACACACTGCGCTGTTACATGAACATCGCGTCGCGACGCCCGGAAATGTATTATAACGGTGAAAAGCTGGAAGGCTACGATGCCGTGATCCCAAGGATTGGTGCCTCTGTCACATTTTACGGGCTTGCCGTATTGCGCCAATTTGAAATGATGGGCGTGTACCCATTGAACGAAAGTGTCGCAATCGGGCGGTCGCGTGATAAATTGCGGTCAATGCAATTGATGGCACGCGACGGCATTGGCCTGCCAGTGACCACATTTGCACATGATCCAAAGCAAACAGCCGAAGTGCTGAAACTTGCAGGTGGTGCGCCGATTGTGATCAAGCTGCTGGAAGGCACACAGGGCATCGGTGTCGTTCTGGCAGATACAAACAGGTCTGCAACTTCTGTCGTCGAAGCATTCCGCGGCGCGAAAGTGAACATCTTGCTGCAAGAATTTATCAAAGAATCCGGCGGCACCGACATTCGCGCCATCGTTGTGGGCGGCAAGGTAATTGCGGCCATGAAACGCACAGGCGCCGAGGGCGATTTCCGGTCGAACCTGCACCGTGGTGGTTCCGCACAGGTTATCAAACTGACGCCGGAAGAGCGGTCAACCGCCGTGCGTGCCGCAAAAAGCATGGGCTTGAATGTGTGCGGTGTTGACATGCTGCGCGCCAATCACGGGCCTGTGGTGATGGAAGTAAACTCCTCGCCCGGCTTGGAAGGCGTCGAAAAAGCAACCGGACTGGACGTGGCTGGCATGATCATTGAACACATGGAAAAAACCGCTGTTACAGGCAAAACCAAGACCAAGGGCAAAGGGTAATGCCAGCCCGTTCAGCTTTTAAGCTGAATGGGTGCGAAATTCCGGCAGGGACACGTAAAACGATTGACCTGCCGGTCAGCATCCTGTCAGACCATACGCCCGTTTCAATGTCAGCACATGTTATCCACGGCAAGCTTGACGGCCCCACCATGTTCGTCAGCGCAGGTGTGCACGGTGACGAAGTCATTGGCGTTGAAATTGTGCGGCGGTTGTTGCGCACGCCGAACCTAAAGTCCCTGCGTGGCACGCTGATCGTGATTCCGATTGTGAACGCGTTCGGTTTTATCAACCAGTCGCGTTATTTACCCGACAGGCGGGATTTGAACCGTTCGTTCCCCGGAAGCACCGGCGGATCACTTGCATCACGGCTGGCGCATTTATTCCTGAACGAGATTGTCGCACGTTGCGATATCGGAATCGATCTTCATTCAGCGGCCATTCATCGCACAAATCTACCCCAGATCAGAATCTCGCCAGACAACCCACGCACCGCCGAATTGGCCGAAGTTTTTGGCGCTCCTGTTATTCTTGAATCTGCCCTGCGCGACGGATCCCTGCGCGGTGCAGCCAAAGACATCGGCAAAGACGTTTTATTGTTTGAAGCCGGTGAAGGATTACGATTTGACGAGATGTCGATCAGATCTGGAGTGACGGGTATTCTACGGGTTTTGCGACATCTTGATATGGTGCCGGCAAAAGGCATATCAAAATCTAACACCACGTCGCAATATTGCGCATCAAGTAAATGGTTGCGGGCACCAGCGGGCGGTTTGTTACGGATGTTTCGTGCCGACGGCGATGTGGTTGCCCAAGGCGATTTGATGGCCGCTGTTTCCGATCCGTTTGGCGAAAACGAGATTGAAATCACAGCGCCTTTTAGTGGCATCATTATCGGCCGTGCCGTGATGCCTATCGTGAATGAAGGCGATGCAGTTTTCCATCTTGCGCGGGTTAAATCGGTTATGCGTGCCGAAGAAATGATGGTTGATTTGAACGATCAACTGAACGCTGATCCGCTATTTGATGAAGATGAACTTATCTGAAACCAGCCAGCTCCGGCTCAAGTTGATAAAACTTGGGCCGGAGCACATGTGCAAATCCTAAAATTTCGCGTTGTGATTTTTAAGGAGTTTCATGAAGCCTTGTCATTTCGAACAACTGGACTGACATGATGATACCGTCTGCAGCATTTTGAAACGCTTTTACATGCGCCGCAGTCATGTGATCTTGCCACAATGTCCGGCTTTCCCATGTTTCGTAAAACATAAACCGCGACGGATCATCATTGTCTTGGTGCAAATCATAGCAGATGCAGCCTTTTTCAAGGCGCGTGGTTACCAACAGTGCGTCAAATAACAGGCGCATGGTGCCGACCCTTTCGGGGTCCACCGTGATGGTCGCAACAATTGTCAATTCATGCATCAAAAAATCCTTTTCATGTACTGTTCTTATCTGCATGAATACCGGAAATCGCTTGCACAAGCGTGTCTTCGGTCACCTCTGCGGCGCTAAATTCACGCATGATCCTGCCATGAAACATGGCAATAACGCGGTCGGATACGCGCAGCACCTCGGGCATTTCAGAGCTGATAACGATGATCGCGTACCCTTGTGCCGCCAGATCGCGAATAAGATTGTGAATTTCCGACTTCGACCCGACATCGATCCCGCGCGTTGGTTCATCTACGATCAACACTTTTGGCGCCATAGACAGCCATTTCGCGATCACGATTTTTTGCTGGTTGCCCCCTGACAAATTTCCAGCTTGCTGCTTCCAGCTTGGTGTTTTGATCTCAAGCTTTTCATAATACGTGTCAAAGATTGCAATTTCCTGGCCGCTTGACACAAACGGGCCGTTCGTCAGGTCACCCACCTGCGGCAACGTCATATTATCGCGACAGTTCATCCCAAGGATCAGCCCTTGTTCTTTACGGTCCTCGGGTACCAGTGAAATACCGTGGGATATGGCATCAATTGGCGAATTTATCCGCACCACGTCACCAGAAATTTTGATTGTACCCGCCGAAGCCGTGCGCAACCCGAACAAGGTTTCCGCGATTTCCGTGCGCCCCGCACCAACAAGCCCGTAAAACCCCACGACCTCGCCGGCACGCAACTCGAAACTGACATCTTGAAATAGCGACCCGCATGACAGGCCTTCGACACTCAGCGCCACCTCACCCAAGTCATTTGGAATGATGGCGTGGGTCAGATCAAGACTGCGCCCGATCATAAGTTGGGTGACTTCATCCTCGTTTGTGTCTGCGGTGATCAAAGACCCGCGATACGACCCGTCTCGCAGCACAGAAATCCGGTCCGAAATTGTAAAAATTTCATCCATGCGGTGCGAGATGTAGACAACGCCAACGCCTTGGGTACGCAGGTCATTGATAATGTCGAACAGCACCACTTTTTCGGCGTCCGTCAGGGATGCAGTCGGCTCGTCGAAAATCACTGCTTTTGCCTCGACTGTAAGCGCGCGCGCGATCTCGACCATCTGTTTGTTGGCAATCGACAGGCTACCGACACGGGTTTGTGGCGTGAACCCGCAATTTAACCGTTCAAGAATGGCGCCTGATTTTTCATAAAGCTCGGCCCAGTCCACGCGGCCAAAACTTTTGCGCGGCAGCTCGCCCAGATAGATATTTTCAGCGACAGTCAACTCGTCTGCAAGGCTAAGTTCTTGGTGAATAAACACCACGCCCTTTGACTTGGCATCCAAGGGAGACGCCATTTTAGCAGCCTGTTCCTCGATGAAAATCTGCCCCTCATCGGGTTGATAGATACCGCCTAAAACCTTCATCAATGTTGATTTTCCGGCACCGTTTTCACCAAGTAGCGCATGCACTTCACCCGGCAGTACCTCGAATGATACGCCGTCAAGTGCGCGCACACCCGGAAAAGTTTTCACAATATCTTTCAAGCGCAGAGCTGGAACATTCATACCTTCAACTCCTGTTTGCCTTTGCGGTTCAACTGTTGGTCCAAGAACAAGACCGCAATCAGGATCAAGCCAATCACAAGGTTAACCATCGCCGTATCTGCACCGATATGACCCAACCCCTTGCGCAACAACTGGATCGCAAGGACCCCGCCCAATGTGGAAATGACCGACCCACTGCCACCTGCCAGCTTGGTGCCGCCAAGGACAACCGCCGTAATGACCCAAAGCTCGTAAAGTGTGCCGTCATTGGGGTTGACCGACCCGCTGGAGGAATAAAATACCACCGATGACAGCGCTGCCAGAAACCCGATCAGCACAAAGTTCCAGACCATGTGCGGGCCGACGCGGATGCCTGCATTCACCGCAGCTTCGCGGTTGTCACCAACGGCATAAGCGTTTCGGCCATGCACCGTGCGGGTCATCACAATCCAGATCAAGACAGTACACACCAGCAGAATAATCGTCGGCGTCTGGATGCCCAGAATGTCTGCCTCGGCCATATCGACCAAGGTCCAGTTCAGGTGTGATGTCGGGTTTTCGCCGTTGTACATGAACACCAAACCGCGAAAACCAAGCATAGATCCCAGTGTCACAATGAACGCATCAACGCCGGTTTTCCAAACAATCAATCCGTTGATCAAGCCTAAAACCATGCCCGTAATCAAGGCAAGCGCCCATGCCACAGGGATTACCCAATCGCCCAAGCCCGCGAATATTTCCCATGTCATGCTGTCCAGCATCACCACCGCACATAGCGCAAATGTGGCGCCAACAGACAGGTCGATGTTACCGTTGACCATAACAACCGTCATGCCCAGCGCAATGATCCCGATAGGTGCCGACTGTTTGAACAACAGCAGCATGTTATCCCAATCCATAAAGGCCTTGTCAGACAGCGACATGAACTCACCTGCAATCGAGAAGAATATCAATTCGAGCAGGATAAAGCCCCAGATCGCGCCCTTACCCATGAATGATTTTAGATTTTCGCTATTCATGCCCATTTCCTCACGCAATTGGCGACCAAAGGCGGCCACGTTTCGCTGCAACGTCCAGCCAGACGGCGAGGATGATAATCACCCATGTGACCACGTATTGTACATAAAACTGCAGCCCGACGAGCAGCAATCCGTTGGTAATAAATCCCAAAATAAGAACACCGATCACAGTCTTGAACACCGTGCCAGAGCCACCCAGCAAAGACGCGCCGCCAAGGATCACGGCGGCCAACACATCAAGTTCTAATCCCTGACCGACAGTGTTTTGGCTGCCCAATGACCTGCTGGCTTGCAATAGTCCGGCCATGGCCACGCAGAATGACGAAATCAGATACGTCAGGAAAACGATCCGTGCGCGCGGTATGCCCGAAAATGTCGCTGCAACCCCGTTGCCGCCCACCGCGTACACTTTGCGTCCGAATGCGGTGCGTGCCAGCAGAACCGCAAGGATCGCGGCCAGCCCGAAAAAGATAATCACTGGCACAGGAAAGCCGTACACATCGCCCCGGCCAAAGACAGAAAACCACGTACCTTCTTTGTCAGCGATATCCATGTTTTTACCGCCCGAATAAGTAAGCGTTAACCCGTGGATTGCCGAAAGCATGCCTAGCGTTACAATGAGCGAGTTCAGTTTCAGGTAACCGACCAAAAACCCGATGAAGGCGCCAAGCGCCATCGTCATCGCGAACATAACAGGAATAGCAAGCGCGGGACCGATTTTATCGTGTAAATCCAGCACCACGATGGTTGAAAATGACATCATCGATCCGACCGAAAGGTCAAGGTGTCCACTGATCACGACGAACGTTACGCCCAGCGCCATAACGCCCAGAATTGCCGAAGACCGCACCACGCCAAGCACATTGTCAAAGCTAAGAAAGCGGTCATTCGCGAGCGTAAACCCG
>Ga0222645_101409_pt1 | contig 10302 bp, 12 predicted proteins | sample AntAcemetagen292_FD_179881 | JGI IMG/M metagenome (GOLD analysis project Ga0222645, IMG submission 179881) | Saline water microbial communities from Ace Lake, Antarctica - #292 | ecosystem: Environmental > Aquatic > Non-marine Saline and Alkaline > Saline | place: Antarctica: Ace Lake | collected...
ATCGGACAGCGCCCAAGGGCCTGAAAGGTCGAAAGTCATTAAAGTCGTGCCTCTGATTTTGTGTCAAACAATGATGCGCGCGCAGGGTCGATCCCTATGGTAAGCGACTGGCCCTTTTTGACCTGCGCCTGACCATCCATTCGAATGCGAAAAGGGTGTTCGTTTAATGTGGTATAAACCAAGGTGTCAGACCCCATCGGTTCGACCAGATCAATTTCCATGTCCATCCGGTGCGGCGCATTCGCGACCAGTTCACCGGTGATAATGTGTTCGGGGCGAATACCGATTGTGGCCGCGGTGGCGGGCGCAGCAGCGCTTGCAAATTTATATCCCGTCACATCTATTTTTAGATCCCCGCCAGTAAAGATACCCGCGTCAAGAGCGCCGGCAATTAGGTTCATCGACGGCGAGCCGATAAAATCCGCGACATACAGATTTTTAGGACTGTTATAAATCTCGTCAGGTGTGCCCAGCTGCATGATCAATCCGCCCTTCATCACCGCAATCCGGTCTGCCAATGTCATGGCTTCGACCTGATCGTGGGTCACGTAGATCATGGTGTTCTGCAGCTGGTTGTGCAGGCGTTTCAATTCAACCCGCAGATCGGCGCGCAGCTTTGCATCAAGATTGGACAACGGTTCGTCAAACAAGAACACGTCGACATCGCGCACCAGTGCCCGCCCGATAGCGACCCGTTGCCGTTGGCCGCCTGACAGTGCACCGGGCTTCCGGTCTAACAGTGCCCCGATCTGAAGAATGTCAGCTGCGCGCGCTACGCGTTTTTCAATTTCTGGCTTGGGCACCTTGGCGTTTTTCAACCCGAATGACAGGTTTCCTTTGACGGTCATCTGCGGATAAAGCGCGTAAGACTGGAATACCATGCCGATACCACGGTCCGATGGTTCGGCCCACGTCACATTCTGGCCTTTGATGAAAATCTGCCCGTCAGTCACGTCCAACAGGCCGGCAATACAATTTAGCAAAGTTGATTTTCCGCACCCCGACGACCCGAGCAACACAAGAAACTCGCCCTCGGCGATATCAAGGTTAAGTTGCTTGAGCACCTTGACCGAACCAAAGTTCAGATCAAGGTTTTTGATTTCTACAGAATTTGCCATGATATCAACCTTTGACTGCGCCAGCGGCAATACCGCGGACAAAAAGTTTGCCAGAGGCAAAATAAATGATGAGAGGAACCAGACCGGTCAACAGCGTTGCCGCCATATTCACATTGTATTCCTTGACCCCCTGAACCGAATTGACAATATTGTTCAGCTGCACAGTCATCGGATACGTGTCGGGTTTGGAATAGATCACGCCAAATAGAAAATCGTTCCAGATGCCAGTAACCTGCAAAATAATTGCGACCACAAAAATTGGCAGCGCCATGGGCAACATGATCTGGAAATAAATCTGCCAGAACCCCGCACCGTCAACGCGCGCCGCTTTGAACAATTCCTCCGGGACAGACGCAAAATAGTTGCGGAAGAGCAGTGTTAAAATGGGCATCCCGAAAACCGTATGCACAATCACAAGCCCCGAAAGACTGCCCATTAACTGAACCTTGGGCGCGTCTGCGTAAAAGAAACGTACAAACGCTGTCAGGCTGTCACCGCTTTCGCGCAACATAATCACGATCGGGTACAACATGGTCTGATAGGGAATAAATGCGCCAATAATCAGAATCGTGAAAAACACTTCTGATCCTTTGAATTTCCAGTTCGACAGCGCGTATCCATTGATAGACGCGATAACAATCGACAAGAAAACCGACGGGATCAAAATACGCACCGAATTGCCGAACCCGCGCGAAAGACCTTCGCAGTTGATCCCTGTGCAGGCCTGCGACCACGCCTTGACCCACGGTTGAAACGTGATTTCCATCGGCGGTCCAAACACGTTGCCCAAGCGAATTTCCGGCATCCCCTTAAGCGATGTGACGATCATGACATACAGCGGCAACAGGTAATACATCGACACCATGATCAGCGTGCCATATAAAAATATATTGGCGCGCGAGAATGATTTTTTCGGTTTCGGGCCACGTGGGCCATTTGTGAAATCAGCCACGTTTCCGGCCTCCAAATTCAAGGTACGCCCAAGGGATCAAAATGATCACAACAGAGCAAAGCATCATGGTCGAGGCGGCAAAGCCTTGACCCAGATTCTGGGCGCGGAACATGTATTCAATCACGTATTTTGCAGGCACTTCGGATGCCAGACCCGGCCCGCCACCTGTTTGCGCGACAACCAGATCGTACAGCTTGATAATACCCGACGCGATCAACACCAGCGATGTGATAAACACAGGACGCATCATCGGGATGATGACCACAACATAAGTTTTAATGGTGCCGATGCCGTCAACACGCGCCGCTTTCCAGATGTCTTCGTCAATGCCGCGCAGTCCTGCCAACATGATACACATGATCAGACCCGTGCCCTGCCACAGCCCGGCGATAAGGATCCCGTAAATAACAGTGTTGGGATCATTCAGCGGGTTAAAGGTAAATGTGTCCCAGCCCCACCCGCGCACAACACTTTGCAACCCGAACTGGGGGTTAAGAATCCACTGCCAAACAAGGCCGGTCACCACAAAAGAAAGTGCGAACGGATATAGAAAAATGGTCCGGAACGCGCTTTCGAACCTGATTTTACGATCAAGACACGCCGCAAGACAAAAGCCTGCAACAAGTGTCAGGATCATCGAACAAACCCCGTAAATTCCAAGATTCGTGATCGAAATTATCCAGCGGTCTGACTCCCAAAGACGTTCGTATTGGTCAAGCCCGACCCAATTGGTTTTGGGCAACATCCGCGAGCCGGTAAAAGAATAGACAACGGTCCATGTTGTGCCACCCACAAACACCACAAGCGCCGTAAGGATCATCGGGATCGAGGCGACCTTTGCCATCCAGTTTTTCAACAGGCGGCTGGGGCGTTTAGCGGGCAATGAAGGAGGGTCCGGGGCCACGGTCATTGTGTGCGCTCCAATTATGGTAAGGTGTCTGAAAACGGGAAACGGTCTGGCGAACGCGTCGCCAGACCGTCCTCACTTATCGGTCAGTCAGCAGACCCAATGAGATCTACATATTTTGCCTGTGCGTCAGCCGCGGTCATATCGCTTGACCAGAACTGCGCCATCAGATCTTCGATCTGGGTGGTTGTGTCCGCAGACAGGCTTTGCTCGCCCGATGGCAAAATGCCCCCGTTTGCCAAAATTTCGAGACCTTTTTGCATGCACCCGTTTGCAGATGACATGTCGATGTCACCGCGCACTGGCAGCGACCCTTTGGCAAGGTTGAAAGAGACCTGCACCTCTGGCGAAATCAACAAAGCAGCGAGTTCTTTCTGCGCGGCTGTGATTTCAGGATCATCGTTAACGGGAAAGTAAAATGCGTCACCGCCTGTATCAAGGACAGCATTCAAACCCAAACCCGGCAGGCAGGAATAATCCGTGCCTTCAACCTGCCCGGCCACGGCAAATTCGCCCTGCGCCCAGTCACCCATAATTTGCGCGCCAGCTTGGCCCGTAATCACAAGGTTGGTGGCCTAGTTCCAGTCTTGAACATTGCTTTTTGCGGCAAAACCACGTGCCTGCACCGCTGCCTCGAATACTTTTGCATAATCCGGACCCGCGGCAACATCGGCATCAAGATCACGGTTCACAGCAAGCCAAGCATCCGGCCCCGCAATCGCCACAGCCATCACGCCAAATGCGCCAGACTGCTGCCAGCCCTGCTTGCCCATTGCAAGCGGCGTTACACCTGCCGCGTCAAGCGCGTCTGCGGACGCAACAAATTCGTTCCAGTCATTGGGCACAGCGACGCCTGCTTTTTCAAATGCAGCGTGGGACAACCACAACCATTGCCAGGAATGGATATTGACCGGCACACAATAAATTTTTCCATCAAGCGTGCATGAATCAAGCAAAGCAGTCGGGTTCACGATATCGCGCCAGCCGCCGGCCTCTGCAACATCGGACAGATCAAGCAGCAGACCTGCTTCGATCAATTCTTCGGCTTGCCGCCCATGGTTCATCTGTGTGGCACCCATCGGATCACCACCGATGATACGCGAAATAATGATCGGACGTGCGGTACCACCGGACCCTGCAATCGCGCCATCGACCCATGTGTTGCCTGTGGCATTCCATGCTTCGGCAAATTTGGTCACCGCAGCCGCCTCGCCGCCGGATGTCCACCAATGCGTCACCTCCAGTTCAACAGCTGATGCCGCTGACGCGCTGACCATAGCCGTGGCCGCGAGCAGTTTTGTTGTAAGATTCACGATCTTGTCCTCCCTGATTCTAAATCGTTATAGAAAATTCTATATCGATTTAGATTGACCTAGCAAGAGGTATAATTTGTAATCTAAACAGCGGACCTTAAATCTCGGCATCAATTGAAGTTACGTGATAATTAAGATTTACAGGCGGAATTGCGATCATCGCAAAGAAATCGGGTACCCCAATGGCACGCACGAAAACAACGATGTCGGCACAAGCAGCAATGCCCGCAGACGGCAAGCCGACATTAAAAACCATCGCGCAAATCAGCGGCCTTGCGGTGCCCACAGTGTCGCGCGCATTAAACAACGCACCCGATATCGGCAGCAAGACCAAGGAACTGGTGCGCAAGATCGCGCAAGACATCGGCTATGTTCCGAACCGTGCGGGCGTCAGGCTGCGCACAGGCCGCACCAATGTTATCAGCCTTGTGATATCGACCGAACACGACAACCAGATGACCCGCCTAATTTCATCCGTTGCATCAAAACTGGACGGCACACGGTTCCACCTGAATGTTACACCCTATTCGCCGCTTGACGATATCATGAAGCCCGTCCGCTATATTGTCGAAACTGGGTCTGCCGACGCAATTATCCTGAACCAGATCGAACCGGAAGACGCGCGCGTTGCTTATTTACAAGACCGGAAATTCCCGTTTGCAACCCATGGCCGCAGCAAATGGGCGGCCACGCATGCCTATTACGACTTTGATAACGCGGCTTTTGGCAGATTGGCCACCGACCAACTCGCGCAGCGCAAGCGCGGGTCGATCATGGCAATCGCACCCCCGATACAACAAAGCTATAGCCGGCATTTCATTGACGGACTGCATGCGGGCGGGGACACAAACGGGCAAATAATCAACATCGTTGACGGTGTCACAAGCGACGACAAACCTGCGATTATCATCCCCGCCATTATTGCGTATCTGCGGGCAAATCCCCGCACCGACGCCATTGTCGCGGCGTCATCTACAGCAACAATGGCAAGTGTGGTCGCGCTCGAAACGCTTGGGCTGACGGTGGGACAGGACATTGATGTTATCTCGAAAGAAGGCACACCGTTTTTGAAAATGTTCCGCGCACAGATTCTGACTGTGTCCGAATCGGTCGACGCCGCGGGGGAATTTCTGGCATTGGCGGCAATTCAGGCCATCAAAGACCCCGATCTGCCACCAATGCAGTTTCTGGAAATACCTGACGCGACCTAGCGGTCGGGCAATGTGCTGCGTTTTTCTGTCTGGCCACCCCAATTGTCCAAGGCTGCAATCGCTTCGTCTGCGGTTTCGACAAACTGGAACAAGCTCAAATCCTCGGCAGAGATTGTACCTGCATCTGCCAGTGCGTCCCAATTGATGATCCCGCGCCAGAAGTCTTCGCCAAATAGCAAAAATGGCACGGGCTTCATCCGGCCCGTCTGAATCAAGGTGAGCGCCTCGAAGGTTTCATCAAGCGTGCCAAAACCACCGGGGAAAACCGTGATAACAGATGCACGCATCAGAAAGTGCATTTTTCGGATCGCGAAGTAATGAAAATTAAAGCACAATTCCGGCGTGACGTATTCGTTGGGCGCCTGTTCATGCGGGAGTACAATATTCAGGCCAATCGACCGACCGCCCGCATCTATTGCGCCACGATTTCCTGCCTCCATCACGCCAGGTCCACCACCGGTGACAATCACGTTTTCACGCCCACCGGTTTTCATTGACCGGGCGGTCATCAATTGTGCGAACCGCCGTGCCTCGTCATAGTATTTTGACAAATCCGCCAGCGTTTTCGTGCGTGCGCTGTCTTTTTTCGTGGGTTCCGGAATACGTGCGCCCCCGAACAAAACAACCGTGCTGTCGATACCCGCCGTATCCATCAACAGTTCCGGCTTCAGCAGCTCAAGCTGTAACCGCACGGGGCGCAACGCGTCACGGCACAAAAAATCATCATCAGCAAAGGCCAACCGGTATTCGGGCGCCCGCGTTTGTGGTGTGTCAGGCACATGCAGCGCCTCTGTCCGATCTTGTTGACTGTCGCGGAACGTGTGGCGGCGGGTGGCATCGTTCATAGTGGTCTTTCCTAACATTGCACCAAAGGGTTGATGTGGTTTATAGCCCACCAAAGAATGAAACCCTAGTCAAACCGGAGTGACCATGTCCAACGCAGCCTTAGAAACCGCAATCGAAGCCGCATGGGATGCGCGCGACACCATCACCATCGATACCAAAGGTGAAACTCGCGACGCAATCACCGCAACAATGAACGCCCTAGACAGCGGCAGCTTGCGTGTTGCAGAACGCCAAGACAGCGGCGACTGGCACGTCAATCAATGGGCCAAGAAAGCCGTGCTTTTGTCGTTCCGTCTGAACGATATGGAACAGATCGCGGGCGGCAACGGCGACACATCGTGGTGGGACAAGGTGCCATCGAAATTCGCAGGATGGGGTGATGCGCAGTGGCGCGCGGCAGGCTTTCGCGCGGTGCCCGGGTCCATTGTGCGCCGCTCTGCGTTCATCGGCAAAGGCGTCGTTTTGATGCCATCGTTTGTGAACCTCGGGGCGTATGTGGACGAAGGAACCATGGTTGATGGCTGGGCCACAGTCGGGTCTTGTGCCCAAATCGGCAAAAACGTGCATTTGTCAGGCGGCGTTGGCATTGGCGGCGTGTTGGAACCAATGCAGGCGGGCCCGACCATTATCGAAGACAACTGTTTCATCGGTGCGCGGTCCGAAGTGGTCGAAGGCTGCATCATCCGCGAAGGGTCTGTGCTTGGCATGGGTGTATTTATCGGCCAGTCCACAAAAATCGTAGACCGCGAAACAGGCGACGTATTTTACGGCGAAGTCCCCCCGTATTCGGTTGTTGTTGCGGGATCTATGCCATCCAAAAACGGCGTGAACCTGTATTGCGCCGTGATTGTAAAACGCGTTGACGCAAAAACACGGTCCAAAACCGGTATCAACGAGCTTCTGCGCGACTGATGTTTCTAAGCCGCACAATCGCCCGCCGCCGCATTGCCGAAGGCATCACCCCGGGTCGGGTCGCTGCATGGGGACTTGTGGCGGCAGATGCGGCTTTGTTTTTTGGTATCGCTGGCCTGTCCGCACCGTATGTTGTGGGCGGGCTGGCAACTGCGATCGGTGGGTGGGTCTATGCAGCATTATTTGCGATCTATTTCATTCCAATGCAGGGTATATTAATCACATCTGCCTTATGGGCCGCAAAATCACGCTGGATCGACGATCCAGTAGGGAACCAATCCTGATGCGGCGCGTTAGCGCACAACAATAAACCTTAGGGGGACATCACATGGGTCTTGGACTTATCGCAAGTATTATCATCGGCGGGCTCGCCGGTTGGATCGCAAGTAAATTTATGAATGCCGATACCGGAATAATCATGAACATCGGGCTTGGGATCGTGGGCGCAATTGTGCTGAACCTGTTGCTTGGCATGCTGGGCATTTACGCAGCGCGCAGCTGGCTGCCACAGCTTGTTGTTGGTGCAGCCGGCGCAAGTGCGTTGATCTTTCTGGCCCGTAAACTTCGGTCCTAACGGCGGGCGTAGGCGGCACCAAACCATTTTAACAACAGGTCGTCATAGGTGCCGTCCTCGCGCAAACGCAACACCGCTTGATCGACATCTTCACGCAGACTGCTGCCCGTGGGGAACACCATGCCATAGTTTTCGGGACGGTAAACGCGGTCTAACAACTGCGCTTTGCCGTTCCCGCGCGTCCGCACATAATAGGCAAGGATCGGCCCGTCAAACACGACCGCATCCAGATTACCGGCCTCGAATGCTACGAGCATTTGTTCCAGACTGTCAAAAGTCCCGTAATTGATGCCGCGCTGGTCAAGGTAATTTGCAGACGTTGACGCCGCAATCGTACCGACGGGCCGACCATCAAGATCGTTAATATTGTCAATATTGTTCTGGATTGCGTTAATTGTCAGGGCCGCGGTAATTTGCGCCACAAAAATGGACACGATAAACAAACTGGACACCACAAGGATGACGGCGAAAAACCGGCCTCCGCGGCTTTGGGGCACGCGTTCTTCAAAACCGCCATTCACAACCAGATTCAAGGCCCACCAAAACGCAGGAAATGCAGCTTCACGTGCAGGGCGGTCAAAATACGGTTGTTTGTGACGCTCGAATGCCCACATCAGCATTCCGCCACCAAACAATAACGCCAGCGCCGCCAGCACGGCCAATCCGATCTGGCGCGTGAACAGTGCCATCAGCACCGCAGTGCTTCCGCTGGCTTGGGTTGCCATCATCACCTGAACACCGCTTTCAAAAATCGGCTGCGAAAAATCCATCAACCGTTCGCGGTCTGCAGTAATCGACACGTTTGCAATCGCCGCATCCACGCTGCCATCTTGCACAGCTCCAAGCATACCGGCAAAATCGCCCCTGCGATCATAGGTGATATTCAGGTTCAGTTCCTGCGCAACGGCCATCAACAGATCAATGCTAAAACCGGTGTCTTGCCCGTCAACAACCATGGAAAACGGCGCACGGGTCACGGTCGCAATGGTCAGGTCTTGGGCCGTCTGCGCCTGAACCTGACCGGCACCAAGCCAAATCGCCAGCGCCATCAACGCCCGAGTAATTCCGTTCATGCAAACACCCATTCTTGTCCCGACGTTCACATTGTGCGAAATGGCTGTAAAAGACAAGCAATCACGCCTCCGCATTGTGAACTAAAAAGGTGCCACATGATCAAAAAGCCAAGCCGCCAAAAGGTATTTACCCTGCTGGTCGAAGTCGGCCGCAGCGCAGATGACGGATTGCCGACAGACGCAACAGGTGCTGCGCTGATGTGTTATGCATCAGGTGTCGACGAAGCAGAGGCAGTGCGCGAAACTGTCGCCATTCTTAAACAGGCCGATTTGGCCCCGCTGGATGTTAGCGGCTATGGCACGCTCGACGAACGCCTTGCCGAAGGCCACGATATCCCCGACGAGGAACGCGCGTTGATGCAACGCGCACTGGACGAAAACAGTGTGATCGTTGCCCAGATGACACCGTTTTTCGACACGCCCGATTAAGCTGCAACAAGAGTGCGCAACGTCAGTGTTTCATAGGCCTGCAACAGCGGCACCGCTTTGCCGGTCTGCACCGGTAGAAGTTCGGGCGGCAACGCGGCAAGCACACTGTGTTGGCGCAATGCCGGATCAAGCCTGACGCCCGTGACATCAAGCCCTTCAAACGTCAAACCTGCGGCTTGTAACGGGGCGGCACAGTCCAGCAAAACCTGCCAGTAACGATACGTGAACCCGTGCACCGCCGGGCGCACAGCCATCTCATCATTTACATGCCCCGCGCGCAGCGCAACACATTCGGTCCCGAACAGGTATTCAACCTCTGTGCCCGTTGCCTGCAACCGCTGGTCGGGCGCGACGATCATGTCTTCGCGCAATCCGTGATAGGGTGCGCGCAACGTCAACGGCGCAAACCGTCCGCGCGCCGGAAAAACAGCCGACCCGCACCAGCGGACTTGGGCAGTATCGCCATGTGCGGTCAGCACCATCTGACCTGTTCGTAAGTCACTGATAGCAACCGGTCCTTTTGGGGTCGAAATAAGCGTATCTGCCCCCAGGGTCGGCAAAATGCCGATGGGCATGACGTTATCTGCAATCGCAACAAATGCGGTCCCCGACGTCACGGCGCAATGCCGTTCATCAGTCATTATTCGCAGCCCGTCGCGGTACGACACAGGCAGGGGCGATGACAGGTCGGCAAAAACCGGCACGCCGCTTCCTGCCTCGAGCGCAAGCATACCACGCCGCATGGGTGCATCCCACGTAAAGGTCACAGTTACACTTGGCGCGACAGTCAACTGGTCTGTCGCAAGCCGGTGCACCCGTCGCTCTGCGCCCTGCCACTGGATCAATGTCAACGTCCCGTCCGCATCAAGCGTCAGCAGCAAACCCGCAGCCCACGGATGCGCCGCACTATAATTCAGAATGGTCTGTGGGCCACCGCGCGGGTCCGACGCAAATTCAACCATCAGCG
>Ga0222645_101416_pt1 | contig 10262 bp, 5 predicted proteins | sample AntAcemetagen292_FD_179881 | JGI IMG/M metagenome (GOLD analysis project Ga0222645, IMG submission 179881) | Saline water microbial communities from Ace Lake, Antarctica - #292 | ecosystem: Environmental > Aquatic > Non-marine Saline and Alkaline > Saline | place: Antarctica: Ace Lake | collected...
TCTAGGGCCTGATATGGTGGTAGAATCGCTTCAATATTATAAAAATCAACTGACCACGCATTTTGTATCTAATATAGATGGAGACCATGTTTCTGAGGTGATGAAAAAATTAAACCCAGAAACCACACTCTTTGTAATTGTATCAAAAACATTTACAACGCAAGAAACCATTACAAATGCAGAAACCTTAAAAAACTGGTTTTTAAAATCGGCAACTATTTTTGATATTCCAAAACACTTTGTGGCGGTTTCTACAAATTTAGAAGCGGTAGATAACTTCGGTATTGACAAAGCAAACGTTTTTCCTATGTGGAATTGGGTTGGTGGGCGTTTCTCTCTTTGGTCTGCAGTAGGGTTATCGATTAGTTTATCTGTTGGTTATGAGAACTATAAAGCTTTGTTAGACGGCGCAGAAGAAATGGACATACATTATAGGGATACAGATTTTGAACACAATATTCCTGTAATTCTAGCTTTGTTAAGTGTTTGGTATAATAATTTTTATGAGGCAGAAACAGAGGCTGTGTTGCCATATTCGCAATACTTAAAGAAACTACCAGACTATTTACAACAAGCCATTATGGAGAGTAATGGAAAAGGGGTAGATAGAAATGGCGATGCAGTAGACTACCAAACAGGTACTATCGTATGGGGAAGTACAGGTACAAATATGCAACATGCATTTATGCAATTGGTACACCAAGGTACAAAGTTAATTCCTGCAGATTTTATTGGGTATAAAGAGTCATTATATGGTTTAACCGATCATCATAAAAAATTAATGGCAAATTACCACGGACAAATAGAAGCATTGGCTTTTGGAAAATCAAAAGAAGCCGTGCATTTAGAATTAAAATTTTCTGGAGACCAAGATAAAATTGCACAGTTGCTGCCATTCAAGGTTTTTGAAGGAAATAGACCTAGTAATTCTATTTTATTTGACAAGCTTACACCACACTCTTTAGGGAAGTTGATTGCCTTGTACGAACATAAGATTTATACTCAAGGGATTTTATGGAACATTTACAGTTATGATCAGTTTGGTGTCGAGTTAGGAAAGGAATTGGCTAAAAAATTATTGAATACTCATTAATTTTGCGTCCAATAATCAAATTCAAAATAAACTAATCCATTCTGTATAATTTATTTATGGTATTGTCAATATTTAAGTTGTTATCATCTAGAAACTAGTGCTTTAGTTTGTTAATTTCTTGATTTTTCATTTAAATTTAACGTTAAATTAACTTTAGAACTCTGTAAAAAGAAGAATTTTGCTGAAAATTAATTATTTAAATTCAAGCAATGAAAAAGTTAAAAAATTTATTATTTGTAGCATTGTTTTTTACGGCAGCTACGGTTTTAGGGCAAGGAGTTACCTCCTCTTCCGTTTCAGGTAAAATTACAATAGAAAATGGTGAATCCCTGCCTGGTACAAGTGTACAATTAGTGCACACACCTTCTGGTACTAAATATGGGGCCTCTACCGATTTTAGTGGTTTTTTTAGAATTTCTAATATGAGAATAGGTGGGCCATATAGCTTTACTGTCTCTTACATTGGTTTTAAAACAGTTGAAAAAAACAATATTTTTCTGCAGTTGGGTGACACGAAGACTTTTAACATTGTTTTAGTAGAAGATTCTAATGTTTTAGAAGAAATTGTAATTGTTTCTTCAAGTTTTGCAAATGAAGGTTCTGAGACAAAAGTTTCGAGAAAACAGATTGCTGCGCTACCAACATTGTCAAGATCTATAGCAGATTTTGCTAGGTTAACGCCACAAGCCAAAATTAGTGGAGACAATACGATCTCAATTGGAGGTCAGAATAATAGATTTAATGCTATTTACCTAGATGGGGCAGTAAATAATGATGTATTTGGTCTTGCTTCCTCAGGAACGAATGGAGGTCAAACTGGGGTGAGTCCAATATCTTTAGATGCAATTGATCAGTTTCAAATAAATATTGCTCCTTTTGATGTAAGACAGTCTGGTTTTGCAGGGGGTTCTATTAATGCAATTACTAAATCTGGTACAAATAAAACGATAGCATCTGCGTATTCTTTTATTAGAAGTGAAGCTCTTGCTGGTAAAACACCCGTAGATTTAGCAGGTGATAATGAAAGAGAAAGATTAGAGAAATTTACAGCAATTACTACTGGTACCAGAATTGGAGGAGCTATTATTAAAGATAAGTTATTCTATTTTGTAAACTATGAAAGACAAGAAAATGAAACTCCAAGAGAGTTTATTTTTGATAATTACAATGGTAATTCGTCTCCATTAGATATTGCAAATTTAAGTCAGTTTATAGGTGATAATTACAATTATAATGTTGGTGGTTTTGACAATGCAGTTTCATCTTTAGTAAGTGATAAGTTGATTGCAAAAATAGATTGGAATATCAACGATAATCACAAACTGTCAGTAAAACACAGTTATGTAAAAGGAGTTAATAATAGTGCGAATGTATCTTCTCAAAGAAGTATTAATTTTTCAAACGGAAACCAATCTTTTGAATCTGTAACAAATACATCAACAATAGAGTTAAATTCTACTTTTGGAAATAGATTTGGTAATAGTTTAGTTATTGGATACACTGCAGTTAAAGATGATAGAGGTTTTAATGGAAGTCCTTTTCCTAATGTTAGAATTAGAGATGGTCAAGGATCTATAAATTTTGGATCAGAACCTTTTTCTACAGCAAATTTATTAGAGACAGAAATTCTAACAATTTCAGATAACTTTGAAATATACGCAGGAGCGCATAAAATTACCATTGGAACACACAATGAATTTTCAAGTATTAACAATGTGTTTTTTGGAAGAAATTTTGGGTATTATGAATTTAGTAATTTAAATGATTTTATAACTGGAGAGAAAGCTGAAAGATACAGATTAGGATATTCCTTAATTGGTGGAAATGGAGATACTTCTCTTGGAGCTGCAAAATTTAGCGCATTCCAGTTAGGAGCTTATGTACAAGATGATTATACTATTTCTGATAAATTTAAAGTTTCGGCAGGTATTCGGGTTGATGTTCCTTTTTGGGAAGATGGTATTGCGAATGAAGAGTTTAACACAACTACTGTAGATTTGTTAGAAGCTGCAGGAAAAGATTTAAAAGGTGCACGTGTTGGAAAAGCAATCAATGCAAGTCCACTTTTTTCTCCAAGAATAGGTTTTTCATGGGATGTGAATGGAGATAGAAAAACAAAAATTAGAGGTGGTTTCGGTGTTTTTACATCAAGAGTTCCGCTTGTATGGCCAGGAGGAGCTTACAATAATAATGGTTTAACAGCGGGTAGATTAGATAATAGAGCAAGAAACGGACAATTTATACCAGATTTTAATCCAGATGTAGAAAGTCAATATAAAGATCCCGTTCCAGGATCTGGTGCAATTGGTGGTGTTATCGATTTATTTGCTGAAGATTTTAGACTTCCGCAAATATTTAAAACAAACATTGCTATCGACCAAAAATTACCCAATGGTTATTCTATTTCAGCAGATTTCATCTTTAATGACAATCTTAGAGCAATTCAATATCAAAACATAAATTTACAGGGTCCAGAGTTTTTCACAACAGAGCCGGGAAGCCGTCCTAATTTTGGAAACAATTTAGTAGATGACACCTATCCTGGTATCTATTTGGCCTCTAACACAAGCCTCGGTAATTCTTGGAATTTTTCTACTACTATAAATAAAAATTATTTCTCAGATTTTGTAGATGTTAGATCTCAAGTTTCTTATGCTTACGGGGATTCAAATGTTTTAAATGACGGTACATCTTCTCAAAATGAATCTCAATGGGCCAGAAATGAAAACATTAATGGAGCTAACAATTTAGAGGTATCAAGGTCAGATTTCGCACAAGGTCATAGAGTATTAGGAAATGCTTCTATGGATTTTAAATGGAATGAGAAGCACACAACTACTTTAGGGTTTTTCTATGATGCAGGACAAGGAGATGTTGTAAGTTACATCTACAATGATTTTGGAGATATCGCTGATGATTCAGGATCAGCAAATTCGTTAATATATGTACCTGCGAATGCAAGTGAAATTAATTTAGTAGATCTTACAAATAGAAATGGAGATGTTATTTCTACAAAAGAAGAGCAATGGATAGATTTAAATAGCTTTATAGAAAGTAATGATTATTTAAGCAGTAGAAGAGGGCAGTTTGCTGAAAGAAACGGTGACAGGGCAAAATGGAGCCATATTGTAGATTTAAAATTTGCACACGAGTTTAAAATTAACACGTCAAAAAATTCTCACGCCATAGAAGTAACAGCAGATATTTTTAACTTTACAAACTTATTAAATAAAAATTGGGGTAAGAGGTTTGTTTCTGGAGGTTTTAACTCTGTAAGTCTCATTAATTTTGCGCGTTTTGAAGCAGATGGAACAACACCAAAATATAATTATATAAAAGATGTAGAAAATCAAATTAATGCATCAGACGATTCTGGCTTAAATTCATCAAGATGGCAAGCTCAAATAGGTCTTAGGTATAAATTTAATTAATCAATTCAGTTAAGACCTGTCTTATATAAGCGACACAGGTTATTCGTTTAAAACAACTATTTAAACACTTCCAAAATTTTTTTGGAAGTGTTTTTTTTGTGCAAGGTTTTAATTGATTTTTTAGTTGGGTATCGCATAAAGTACCAGCATATAATGTCAATTGTATGGTTTTTACTACTTTAAATTTCAATGGTATTTTTCATTAAAATGAATACCTAAGGAACCTCACGGAACACGAATAGTGACAATTAGATGGGTGTCGAGTATGGAAAATAATTAGTTAAAAAATTATGGAATACCACTTAATATTTATAGCTAATAGTATGATTGATAATAAATTAATCTATTTTGTATGTTTTGTTAATAATTTGTTAATATAAAAATTTCTTTAATTTGCATTGTGAGAACCAATTAGGCTATATTTGACCTTCTTAATGTTTTGTTAAGGCTTAACATTGAGTTAACTCTAGGACTCTGTAAAAGAAACATTTTTGCAGAATATTTAATAACATATAACCCAAACAATGAAAAATTTTCAAAATTTATTATTTGTAGTACTGTTTTTTATAACAGCTACGGTTTTAGGACAAACTAAAATTACTGGTACGATTGTAGATGAAACCAATCAACCATTACCAGGAGCAAGTGTTCTAGTAAAAGGAACATCAAACGGAACATCATCAGATTTTAGCGGTAAATTTACTTTACAAGCAGAATCTAACGCAGGTGCTTTAGTGGTTTCTTTTATAGGTTACAAAGCGAAAGAAGTTTCATTTTCTTCTTCAAAAAATAACTTAACAATTCAATTGTCAGAAGATGCTGGTTCTTTGGATGAAATAGTTATCATGTCTACTTCTTTTGCAATAGATAGAAAAACGCCCGTGGCAGTTTCTACTATTAAAGCTGCAGATATTGAGAGAAAATTAGGGTCTCAAGAATTTCCAGAAGTATTAAAATCTACTCCAGGGGTATACGCTACCAAATCTGGTGGTGGTTTTGGAGACGGTCGTATTAACTTACGTGGTTTTAATTCTGAGAATGTTGCGGTTATGATTAACGGAGTACCTGTTAATGATATGGAGAACGGAAGAGTATACTGGTCTAACTGGGCTGGTTTATCAGACGTTACTGCTGCAATGCAAGTACAAAGAGGTTTAGGAGCAGCTAAAGTAGCTGTACCTTCTATCGGTGGAACAATCAACATATTATCTAAAACTTCAGACATTGAAAAAGGAGGTAATGTAATGGCCACTACAGGAAATGATGGATTCCAAAAATATGGTTTTACTTTATCTACAGGTTTAATGGATAATGATATTGCTGCAACGGTTTCTTTTGCTAGAACTTCAGGAGAAGGGTATATAGAAGGAACACAATTTAAAGGATATAATTATTTTGTAAACTTTACAAAAAATATAAATGAGAATCATAAAGTATCATTTACAACTTTTGGAGCACCACAAAGACATGGTCAAAGACAAAATTTGAGTACAATGGCTACTTATAGAAATGCAGAAGCAGGAAATCGTTTCAATCCAGATTGGGGTTACAAAGACGGACAGGTTACGCATATCGAAGATAACTTCTATCACAAATCTCAAACATCTTTAAACCATTATTGGTCTATTAATGATGTTACTTCTTTATCAACAGCTGCTTATGTATCTTACGGTACTGGAGGTGGTGGTGGAACTGCAGGAACTAACAGAGATTTATTTGGAGTTAGATTGGGTGGTTCAGATCAACCAGTAGACATCGACAACATTGTTTCTGTAAACAGAGAAAATGGCGCATTAGGTTCTGAAGCAATCTTAAGAGCTTCAAGAAACGACCACGAATGGTTTGGTGTATTGTCAACTTTTAAAACTGAGCTTGCAGAAGGTTTAGACTTAATTGCAGGTGTAGATTGGAGATCATATACAGGAAAACACTTTAGAGAAGTTACAGATTTATTAGGAGGAGACTACTTTTTAGATGATTCTAACGTGAACAACCCAAATGCAGCTTTAAATGTAGGTGATAAATTTGGTTATAATAATGACGGTAAAGTAGGCTGGTTAGGTTTCTTTGCGCAATTAGAATACGGAACTGATAACTTTAACGCTTTTGTATCTTCATCTGTTCAAAGTACTTCTTACCAAAGAGTAGAGTATTTCTTATATGACTTAAGTACAGAGGCTGGTAGAGACTTAGCAACTTCTGAAAAAATAAAATTAAACGGTTATAGTATCAAAGGAGGGGCTAACTTTAAATTAGACGATGTGCAAAATGTTTTTGCAAACATTGGTTATTTTGAGAGACCAGCTACATTTGGTGCTGTTTTTAATGGCTTTAATAATACCAAAATAAATGAAAATGCAGAAAACGAAAAAGTTTTCAGTATGGAGTTAGGGTATGGTTTAAGAGGAGAGAAATTTGCAGCGAATGTGAATTTATACAGAACGCAATGGAAAGATAGAACATTTACAAGAAACATTAGAGCTCAAGCTGCAGGAGCAGAAGACTTTACTGCAAACTTGTTAGGCGTTGATGCATTGCACCAAGGTGTAGAGTTTGACTTTACATACAAGCATTCAGATAAACTAAACTTTACAGGAATGCTTTCTTTAGGAGACTGGAAATGGGATAATGATTTAGTAGATGTTCCTGTTTTTAATGAAGACCAAGAGCAAGTAGATACTATTTCTCTTCCAATTGCAGGATTAAGAGTTTCAAATGCTGCACAGACAACAGCAGCCTTAGGAATGTTATATAAGTTCTGGGACAAAACAAGTTTCACTTTAGATTACAACTACTTTACAGATTTATTCGCAAGAATAGATGTTCTAAATTATGCAAATGCAACTTCAAGACCAGAAGATTCTTGGGAAGCACCAGCTTATAGCACTTTTGATGCTAGTTTGCGTCACGGGTTTAGTTTAGGAGAATTTGATACTACTGTTACAGTACGTGTAAACAATTTATTGGATACAGATTACGTAGCAGATGCAATTGATGCTTCAGACCCATTAGTATTCTTTGGTTTTGGTAGAACGTTTAGTTTAAGTGCAAAAATTAAATTTTAAAAATTTTAAAAATGAAAAAAATATTTTATTCTTTCGCAATCCTTTCTTTGGTATTTACTTCGTGTAACCCAATGGAAGAAATTTATTCAGAAATTGATGCTACAAAAACAGTTATTTCTGGTGAGGCAGCATTTTCGTTAACAGACGCAGATTATGAAACTCTTGGTTTAAACTTTGGAAACTTTAGTTCTTCAGATGATGCCAAAGCAGATCTTCCTGACTTTTTATCAGGGAAGTACCCAGCTTGGGGAGCAGAATCTTTAGCAGCAGTAACTTTTAAGTTATATGCTCCTAAAAGAGACGAAAAAAGTTTAACGATATATGAAGTAACCGGTGCAGATTATGATGCTGGAGGTCATAGATACGGTAACTTTAGTAGTTATTCTGATATTACTGAGTTTTTAGATGCTAAATACCCTTCTGCTGCAAATAGATTGTTAGTTGCTTTAACTTACAAGTATTACAGCGGTAGCGTTAGTGAATTAACCAATGGCTTTATCAACAATAGAGGTACATGGGAAATGGCTACAGGTATTACAGATGACGAATACACAGCAATGGGAGAATCTCGTGCTCAGTTCTCTTATGAGGATGAAGCTTACGCTAAAATACCAGTATTTGCAAAAACTAAATATCAATATGACGGTAAAGTTGCAGGAGATATTGAAGGTATCATGTATCATTTATATGTTACAGACACTCAAGATGTAGATGGAGATGGCAGAACTAACGATCGTACGGTGTATAGTTTTGTAACATTTGTTATCTATGACGGATCAGATTGGTCTATTTATACAAACGTAATTGATCAAACAATTAAGTTTGGTCATGACGGTGCTACTTGGGTACCAGATAATACAATTAAATATACTTTAACTGGTGCTGACTATGATTTAGTTGGAAACGGTAACTATGGTAACTTTGATGTAAGAGCTGGTAAAGACGAAGAAGCAGAATCTGTTCGTTTAGACAAAGTAAGTACGATCTTATTAAACAACTTTCCTTCAGATGAAGAAGGTCAAAAATACATTGTTTCTTATAATATTTATAACGGAGCGAATGGAGTGTGGTCTCTTTCAGTAATTAAAGAAGGTGGTGCATACGTAAAGCAGTAATTTATTATTGTTTTTAATAATATTTTTAAAAACACCTATTTCGAAGTATCGAAATAGGTGTTTTTTTGTGCATAAAAATTAGTAGCTTTGTAGCATTAAAAAACGAATGATTATGATGAAAAATGTTCACTCTTATTGGGCGTATTTAGTACTTGCAATTTTAATATTCGCAGTAGCAAATGCAGTTATTGGGCTTGCCAAAAAGAAAAAATTTACAGACAAAGACTTGCGTATTGGCTTGTTTGCTTTAATTGTTTCGCATATTCAATTATTAATAGGCTTTACTTGGTATTTCATGTCGCCTTGGTTTAAAGCATTAACTACAGATGCAGGTGCTGTAATGAAAGACAAGGCTGTAAGATTATTGGCGGTAGAACATCCTGTAATGATGATTGTAGCCATCGTTTTTATAACAATTGGGTGGTCTAAACACAAAAAGAAAACAACAGACGCTGCAAAGTTTAAAACATTTGCAATTTTTTACGGAATAGGTTTGCTGTTAATTCTGTCAAAAATCCCTTGGAGTAACTGGTTATAATAACTAATATTCTTAGTGCCTTATTTTGGGCTTAAGGATCTATACTACATTTATATGAAGATTTTAAGCTATCTATTATCCCCAATTTTTATATTGGTATTCTTTTTAATCTTAGTCATATTTCATCCGATACAATGGTTCAGTTACCATGTATTTGGGCAAAATGCGCACGGCAGCGTAGTAGATGCCCTAAATTTTTGTTTGGTGAAGGCATTATTAATTATTGGTGTGCCAGTACGTTTAATAAATGAACACAAGATACCAAAAGATGCTTCTATACTATTTGTATCAAATCATCAATCTACATTTGATGTAGCGCCCTTAGGTTGGTATTTTAGAAAACACCATCCTAAATTTGTCTCAAAAGTAGAATTAGGAAAAGGCATACCTAGTGTTTCCTTTAATTTAAAAAAAGGAGGCGCAGCACTTATCAATAGAAAAGACCCAAAACAAGCCATTGGCGAGTTGGTGCGGTTTTCTAAAAAAATAAAAGAAAAAAAATGGGGAGCAGTTATTTTCCCCGAAGGAACAAGAAGTAGAGACGGTGCTCCAAAAACATTTGCTTCAAGCGGATTAAAGATACTTACAAAGTATAATAAAGAAGGTTATGTTGTACCTTTAACAATTAACAATTCTTGGAAGGTTTTTAAGTACGGTAAGTTTCCTTTAGGTTTAGGAAGTCCCATTACAATTACAACACATGCGCCAATTAAAATAAATTCCTTATCTTTTGATGAGTTGTTAGAAAAAACAGAAACCACTATTAAAGAACATATAAAATAAATAATTATGTCTATAAAAAATATAAGAAAAGAAGTAATGCTCACTTTAGAAAAAAGTATGCAGAGCTTTATGGATACGTATTTAATTCCACCAGAAAAAATTTGGCAACCCACAGATTTTTTGCCAAACTCGCAAAAAGATTCATTTATTACAGAAGTAGAAGAAATTAGAGAGATCTCTAAAGAACTACATGATGATTTTTGGGTTGTTTTAGTAGGAGATACCATTACAGAAGAA
>Ga0222645_101420_pt1 | contig 10236 bp, 9 predicted proteins | sample AntAcemetagen292_FD_179881 | JGI IMG/M metagenome (GOLD analysis project Ga0222645, IMG submission 179881) | Saline water microbial communities from Ace Lake, Antarctica - #292 | ecosystem: Environmental > Aquatic > Non-marine Saline and Alkaline > Saline | place: Antarctica: Ace Lake | collected...
CAGTGACAATAATTCTGGCGCCGATCCTTGCGCCTGTTGCCGCGTCTGTCGGTGTTGATCCGGTGCATTTTGCGGTGATTTTCCTTGTGGGGGCGTCGATCGGGTTTATCACACCGCCCTACGGTCTGAACCTATATGTGGCATCGGGCGTGACCGGGGTGCCGTATTTCCGGCTGTTGCGGTATTCAACCATGTATCTTGTGTCGCTGATTGCAATCTGGTTCTTGGTTGCGTTAACCCCAGAGCTGGCATTATGGCTATTGCCAGACCGGTAAGATGAATGGACCCATGCCCGACACACCCAGACCCACCCAAGGCGCAGCCAAAATACCGACCAATCTGCGTTTATTGATGGTTCTAGAAGAATTGTGTCGGGCAGGGGTGCCCATTACGCCCACGGATGTGAACCTGACATTGAAGTTGCCCAAACCCACGGTGCACAGGCTATTTCACACCCTTGAAACCGAAGGGTTTATCCAGCGCGACATTGATGGCAGATCCTATAGTCCAGGTGCACGTCTGCGCAGTTTGTCGATGGATGTGCTGTCGTCTTTACGTATTCGCACGGCGCGTCTGGCCGTTCTGAATGCCCTTGCAGATGACATTGGCGAAACGTGTAACATTGCGACACCCGACCGCAACGCGATGATTTATCTTGACCGTGTGGAAACCAAATGGCCGTTGCGTATTCAACTGCCCGTCGGGTCGACGGTGCCGTTTCATTGTACCGCTTCGGGCAAGATGTATTTATCGTCGTTTCGCCCGGCTCATTTACAAACCTATTTATCCGCCAGCAAATTACCACCACTGACCCCCGCAACAATCACGGATCCGGCGCAATTGACTGCGGAACTGGCTGTTATTGCCGCGCGTGGGTATGCTACCGATAACGAAGAATTCATGGATGGCATGGTCGCGGTGGCCTTGCCGTTGCGCGACAACCATGACCGGCTGTTGGCGACACTCTCGGTGCATGCCCCGACGCAGCGCATCAGCCTGGACGCGCTGGTTGACCACGTGCCGTTGATTATCGCGTCCGCCCAAAAATTAATGGCCCTGATGCATGATGACGGTACCGCCTAGCGCGGAATGTCGAACCCTGCAGGTGCAAGTGTAAATCCCGCAAAATCAAATCCGGGCGATACGGTGCAACCGACCAATGTCCATGCGCCTGTTGTGCGCGCGGCTTGCCAGTGGCCTGCGGGCACAATCAATTGCGGAAACGCGCCAGCGTCGATATCGGGCCCCAGAACATGGTCTGTTGCTGGGCCTGCCTTGGTTGATGACAGCGATAAAATCAAAGGCGCACCAGCATAGTAATGCCAGATTTCAACTGCATCGACATGGTGCCAATGGCTGGCCTCTTTGTCTTTCAACAAAAAATAAATGCAGGTGCCTGTTGCACGGCCTGTATTGTCGGCCTGCCACGTTTGCCGGTAGAACCCGCCTTCGGGGTGCGGCGAAAGGTGCAGGCGGTCTATCATATCTTGTGCTGTCATCGCATAACAATACGCAGGTCTGATATCAAATCCAAGAACGCATTCTGTTGAAAAACGCAGATATTTCTGCCGGGCGATTTGGCGTCATATCTGTGCACACATATGGTCGCTAGGTGCCCTGCTGCAGGTAAAATCATGCCCACTGACGTATAAAAAGGGGGCTGTAATGGGGCCGCTGCACCGCAACAGCCCCGCACAGTTTTACGCCTTAAGAATAGAGCGGCCCGCATAAATCGCGGTTTCACCCAACATTTCCTCGATACGGATCAACTGGTTGTATTTGGCCAACCGGTCAGAGCGCGACAGCGACCCGGTTTTAATCTGGCCACAGTTGGTTGCAACAGCCAGATCAGCAATTGTTGCATCCTCGGTTTCGCCTGACCTGTGCGACATGACATTGGTGAACCGCGCACGGTGCGCCATATCCACGGCCTGCAATGTTTCGGTCAGGGTGCCGATCTGGTTGACCTTGACGAGCATGGCGTTGGCCGACCCTTTGGCGATGCCATCCGCCAGACGGGCAGGGTTGGTCACAAATAAATCGTCACCGACCAGTTGCACCTTATCGCCAATTTTGTCGGTCAGCATCTTCCAGCCGTCCCAGTCATCTTCGTCCATACCGTCTTCGATGCTGATAATCGGATAGTCGGCGGCCAGTTGCGCAAGGTAATCCGCATTTTGCGCCGAGGTGAGTGAAACGCCTTCGCCTTTCATTTCATATTTACCGTCTTTGTAATATTCAGAGGCGGCACAATCCAGCGCAAGGTAGATGTCCTTGCCGGGGACATATCCTGCCTTCTCGATAGATTTCATAATGAAATCAAGCGCCACGCGGGTCGAGCTTAGGTTGGGTGCAAATCCCCCTTCATCACCGACGCTTGTGTTATGGCCTGCCGCCGAGAGTTCTTTTTTCAGGGTGTGAAAAATTTCGGCACCCATGCGAATGGCCTCGCGGATGTTGTCCGCCGCCACAGGCATGATCATGAATTCCTGAATGTCGATGGGGTTGTCGGCATGTTCGCCGCCGTTAATGATGTTCATCATCGGAACAGGCAAAACACGCGCGGACGTGCCGCCAATATAGCGAAATAAAGGCTGACCGGAATACTCTGCCGCCGCCTTGGCCACCGCCAAGGACACGCCCAAAATTGCGTTTGCTCCCAATCGTGCCTTGTTGGGTGTGCCGTCAAGTTCGATCATGGTCATGTCGATTGCAACCTGTTCGGTCGCATCAAACCCAAGGATCGCTTCTGCGATTTCACCGTTCACAGCGGCCACAGCGTCCAGCACGCCTTTGCCCATGTAGCGCGCTGTATCGCCATCGCGTTTTTCCATCGCTTCATGTGCGCCGGTCGATGCGCCCGATGGCACAGCCGCACGTCCCAGTGTGCCGTCTTCCAAAATCACGTCGACTTCGACTGTGGGGTTGCCCCGGCTGTCAAGAATTTCGCGGGCATGTATGTCAACGATGGTGCTCATAGGTATTTCCTTTGATAACGACCGCTGGTGTTAGCGGTAACAGGTTGGATTTGATCAGGGTGTAACGCGTTGCGCGCGGCGGCGCAAACGGGCTTCGCGTAAAAGCGTATAAATGCCGGATGTCACGATAATGGCGGCGCCAATCAGGGTATACGCATCAAGCGTTTCGCCAAATACCAGCAGCCCTGCGAGCAGCCCAAATACAATCCGGCTATACCGAAACGGGGTCACAAACGAGATATCGCCAATGCGCATTGCTGCGATGATGCAATATAATGCGGGCACACCAACCGTAATTGCCGCGATCCAAATGCCCCACACATGCAAGTCGGGCATGACAGGCGTGGCGCCCGACAGTACCAGCCCAAGCGCACCGGCGGGAATGGTGGCCACAAACCCGACAACCGATAATTGCACCGTGCTGATGGACTGTGTGATCTGGCGTGTGGCCAAATCGCGTGCCGACATCGCGATAACGCCAATGACCGCCAGCAATGCCAGCGGCTCAAACGCAGTGCCGAACGGGCGCAGTACGATCAACACGCCGATAAGCCCCACAACAATCGCCAGCCACCGGCGCCAGCCAACGGATTCCTTGAAAAATAAAGCAGCGCCCAGAGTGACCAGCAGCGGGCTGGCCTGAATGATCGTGGTGACCAGTGAAATAGGCACCAACGCCAAGGCGCTGACAAACCCCAAAGCCGCGATGCCTTCGCTTATGGCGCGCACACCCGATGCGCCGCGCAGCATCGACATCCGCATCGGGGCTTGTTTTGTGAAAACGGCAAAAACGGTAAAAACGCACGTTCCGCCAATGCCCAGCATCATCAGAATTTGTCCTGACGGTAAATCGTCTGCCATGATTTTGATGAACGTGTCTTCAATGGCAAAGCCCAACATGGCCACCACCATCAAGACCGCAGCACGCATGTTATCCATTGGGTTTTCCTTTGATTGGCACACCATAAAGTTCCAATCGATGTCCCATCAGCCGATAGCCGAGTTTGGCTGCAATCTTTTCTTGCAGGGCTTCAATGTCAGGGTCCATAAATTCGATGACGTTGCCAGAATTCATGTCAATCAGATGGTCATGATGATCACGGTCGGAAGTTTCATACCGCGCACGCCCATCGCCAAATTCATGTTTTTCCAAAATACCGGCTTCTTCGAATAATTTGACAGTCCGGTAAACCGTGGCAAGCGCGATGCGCTGGTCCACGGCGGACGCACGGTTGTATAACTCTTCGACATCGGGGTGGTCGGTTGCGGCTTCTAATACGGCGGCGATGGTGCGCCGCTGGTCGGTCATACGCAAACCGTGGTCTTCACAGCGTTGTAAAATTGTAGATGTGGACATGAGGCGCCCCTGCATTAAGGATCGGTTTGGTTTACGGCGGCGAAAGTCAAATTGCCAGCCCGCGTTTACATCAATTCAGGTGCGCGGCATACGCGGTGTGCCAACCGCACAAAGGTTAACCCTTTTACGGTGATGGAAAAAACCACGATGCGATAAGTCATGGTCGAAATAAGAAGTTTTCAGCTGTTAAGCAGCAAAAACCCCAACGCCACCGAAATTTTATTCTTTAATCCGTGCCAACACCGCAAATGACGCCAAAAGTGCGACTGCCGAACACTGATCGCGGAGGACAAGCGTATTAAAAGACCGTCAATTGCACCAAAGGCGTCCGCCGCCACGATCAACCTGATATCGTTAGGACCGCCATTTTGGTAGGGTGATCCATGTGCCGCCAAGTACGCGAAAATCTGCGCCTGCACGGTATTTGAACTGCGCAAGCCCGGGTGCATTCACGCTGTCCACTGTGCCAAGATCAAGACGGGCATAGCCTCGGTTCGCAAACCGTTCGGCGGCTTCATACAGTAATAAATGATGCGCAGCGTGCTTGCGACCAACGTCGCCTGACCACCCGATCTGATAGGTGACCGTTACATCATGGCACAAGAAAAGCATCGCCGCGACAGGGGTGCCACGTAAAAATGCGATCGCCATTCGGGCGTCACGGGCGGGCCATTTTACAGCAACATCATGCGGCATCCCTTTGTATTTGCGTTGTTTTTGGTGTGCGATATTTTCTGACAGGAACCATGCGTCACGCACTGGATCAAAGGGGCGATGTTGGACGCGCAGGGGACCGTGTTGCGCCTTGCGCAGGGTGTTGCGCCATTTTTGATGCGGGGTCATGGCGGTGGTCAGGTCAAGTTCGGCCACGGTGGCCGCTGTCATGATTTGATAAAAACGGGTGCGTTGAAATCTGCCGGATGTGTCGGGGTTCACAACGCAAATGCCACGCTGTGCGGGTAGGTTGGTGCCACACCGCGAGGCAAGGGTCACTGGGCCGCGTCGTAGTAAAACCGTGTCTGTGGTTTCATCCCGCCACGCCAAAACACCCATGGCCTGAAGCGTGGCAAGGTATGTGTCTGATTGTTGAATGGCTTGAGCGATCATTTGCATAGTTAAGCATTTGGAAACCTAATCCATGGTTAATGAAACGATGAAAACAAAAACAAAAAATTCAGCACCACCAGCGCAACCCACTGTACTCGGGGCTGCGCTATTTGCCGGTTTCGTCACATTTCCGGTTGGCGTAATCCTGATTTTGATGGATTTGCTTTTGATCTAACCCAATTGCACCAGCGCATGACGCTTTTTACCCGCACTTAGTTTGATCGGCTTGGCCAGCATATCTGCCGTGATCATCAGGCCGGTTTCCGTCAGGGCGTCATCGTTCATTTTGGCCCCGCCATCTGCGATCAGTCGTTTGGCTTCTTTTCCGCTGCCCGCCAGGCCGGATTTTACGATGACTTGCACAATCGACAGTCCGTCACCAATATCGTCGGCAGTTAAGGTCAATGTTGGCAGATCATCCCCGACACCGCCCTTTTCAAACACGGCATGCGCGGTGGCTTGGGCGGCCTGCGCTGCGTCGGCACCGTGCAAAAGTGTGGTCACCGCGTCTGCCAGAATGATTTTGGCGGCGTTTATATCTGCGCCCTGCAATGCACCAAGCCGGTCACATTCGGCCACGGGCAGTTCGGTATACAATTTCAGAAATTTGCCGGTGTCTGCGTCAGTTGTGTTGCGCCAGAATTGCCAAAATTCGTAAGGGCTGACCAATTCCGCATCAAGCCAGACAGCGCCAGCCGCTGATTTCCCCATCTTTTTTCCGTCCGATGTGGTTAACAGCGGGGATGTCAGGCCATAGATCTCGTGGTCAAGCACGCGACGTGTCAGGTCGATCCCGTTGACAATATTGCCCCATTGATCGGACCCCCCAAGCTGTAGCAAACAGCCATAGCGCCGGTTAAGTTCCAGAAAGTCATAAGCTTGCAAAATCATATAGTTGAATTCGAGAAATGACAGGGACTGTTCACGGTCCAGCCGTGATTTCACGCTTTCGAATGACAGCATCCGGTTGATCGAAAAATGCTTGCCGATATCACGCAGAAAATCCAGATAATTCAGATTATCCAGCCATTCCGCGTTGTTCAGCATCAGCGCGCCGGTCGGCTTATCATCGTAAGTTATATACGCCGCGAACACTTTCTGAATGCCTGCGATGTTTGCATTAATCTTGTCTTCGGTCAAAAGCGGCCGCTCGTCGGCGCGAAATGACGGGTCACCGACCTTGGTGGTGCCGCCGCCCATCAACGTGATCGGCTTGTGACCGGTTTTTTGCAGCCACCGCAGCATCATGATCTGGATCAGCGACCCCACGTGCAAAGATGTGGCCGTTGCGTCAAATCCGATGTAGGCGGGCACAACGCCTTTGGCAAATGCATCGTCCAAACCTTGATAGTCTGTACAATCGGCTAAAAAGCCACGCTCGATCATGACAGACATGAATTCGGATTTCGGATGGTATGTCATCGCATTTTTCCCTGCACAAAGATCAGCGTAACCTATAAACGTACAACAGGACCAAGGGAAAGCGGATGTTTGCATGTTAAAGAAAACCGGACCGGTTGCGGCGTTGGGTGCAATGTCGGGCACGTCGCTTGACGGTGTTGATGCGGCTGTTGTTTTTACGGACGGGCATCAGATTACCGGATTTGGCGAAACCGCCTATCGTCCGTACACGGTCGCAGAGGCGGATGTGCTGCGGGGGGCTTTGGGCCAATGGCCGCATGGAGGTCTGGAGGATGTGGCAGAGTTGATTGAAACGGCGCATGCGCAGGTGCTGTCGCAGTTTGAAAATATTGATCTGGTCGGATTTCACGGACAAACCCTTGCGCATGATCCGGCAAACGGCCGCACACATCAATGTGGTGACGGTCAGATACTGGCGGATGTTCTGGGATTGCCTGTGATCTGGGATTTTCGGTCTGCCGATATGGCGTTGGGCGGGCAGGGTGCGCCGTTGGCCCCGTTCTACCATTTCGCATTGGCCCGCTGGATCAAGGCGGTTGACCCGATTGCGTTTCTTAATCTTGGGGGGGTGGGCAATTTGACATGGATTGATCCTGCCAAGCCTGCACCGGACTGTGAAAACGCCTTGCTAGCCTTTGATACAGGGCCGGCAAATGCACCGATCAACGACCTGATGCTGGCCCGCACGGGGGCTGCGTTTGATGATGCGGGCGCGCTTGCGGCAACGGGCACTGTTCACGATGCGATTGTCACTGCATTTTTGGCGCACCCTTATTTCAGCACGATGCCTCCCAAGTCGCTGGACCGCGATGATTTTGATGGTCTGGTTGCGGCAGTAAACACCTTGGGTACAGCCGATGCCGCAGCAACATTGACAGCCGCCGCCGCTGTGGGCGTGGCTCAGGCCATCGGTTTTTGTCCGGTACCGCCTTCAAAAGTGTTGGTTGCCGGCGGCGGGCGTAAAAACCCGACTTTGATGGGGATGATTGCGGCAAGTGTGGACATGCCTGTTTTACCTGTCGAAGATGTAGGTCTTGACGGTGATATGCTAGAGGCACAGGCCTTCGCCTATCTTGCGGTGCGTGTGGCACGCGGGTTGCCCACATCTGCGGCGGGTACAACGGGCGTGCGTGCTGCGGTGTCCGGTGGCACCATCAGCCGCCCGACACCGCGTAACGGTCTGTAACTTTGCATACCAACGCTGCGCCATAACCCCGGTGTTCTTTTGTCAGGCAAGCGATACCGCAAAGCGTACCAACCGCTTAAGCGCGTCTGTATAAGCGGCGTCATCAATGGTCATCGCCACGCGAATGTGTCCTGCGGCGGCCGTACCGAAACTTTCGCCGGGCATTGTGGCGATCAGTTCTGCATCAAGCAGCGCATTGGCAAAGTCTTCACCGCTTTGCCCTGTGGCACGAATATCAAGCATAGCATACATTGCCCCTTGGACCGGCACGGCGCGGACCACATTTTGCCCTTCAAGAGCTTGCAACGTCAACGCACGGCGGCGTTTGAACGGGGCTGCGACGTCTGTTTCGACCTGCATCCCTTGATTGAGCGCAAAGTCGGCAGCGTCCTGCACGAAACCCGCAACACCGTACGTCGTGTGTGTCGCCAGATTGATCAGCTCTTGCACCACGTGTTCCGGCCCGCATACCCATCCGATGCGGCTGCCTGTCATGGCGTGGCTTTTGGACATCGATCCCACAACCAGCGTGCGCGGCGCCATATCAGGCAGCGCGCGGGGACTGATATGCGTGCCGTCCCAGATTTGCGTGTCGTATACTTCGTCTGAAATTAGCCACAGGTCATGATCGCGACAAACCTGCGCAATTCCGTCAAGCGTTTCACGGCTGTAAACCACGCCTGTAGGGTTGTTGGGTGTGTTGATCAGTAAAGATTTTGCGCCCGCAGCCACGGCAGCGATTGCCTTTGCGCGGGGTTCGAAATTATCGCGCGGGTTGGTCTGGATTGACACCGGGACCGCGCCCACACTGCGGATTGTGCCGGGATAAGTCGCGTAATAGGGGTCAATAAACAAGGCGCGGTCCCCTTCGTCGCAAAGCGCATGATGACACGCAAATAACGCAGATTGCCCGCCCGGGGTGACCATAATATTTGCAGCCGTTGTCGGCACGCCGGTGCGGTCTTGAATGCGCGCTGCGATCGTGCGGCGCAGCGCATCGGTCCCGGGCACGGCGGCATAACCGGTATGCCCACCGATGGCCGCGGTGTGCATCGCGTTCAAAATATCGGGGTGTGTCCGGATATCGTGTTCGCCAATGGTCAGTTCAATAACCGGATGGCCCGCTGCAATCATGGCGCGCGCACGGTAAAACACGTCCCATCCGTCAGACCCGCCACCCGTCACATTTGTAATACGATTTGATAATTTCATGATGCCGATTGGGCGCGTTCAAACGGGTCGTGTCAACCCGCGATCAACAAACGTCAGGGGCGTAATTTTTTTGGCAGCGATTTGACAATGATGTCGTAAGATATGTTTAATCTTTGGGTCAATTCATCATGGTCCGCGTCACAGCCAATTTGCACCCATGACCGGTGAAAATACGGGGCTTTGGTGGCGGCACCTGCATCAATCAGCATAAACGCCGTCTCGCTGCTGTCGGTTTTTACGCAAACACGGGTTTTGCTTTCGCCAAAGCAGGCGAACATCTTGCCGCCCACTTTCCAGCTGTTCAGCTCTGTTGCGGGGTCGGCGCGGGTGGCGCCTGCAAAACCGGCGCATATCTGGTCAACGCGTATACAAGACATCCCTTATAATCGCGTAATGCCTGACGAAAATCAATCACGATACGCTTGCCACGCGCACGATGTTGCGAAAAATGGTGGAATTGCTGGACGCACCGGCCTTGTCCTGCTAACCACATCCAATGAAGAGCATTTTGATCATTATTTGCTGCATTATTACCTGCTGACATTCGTCGCGGGCTGCTCTTTCACGTTTCATCTGATCCCTGAACTTGTTAAGCCCGCTGGCATTACACCCGCGCGAGGCACCATGACACAAATTAAACTGTACAATACCAAAATCCGCCGCAAAGAAACCTTTGACCCGATTGATCCACGCAATGTGCGTATGTATCTGTGCGGGCCTACGGTCTATGATCGTGCGCATCTGGGCAATGCCCGCAATGTTTTGATGTTTGATGTTTTGTTTCGCCTGCTACGCCATGAATTTGGCCGCAAGTCGGTAACTTATGTCCGCAATTTCACGGATGTCGATGACAAGATCAACGCCCGTGCTGCCGAAAGCGGGCGCGACATCGGGGATATCACTGCCGAAACAATCGGATGGTATCATACTGACATGGACGCACTCGGGGCGCTGCGCCCGACGCATGAACCCCG
>Ga0222645_101424_pt1 | contig 10221 bp, 9 predicted proteins | sample AntAcemetagen292_FD_179881 | JGI IMG/M metagenome (GOLD analysis project Ga0222645, IMG submission 179881) | Saline water microbial communities from Ace Lake, Antarctica - #292 | ecosystem: Environmental > Aquatic > Non-marine Saline and Alkaline > Saline | place: Antarctica: Ace Lake | collected...
AGAATACTTAGATGAGTTCTGTTATCGGTTCAATCGTCGGTTCACCGAAGAACAGATACCTAACAGGTTGTTAAACTTAGCAATTATTCATGCACCTGTGAAATCGACCTGAGCTAAGTGCATAGGCGTGAAATAAAATAATATTTGGAGGGGAGAGGGATAATAAAGACGTTTACTGTGCCGTCAATGGACAGTAACTCAGCAATAATAGTTTTCTAACTAAAACACTGACCTACTGCCAGCATATAAGAACAGACCCGTCACCAGGCAACAGAGGGAAAGACCTAGCAACTTTCGGTATAATCTGTCTAAACAGTGACCCCATCTAATAAACATTGAAACGGGCCTGTACACCTGAATTGTTTGTCACTGGTATCATTAGTGAAACATCCGGCAACTAAAGTCACCGGTATTAATTTAAGGTTCAGGACTTACTTGAGTATGTTGCAGATACTGAAATAGTTCGCTGTCAGTCGACAACACCAATGTCGTATTTTGACCAAGAGTAAGATCAAAGGCCTGCAAAGAACGGGTAAACGCATAAAATCCGACGGCTTGTTCATTTTGATTATAAGCGGAAGCATAGATAGCGGCCGCTTTTGCGTCGGCTTCACCTCGAATTTCCACTACCTCACGATAGGCTTCTGATTGAATCTTGTCTAAGTCTCGCTCTCGATTGCCTCGTATGCGTGCAGCTTCACCTTTACCTTCTGACAAAAAACGTTCCGCTATTTGGCGACGTTCGCTTATCATGCGCTCGTAAATTTTAGGCCGTACGCTTTCGTTATAATTAATACGTTTAAAGCGAATATCCATGAGCTCAATACCGAACACTCGCACTTTTTCTGCGGCTGCATTGAATATATCTTGCTCTACGACTAAGCGCCCCTCGGTAATGGGCACCAGACTGCCGATATTCTGCTCTTTTTCAGCTTGAGTGAGTGATGCATCACGAAGAGGCTCGCGACCTTTAGTTGTTCGAATAATTTCAATTAACTCGTGTGTGGCTACCGCGTTACGGGTTTCACTACCAAAAATATCATCCAGTCTAGATTGCGCGCTGCGCTCATTGCCCAAACGCAAGAAGTATTGCAGAGGGTCGGTCACCTGCCAACGTGCATAAAGACTGACAGAGATGTAGAGTTTGTCTTTGGTCGGCATATCAGACGGTGTACCTTCCCATTCCAACACTCGCTTATCAATGGTATTAACTTTCTGCACAAATGGCAGTTTAAGTTGAATACCAGCATCAATAATGGGCTCTCCCACCGGCTTACCAAACTGGGTAATAATCGCCTGCTCTACTTCGTTAACGGTATACACAGCGCTATACAAGGTCACTGCTACAACTGCAGCTAAGATACCACTGCCGACTAACAAATAAGGTTTCATGGCTGTTGTCCTTTTATTTTTTGAATGCTTGGAGGCGTTAAGTTCAGCAAGGGCAATACACCGAGTGCTTCGTTATCAATAATAATTTTGTCTTTAATCGTTGGCATCACTTCTTGCATGGTCTCTAGATATATTCGTCTACGAGTTACCTCTGGTGCCTGTTGATACTCAGCAAACAGCGCATTAAAGCGCAAAGCATCGCCTTCGGCTTCATTAATGCGTTTAAGCCGGTAACCGTCGGCTTCCCTTATACGTTGGTCACGCTCCCCCTCAGCCAGTGGAATAATGCGGTTATATTCGCGGCGAGCCTCGTTGATCAACTTCTCTTTTTCTTGCTGAGCTTGATTAACTTCATTAAATGAAGCCTGTACTGGGACAGGAGGGTTAATATTTTTTAGCTGTACCTGATCAATGCTTATTCCCATCACATATTTACTTGCTAATGCTTGCATCTTTCTCAAGGCTTCAACTTCAATTTCTTGTCGGCCGATAGTAATAACTTCATCTACCGTTCTATCACCCACCACTTCGCGCATAACTGATTCAGACACATAACGCAAAGTACCAGCAGGGTCTCGGACCTCAAATAAATAATTCTTAGGGTCGGCTATGCGATATTGAATCACCCATTCAACCAGCGCAGTGTTTAAATCACCAGTCACCATTTGGGTTTCTGCCACTTGATCGTTCGCTGGTGAAATACTGGATCGAGCTGAGCGGATATTATTATTAGGATTAATGTTCTGATCAGCATCAGTAGCCCCAGGGGTAGAAAAACCAAACTCCTGTTTTAACTGGCGTTTGGTCGGCACTATATTGACGCGATCAATTCCTAATGGCACTTTCAGGTGTAAGCCTGGGCGCAAAACTTCTTGAAACTGACCAAACCTCAAGACCACAGCAACTGAATCACTAGGCACTGTGTATAAAGAGGTGTAGGCCGTTATACTCAACAGCACCAAAATCAAAATTGATATCCCCGTTTTAAACTTACCACCCGACAACGTTTTATATTTATGTAACATTTCACTCGCGACTTTATCTAAATCAGGTGGGCCATTTTTACTTTCATTTTGTGGGGGCACAAAGTTCTCCTTTTTTAGAAACTAGAAATCGTTTAATGCGTATTTTTTGATCGTCATTTGGAATTTGCAACATCATGCTCTCTTAGTTCTCATCAATTACGTTAATGCATGAAATTAATGCATTAACTCCATGCGTAAAAATGCTCAACAAAGCCTAAAGTAATTGTTTAAAGAGGTATGTAAGGGATAACACTTAGGGTTTATTCTTAACTAACGGGTATAAAAATTGAATTGATGCAGTTTGCGTATTCTGAGTGATAGAAAACTTTTGTTTTGAAAAGCAATATTGTGGACGGTGCCTTGGGGGAATTAACACTTCAGCTGGAATAACACTCCTTAGCTCGCTCCAAAAATATCATGCACTCACTTATAGAGTCTGGGTGCACAATTAGGTTGTTTATCAATTCTTTTTGATGGAGGTAAACGTGAGTATAAAAACAGATGGTTTTAAGGTGAAAAATGCTAAAAACACCAAAAAATTTGTACTTGACGAATACCCTACTGACATCGACCCTCTTTATCATTCAAAGAAACATTATAAAAAAAGCTTAAAAAGCAGATTAAAAAATTAACTACACTTCAACAGTTATTGTATGGATCCAACGGACATTCACTTTTATTGATATTTCAAGCAGTGGACGCGGCCGAGAAAGATGGTGTTATTCGCCATGTTATGTCTGAGATTAATCCACAGGGATGTCAGGTTACTAGTTTTAAACACCCTAGCGTAGTTGAACTAAAACATGATTTTTTATGGCGCACCAGCCAAGCACTACCTGAACGAGGGCATATTGGTGTATTTAATCGTTTGTATTATGAAGAAGTACTGATAGTCCAAGTACGTCCTGGAATACTCGAAGTTCAGAAAATTCTGTTGGGCAATATGGGTAAAAAAACTTGTGGAAAGAGCGCTTTCGTTCAATCAACAATCTAAACAACTCTTGTATAACAGCGGCACACCTATTAGTAATATATTTTTACATCTTTCGCAGCAAAAACAACAATCACGTTTTATTGCACGCATCGATAACCCAGACAAAAGCTGAAATTTACTAACGCCGATACTCAAGAAAGAAAATTTTGGTCAGAATATCAAGAGGCTTATCAAGAGTGCTTGCGTGCAACAATTACCAGCAGTAACCCTTGGTATGTTGTGCCGGCCGATGATAAAAAAATGCATGCTTAATTGTTGCCAAAATCATACATAAAACATTGTAGGCCCCAAATATGAATTATCCGATTAGTGACGAACAGCATAAGCTTGAATTATAGCTATTTAAGCAAAATCTTCTGAAATAAGCAGTCTGCTGTCGACCTATAAAGTACCAATGCCACAGCAGTGTGTGTTTTGCAAGGTACTGATGTGGTATCACAGTCTTCCGGTATTCTACTCAGTGTGTTTATTGAATAGATATTAAATAATGCTACTTTTATAGACACTATTATTGTCATTATCAAATCTTTCTTTATTAGCTCCATACATAATTATGAATGGGGTATTGCCAATACAAATAAGTAAACGCCTAATATAAATGCTGATGCAGTAAGCATTATACTTTTTAGATTAGCACCAGTATTTTTATTTATTTTTGTGACTAGCCCTGACATGCCAATATAAATAAAATTTCCAGCAGCGAAGGGAATAACCCAAGAAACATCGAACTTAAACGATAGGATATAGGCAATTAATCCCCCAATTAAAAAAGTTAACCCTGATAATAAATTAAAAAACAGCGCTAAACCTTTAGACCAGCCACCATGTGTTAACACAGTAAAATCTTTCAATTCTTTTGGTACCTCGTGTGCTGCAACTGCTAACCAACAGAATATGCCTAAACGAGTATCTATTATAAAAGTCCCGGCTATCGCCATACCGCCCAAAAAATTGTGAAGTCCATCACCGATTAGGCTCATATATGTCAGAAGCTCTTTATGCTTAATTAGCAATTGATGGTTATGATGCCAGTACAAGAATCGCTCAATGGCTAAGCAAGTGGTAAACCCACAGACGATCCATACAATAATAATCACGATACTAAGATTAGCTTTAAATGAAGCTGGGATCATGTGGAAAAACGCAACACTGAAAAGTGCGCCTGCAGCAAACACCACTAAAAGTAGAAGTAACTTTTCAAGGATCAATGGCCTCAATAACAGTGTAAAACTGCCTACCAGTGCTATTGAACTCATCAATAAACCACTGACTATTATCCAGTTCAGTGTCGTCATCAAGCGGCTCCTGCATTCAGCTGTTGCGGGGTGAGTAAAAATGATTATGAAGGTTTAGTAAATCAGTCCTACACAAGTCTACCTAGCGTTAGACTCTCATTTTTGCCATAGGGCTTCTATTGTGGATATCCACTAAAAAAAGAGCCTCAACATGAGGAAATCCCAAGTATTCTTGATTTGAGTTTCTAGTCGATGTGGAGATGCTTAGTTAATTAAACTTATCGAATTTCGCAAAGTAAAGATGATTAACTTTTGAAGTCCATCAAAATAAATCTTAGACAAAACCTTTAATTTGACTTGGGGCGATTAAAAATGGTGTATGGGAAAGCGGTTTAGTGACTCCAAATGTAAATTCAATGAACCTTGATATTCCTAAAAGTAAAGAGTATGACTGTGAACTTTTAATTAGGCATTTTTGTGCAATAAAAATGACGTTGAAAAACTAATCTAATTGTTCATACATAATCTTAATTCGAACTAATTCTGCGAGTGTCCTAACGTCTAGCTTTTCCATGACATGAGAACGATGAACCTCAACAGTACGCTCACTGATACCAAGGTCTGCTGCAATCACTTTGTTCATAGAGCCATCTGCTACTTTGTCAAACACTTCTCGTTCACGAGCTGATAATAAATCTACTTTATGTTTATGTTTATCTTTGTGTTTGTTGATTATTTTTTTATGTTGCTTATCATCAATTTCAAGTGCTTCATTGATCCGCTCAAGCAAATTGTGCTCATTAAAGGGTTTACGAATAAAATCAATTGCCCCTAACCTCATGGCTTCAACGGCCATGGGTATATCACCATGCCCAGTAATAAAGATTATAGGTATCAGGCAATTAAGCTTTTTAAGTTTTCGCTGAACTTCTAAGCCACTCATTTTTGGCATGCGTATGTCTAAAATTAAACAGCCTGTCATATTCGCTTCATATGCGACTAAAAAATCATTACCTGAAGCGAAACTTCGGGATTCCTGCCCAATTGATTCAAGTAGCATCTCCAATCCATCACGGATACCTTCATCGTCATCAATTATAAAAACAGTCTGTTTATTTGTCATTGGGGATCCCTTCTTCATATATTGGCAGGGTAAAGTGAAAAATGGCGCCTGCCGGTTTATTTTCAGAAAAGTGAATGTGGCCGCCATGCTCTTCTACTATGCTCTTAGAAATTGAAAGTCCAATACCTGTGCCATTCTTTTTAGTGGTCGAGAATGGTGTAAACAACTTATCAATCATCGTTTTAGGTATTCCACAGCCCGTATCTACTACCGATATTTCAACATTGTTTTCGGTATTAATTATTATTTGAAGTTTAATTAGTGCGCCATTTTTGCAGACTATCGACTGCATTGCCTCCATCCCGTTGCGCAATAGATTGAGGATAACTTGTTGAATTTGAACGCGATCAACAAATACATTAGTTTTTTCTTTGCACGTAATAAGCTTTATGCTGATGTCACGCAACCGCGCCTCTGACTCTGCTAGCTTTTTCACTTCATCAATCAATATATCGCTGGCAATCACTTCTTTAGAACGGTCACCCTGCCTTGTCATGAGCTGAACACGTTCCAGCACCGTACCAGCACGACGAGCATGCAAACTTATTTTTTCAAATATGACGGGGAGCCTTTCATATTTGTCTTTTTCAATAAAGTTTTTACCTGTTTGGGAAAAAAGTGAAATCGCCGTTAAAGGCTGGTTGATTTCATGTGCAATACTTGCAGCCATCTCACCTAATGCATTAAGCCTATCTGCATGAGCCATTTGTTCGATATGTGAAATAGCCTCGTCTTCTAGTGCACGTTGTTGGGTAATATCTTTAATTAATCCTACAAACATTTTCTTTTGATAGCTTTGAATTTCACTGACTGTTGAGTGAATGGGAAACGTTGTACCGTCTTTGCGCTTGGCCACCAGCTCTCGACCCGTTCCAATAATATGCGTTTCGTTGGTTATTATATATTGGGCTAAATACGCATTGTGACGATCACTATACGGTTCAGGCATTAAAATTTTTACGTTTTTATCTTTCACTTCATCATAGGTGTACCCAAACATTTTTTGTGCAGCATTATTAAAGCTTTGAATCAGCCCCTCATCATTTATAGTGATAACAGCGTCGACTACCGAATTTACTATTGCATCAGAAAATGCATCACTGTGGATTAAATCGATTTCAGCCTGCTTGATAGAGGTAATATCCGTAATAAAACCTTCAATTATGAATTCGTCATTGACAATAGAACTCACTGGCTCACCCCTTTCCCATACTAAGCGGACATCATTACTTTTGGTTATAATGCGATATTCAAGTTCAAAAATACGCTTTGTTTTTAACGCTCGGTTAATAGTTTGGTATACCCGGTCATAGTCATCAGGATGTATTAGCTTGCCCCATAGGATACTCTGATCCTCGAATTGCTTTTTTGAGTGCCCTGTTAAAAGTAAACATCCCTCACTGACGAATATCATCGGCCAGTCAGTTTTATTAAAAGCCTCATAGGCCATGCCCGGCAGGTTTTTAAGTAGTTGTTCTGTTTTTTTGCGGTCATCTTTAATTAATTTTGTTTTATTGCGTGCAGTCAACAGTGCATAGACCACTAAGGTAATAAAAAAACTTAACAAAATACCAAGTATAATTAGAAGACTGAACATTCTGGAAAGTGTTAATGGTTTAAGTTTATTATCAGGCGCTAAATTAACCTGCCATTGCTGATGCTGTACTTCAAAAGATGCCTGCCTGTTCCATGTGTTTGAAATGGGTGAGTGGTCGATTGGGTTTGAATATACTTTTTGTTTGTTGATTAGTAAGGTAAATTGATGCTCTGTGGTCAAGTAGGTCGGTATTATAGCTTTTATATAAGCATCAAAAAGCTGCACGCTGACCATGTATCCTTGTATTTTTTTACTGTTTGAAGTTTTATTGAATACTGGAACATAAATTCCTAATCCTAGTTTTCCAGATGTAGAGTTCAGTAGAGCCGTTTTTACCGCGCTGTTAAGTTCTTGGGCGTTTGATTCGCTAAATAATGGAGGCTGTAATGCTAAGTTAAACTCTATTGCTTTTTCATTCCCTTCAATCGGTATTATTTTGCGCACATAATACGAGCTATCTACCCAAACGATTGAATGGTATCCCTGACGAGAATTATACAAAGAAGTGCTGAACAGATCCCACTCGTCATCTGACATATCAGAAACGTCTAAAAATTCAGAAAATTCGCTCAGTGACGCTATCCTCTTACGAATATCTTTTTCAAGTAATGTCTTAATCCCATTTGCAGTGTTTTGTGTTACACGGTCAATATGTGCTCGCTCTTGCCCCTCAATATACAACACAACAAACGCTATAAAACACGCTGCAAATATGCCTGCTATAACTGAATACCACAAGATAGCTGACTGAGGTGAAATAGAGATATGCCATTTATCATTTTCCAATATTACATTCCATTTAGACTAAACCTCCGTTGGCCGACTAATATGGATTGCCTATTTTTTACTGTCAACTGTATATGAACATATATGATGAGACGCTTTTTCATTCAGCAGTTTGAATACACAAATCAAAAACTAGCGACTCCCTAGCTAAGGAGACCCTTAAACTTTTTGACTAGACTAATACAGCAATGTTTAAGGTCTAATCACGTAGTTGAGGATTTAGTTGAGGATTTAGTTAAGAATTTAATTGATGTTATTCAAACTAGAAACAACATACTGAGTAGTTGTTTTAAAACTACCAGCGACGTTGTTACTCAGGTTGTGTTTTGCCAAAGGTAGGAAGTTAAAGTTAAAGTTAAAGTTAAAGTTAAAATAATATTGTGCTCAACTAGCCCATCAAACAAATTAACGTGGCTTAAGAATAAAGCTGTTCCCATACTTTTTGATCCTGCTCAAAGAGTTCTATTTTTTGTTTTTTTAGCAAGCCAACTAATTTGATACTGACCGCGAAAAGCTAAATCAACAGTCCAAACAATGCCTGTTAATGACAACCACAACGCAACAAAAGTAAACAGGATCATCTGTACACTATTGAAACTGCCCTCGTTGCCATAATCCATAAAGTGCAGCATAAAAAAGATATCTGCTAGGCGTCTATCTGCATCACTATGTCCAACTATGCGCCCTGAGCCAGCCTCAACGTAAACACTCGTCTCAACGTCGTCATCAAATTTTATTTGCCAAGTGGCATTGTGTTGCCTAGGGAAGTCACTGATTGGAACATCAAGCAAAGTACTAACACCGATAACTCCCGGACCACTATAAGACTGTTTTGCCAACGCGTTTGCCATGTTTTTATCTATATGGATCTGTTGACCTGCATAAGCATCAACCAAGGTGTAGTGATTTTCAAAGTGTTTATATAAACCTTGTTCGTGTGTCAGTAAATACACAGGCTTTGATAGTAAGGTTGTTAAAGTGAGTGTCACGCTGGGTTTAAATTGTACTAAAACAGTGGACGGTTCAAGTAGTTTTTGAGTATCGACTTTCACATCTATTTGTGAATACGCTTTGTAGGTGCGACCCGCTGCTTTATCATGATCCATGACGTTGAAGTATATGCCGCTGCCCAGCCATAACAAAAATTGAATGCCGACAATGATAGATGCCCATTTATGTATTTTTCTTATCCAAGGCATCACGATAAATTACTCTTTTTCATAGCAGCGGCTTTTGAAGAGCGAGTCAAAGTTTCACTGTTTCTTTTAAAAATCCTAAAGTAGACTAAAACGAGTCCAAAAATGCATGCCAAGATACCGGCCAGCGTTATCCAGAACAGCAACATGTTGTCAACCTCTTCCGCTGCGCCGTAGTCCATAATATGAAAGCGGAACATCCAATCAAATAACCGCCAAAATTCATGACGCTTTCCTACTAACTGCCCAGTTTGAGCCGAGATATAAATAGACGGTGCACCAAAATCATCAAAATTTATCCGCCATGCAGGCAAAGCCCTAGGGCTTAGTTCAAAAGGTGGGTTATCTACTAACAGTTCAGTCTCGCTAATCTGGCCAGCACCGCTGTAATAATGCCTTGCAGCAGCTTGCCCTGTTTGTTTATCAATGGGTGAAAGAAGTTGCCCGCTGGTTGCATTAATCATTAGCTTTTTTCCTATCACAGAAAAACGATAAACGTTTTGATTAATAAAAGTCCCTACACTAATTTGCTTAGCTTGCGGGTAATCGTTTAGTAGACTTTTTAATGAGTAATGTATGGTGTTAGGGTCTATTTTAGTTTGGTGGTTAATCACCAAACTATCACCATGAATATAATCAATATCAAAAAAGACCATATAAGCCCCAGTGATTGACCAAATGACAAACTGTACACCAACAAATAGCATCAGCCATTTGTGAAGTTTGCGACTAATTTTGAGTAACCCCATCGATTGAGCCATTAGTAGCCCCTACACCATATCTTGTCACTCACTAGATAACTCACTGTTCACTCCACTATTTTTATTTTTATTTTTATTTTTATTTTTATTTTTATTTTTATTTTTATTTAGT
>Ga0222645_101425_pt1 | contig 10220 bp, 9 predicted proteins | sample AntAcemetagen292_FD_179881 | JGI IMG/M metagenome (GOLD analysis project Ga0222645, IMG submission 179881) | Saline water microbial communities from Ace Lake, Antarctica - #292 | ecosystem: Environmental > Aquatic > Non-marine Saline and Alkaline > Saline | place: Antarctica: Ace Lake | collected...
CACCGCGGCGCTTTTCGGTATTGTGTACTGCGGCGCGCTCCCCGCGTTCTGGGTGAAACTGCGTGCCCTAACCTACAGCAACCAGGCCTTACGGAACATCGCCGCGCAGGCGAGTGGGTCGAAGTTCGTTGAGGGGTGGCCGCAAATTCTTGGAGGGCCGGAAGCGTGGACAACCGGGTTGATCGTCACCGTCATCACCGTGTCGTGCATCATCGCGAGCGACGTCGGGGCGTACGCGTTTGGCAAGACGTTCGGTAAGACGCAGATGATCAAAATCTCACCAAACAAAACCGTAGAGGGCGCGCTCGGGGGTTTGCTGTGTACCACGCTCACCGCGTTTATGTTGCGGCAGCTGTTCGGGTGGCACGCGGGTGTGATTCAGACGTTGGTGTTGGGCGCCCTGGTGTTTTTCGCGTCCGTCGCGGGCGACTTGATGGAATCAGTCATGAAACGGAACGCGGGAATGAAAGACAGCGGGGACATCATCCCCGGCCACGGCGGGTTTTTAGACCGCTTCGACTCGTACATGTTCACCGGAATATCGGTTTACTTCTACATCGTCACGGTGATGCCGTACTGGTTCGTGGGGATGGTGCTGTGAAGTCACCGAAACGCCCGGTGGTATTCGAGTTGAAAGCGCACGTAATAATATGATGGATATGTGTAGACTGCGCACACGTGCACACGTTACGAGCACCACACACTAGCACAATACCTACTGCCACACTACCTAGCATCATCCGCAACCTACCCTCACGCGTCCCTCCGCACCACAGGGTCCTCACTCCGGCGTGGCGATTATGAAGTACGTGGTGCCGAAGTGAAACCTTTTCGTCACCACAATCGTGAGCCCCGCGTCGCGCACGATTTTCTCGATATCGCGGTTCCAGTAACACCCCCACTGGGAGGCGTGCGCGGACGCGTACCTGTCCAGGATGTTGGAAAGCCAAACCCAGTCGCTTCGGCCGTGCTCTAATAAAAAAATACGGCCACCTTTTTTTTTAACATCGGTTTCGTCATTTTTAGAATCCGATTTTCCATTCGATTTCGTGTGCGTTTTTCCGCGCTTCCCGTCAGACGCCTTCCGGCACACCCGTTTCATCTCCCTCAACGCCGCGACCGGGTCTTCGAACGAACACAAACCGAAGGTGTCAACCACCACGTCAAACTGGTTGGATCGCCACGGCGACTGCGCGACATCCGTCACGGTCGCGGCGGCGAGGTATTTCGCAAGCGGTGGGTTTGGGTTTGGCGAGTTTTCGTTTTCGAGTCGAAACGAATTCGAAACCTTCGAAACCTCGACGTACTTCGCCGCGATTGCTTTTTCTTTAAACACCTCGATCATTTTCTCTGAGCAATCCGTCGCGGTGAGGCGCACGCCGGGAGGATAGTAATTCAGGTTGCGGCCGGTGCTGTGTTTTTTTTTTTTTAAGTTCAGAAGGGATACGTCAGCGTCGCGCGGACGACGAAAGCGCGACGAAGACTTGGAAAACGAAACTCGACCGAAAAAGAAATTCCGCGAAAAACGAAAAAACAATCGGGCTCACCGAAATGTACCAACGATGCCGTTCGCGACGACGCGTGTTCCTTACCCTGCCGCGACTTCCAGGACGTCGCCACTTGCGTTGCGTAGCATCCACCACCGCATGAGTTTGATTCCGGTCACGAGTTCGTGCCACTCGATTTGATCGTCGAAGGACTTTGCTAACCGGTCGTACGCGCCGCGTCGCGTTGCCTCGGCGACCTGCGGTGCACTTGACGTCGTCGCAGCAGTTGAGGAGCCGCGACGCTCGTGGCTCGGGCACTGGCAAGGCGTTGAGGTAGCCCCCAACATAGTACCGTACCCGACCGCCGTACCCGTGACCACGGTAGCTGCGGCGCCGAAGGCGCCCAAGGCGCCGAGAACCAGCCTCATCGCCGCGCGTGCCCGAATGACCGAAAAACCAAAACTGAAAACGCGCCCGAAAGAGGGTTCTTGGCACCCCGAGAAACTCATCTGTTTTTGTTGTCTTCAAGTGCAGGTCTGCAGCACACGCCTCACTCCGCGGTGCCCACACGACTGACGACACGACTGGCGACGTGGCACGAGACACGGCATCGATGCTTTCGCCGTGACGGAGACGTGGATGTGTTTCAACAGGTTGACTCGACGTTAGAGTTAGATTGATTTTGGTTGAATTCGTCTCGGATCCAACGACGAATTGCGATCGCGGCCGTGCGTGATGTCTACTCTGCACAACGACAAGCCAATGCCACCCAACAAACCACCCAAACCGAAACCGAAACCCCCAAAGATCCCAGCGGTGCTTCGCGGGGCGTACACCAAGGTGGTTTCCCTGGAAAGGGCGGTGCGAGATTTGTGCGTGCTTGGTGGGCTCGAGGTGCCCGTGTTGCGATGCCCTCTCGAAACAGACTCCGATGTGTATTCAGATTTTTTGCGACGCGCGTGCATGGCGGTAAAGGACCGATCACCCAAGCTTCCCAAAGACACAACCACTAATTGTGAATGCGACATGGACGATGTAATTTCCAGAGCCCTGTCTCGGCACTTTCGAACGCAACCGTCGCCGTCCAACGTGCTTTGCAACGGCGCGCGGCGGCGAGATGGAAAACGAAACTCTTCCACGCCTTTTTTGGGTGCCAACAATGGGCATTCAACCGCAACCGGCGGCGCAAACAACGGCACCAAAAATGTTGGACCCACTTTTCTTGTCGTAAATGACGTGGATATCGTGCACGCTTCTCAGCAACTTACTGTGCTTCGCGATCCGCAGACCTGGGGCGTTTTCAACTCAAGAGCCGGGGACGCAATCACGCTTCACCTCCTGACGCACGCCTCGGTTTTTATGCCCGCGTCGTGTGCGCAAATCGGAGGATTCAAAATTGCAACTCAATCTAAAAACAACCGTCACAACCACGGCGGGTACCTCCAGCTGTGCGGCGCGCCTGTGAGTTTCGCGGCGCAGGGACGAATGGCGCAGGCGGCGAAGGCGGCGAAACAGGTGGGTCGGGGGGGTCGGGGGAGGGTTGTGTCGTTGGGTATCCCTGATACGAGCGGAGGTAGGGGCGGCAGAGGCGAGACGAGAGGAGGCCGGGGCGGACGCGGCGAGACGGGCGGACGGGGACGGGGAAACGGAAACGGAAACGGACGACCTCAAACGAGAGATAAAAACCCGGACTGCGAACGCCGCGAACCTGACGAAACGACTCCAAATGAAACCCAAACAACTCCAGCAACAACACCACCCGGTTCCGCGGCTGCTAAGATGTTACAGCGCGCGAGCGGGTTCGTGTTGGGGGTGATGACCGCGAACCCGTTCATGCGCGTGCGGAGGGCGCGGGCGGGTGTTGGTGACCCAGTGGACGCTGAGACGACGACTCCAAACGCGGACGAAAGCGGAGTACCGGGAATGAACGGAACACCGAACGAACGCAACGCGTTTGACGATGGTCTGCCTGATGTTGGGATCGTCTCGGAATCAATAGGCGCTGTTACTGAAGGTGATGGTTCAGCTCGAGGCGCGCCCGTGCCTGTGTGCGCGACGTTTGGAACGGGAACGGCGGCGCGCGCGACGGTGGGAAAACCGCCGCGGCAAAGCAGCTGGCGCCGGCGCGCCGCCGCCAAGGCGCGCTCGTTAGAAACTCCAGGTGACGGTGTTCCGCATACGGGTGAACCGTCAACCGATTGCATTCCCGAAACCCCGAACGCGAGCCAAACGGACGGGCAGGACGTTGTCGTGTCGCAAACGTTGGGTCGGGCGCGGTTATCGGCCGCGTTTCAAGGAGCGGACTCACGACCGACTGGAGAAGAAACGACTCACGAAGACGGAAACCCGCAAGCCGGAGGCGATTCCGACTCCGACTCGCGCGCAGGGTGGGAACGCCTGGGTCTTGCCGCGGATGCGGAGTGTGTTGATCTCCCGGTTGGCACTTGGGTTGACGGCATGGCGCACGACAACGCCAACACCACGCACGGTCAATCAAACGCGCGAAGAATCGCGTTGGAGGCTTCGTTACGTGCGGAAGCGCGGCGCGCTCGCCTCGCGTCGTCTCGCGTCGCCGCGGCCGGCGAGAAGGTAAAGTACTTGTATTTCCCAAATCCAAAGACTGTTTGACCATACAATCCTGACACTTTTCTTAAAACTCCAAAGAATGAACCCAAACCAGGCGCGCTTTCCTTCGACGCCAGTTCGTTTTCACACAAAACCAGTTTCACAAAGTTGCCCGGATTACCAAGAGCGCACGTGTTGAACTGCTGCGGGGTTGGCGCGCGAGCGGCGCGACGGCTTTACGGTGACATTTTCGTACCCGCGATGACCGGGTCGAGTACCACGAAGACGCACGCCGCGTCGCGCGCTTCGCGAACCGACGGCCACAAAAACGCGTCACATTCCGGAACCGACGGCGCCGTTTTCAAACCGCGAGACGTTCGCCGAATTCCTTTGAAACACAGACAAGCCCTGCTTCCATTACTGCAGCGCATGCTTCGCAAGCGTACGTGTTGGGGCTTTCCCAAATCAGGCGGCACACTGTTTTACCTCTAACGCTGGTGACTGTGGAGGCCCGATGGCCGGTGACTGTTGACCAAGCCATCGTGCAATACACATACCGATTACCCCTCCATGTTGTCCACACATCGTGCAATACACATACCGATTACCCCTCCCTGTTGTCCACACATCGTCCAATACACGTGCAACACACGCCCAACAAATGGACTGACCCATATCTTTTCCAAAAAAAGACGCCAAGTGCCCGTACGGCGCGCTGCTCGACTTGCACTGCCCGATGCCGCGCGGAGTGGGGGGGGGTGGCCGGGCGGTAGTTGACACGGCGAGGGAGGTACCTGGGGACACGGCAATGTCAATTGAGAACGATTTCATGGAAGACTCGTTCGACGCAACGGAGGACCTGGAAAAAGCAGATCCGACTGATTTGGAAAAAGCAGACAACGCCCGCGTGGACCTCACCGCCGACGACGACGCGCAAACGTACTCGGACACGGACGCGATTGACTTCGGCGAGGACGATGTAGGTTCGGCGATCGCGGAGACCGTGTCTGAGATCGCGGAAACCGCAACCCTGGACGCGCAAAACGACACACTTGATGAGTCGAATCTTACCGCGAACCAAAACCAAACCGAAGGTAACCAAAAGTCCCTCCTCGGGTCCTTCACGCCCCCAAAACGCGTGGCGGACTTTCTGTGGGCGGTCCTTACCCGAATCGCGCCGCGGGAGATGCTGGGCGGTCGGAAAAGCCGGGCCTCGATTCGGGGTTTCATCTCGCGGCTCGTCGCGCTTAGAAGGTTCGAAAAGTGCACCCTACATGAAGCTACGCGGGGGGTACCGCTTAAAGAGTTCCCGTGGCTTTTCGGGGTGCCGGGGGAGTACGGGGAGAAGAAGAGCGCTAGAAACAGAAACTACAAACAGACGAGTACGGAGGGTATTCACAAAGAGAAGAACACTGGAAAGAGAAATTTGCAAGAGAAGGGTACTCTCTTAACCCCACAAAACCACAAGAAAACAACCTGCGGCGGCCCAAACACCGCGGACATCAAGCGCGCCGTTCTGTTACGGCGGTGGCTTCTTTTCGTTGTGGCGAAAATCTGCGTCCCGGTTCTGCGCGCGCACTTTTACGTCACCGAAACGGAAACGCACCGGCTTCGGGTTTTTTACTACCGCAAAGGTGTTTGGGCCAGGCTAACCGCGGCGCACCTGCAGACAATGACCGAGGACCACACACACGAAACAAGAAGGGCCACGGTGCCCCCGCTTGTCCTCCGGCCGTCTGGCGCGAGGACAAACACCGCAAACGGCGACGACGCGGATTTTGAACACGATCCACGAGCACAATCCCGGGCGGGATACGCCTTTATCGACCCGAGCGCCGCGGCGTCCACCGCCACCGCGAGTTACCGCCGGCTCCCCAAGCGAAAAGCGCGCCTGTTGCTGCAAAGGCACTTGCTCGGGTTCTCGCGCCTAAGGCTGTTGCCAAAAGCCACCGGCGTGCGCCCCGTGGCGATGCTGGGAAGGTACGGCCTTGGGCCTTTCCAAAATCCAGGCACACTGTTCGGTCCGATTACGCCCGACTGTTTACTCATATACACATTACAAAATACTGACACTTTCTTTTATTTCTCGATAGACCGGCGGTTGCGTGTTTTTTCGCGCGAGACGCCGCCGCCGGCCAAAAGAAAACGCCAAAGGTACGGCCGGACGGGGCTTTCCCAAATCCCGCCTCCCTGTTCACCGCCCCGTTCGTGACGTCCACACCCGTTTCGTTCAAAGGAAGTACTTCGCACCGGTAACGGGGCCTTCCCACGGGTAACGTTTCCTGGCGGACCCTGTGGTGGGAATGTTTCCTGGCGGGCCCTGTGGTGACGTGACTCGGTACTGGCAATTTTCCGGAAAACAAACCCGCACTCGCCTCGCCGACTCGCCGACTGACCTTTTTCCTTCCCAACCAAAGCGCGCCACCGCTTTGTCCTTCAAACCAGTCAACGCGGGGCTTCAGACCGTGTTTGACGTTTTGCGTTGCGAAACCTTGTTGGACCCGTCAAGGATGGGGGCGAACGTGGCGAACTACGGCGAGGTACTCGCGCGGTTGGGGCCGTTCATACGACAATTCCGAAGGCGGCAACGGGGTTTGGGTTTGTTGACGAATGACGCGACGGTAGCGGGAAAAAGCGCGACTGGTACCGCGCCGACTCCAACAAGTAACGTAACGCCCGTAACGCCAACCGGGCCTACAAACGGCCAAACACAAACGTCAGCCGTAACGCCAAACGTCGTCGCCGGCCCCGCGCCGTGCGTCGAGCGCCCGTGCATCGTGGCGTGCGACGTGAAGGGCGCGTTTGATTCAATACCGCTTGTTGCGCTTGAAAAAATCGCCACCGAGTTGGTCGCGGCGACCGAATACGACGTGCGGCGGGTGACGCGGGTGACGGGGGGGGTGGTGGGGGGGTTTCGCACGAAAACTCAAAGGGAAGCAACAAGAGTGAAGAGTGCTTATAACGAGGTGGATGGAGGTGTCTCTTCTAGAGTCACTACGTTACGTAACGAAGGTGACGAGACGGCGGCGCGTACCGGTACCAGAGCGCTTCACAAAACAAACCCAAACCGCCACGTTTCGTCGTCCGGCGTGGCGATCGACCAGGCGTCGCCGTCGAGGGTACACGCGACGCGGGTGTTGGAACTTCTAAGGGAACACTTGAGGCGGAACGTGGTGCGCAGCGGGGGGGTTTATTTGTTGCAGAAAGTGGGCATTCCTCAAGGGAGCGTTTTATCCACGCTTCTGTGCGCCGTGTTCTACGCGCACCTGGAGCGACACCACGGGCTTGTGCCAAAAGTGGGGGTGGGAAACGACGAACGGAATTTGGCCGGGGGGGGGAAAAACGACACGCCCAAAAACAAAAACGTGTTGTGTCGCTGGACGGACGATTTGTTGTTTTGTTCCACCTCGCAACCTGAGGCGACTGCGTTTCTGCAGCTTGCCACCGACGCGTTCGCGGCGTACGGTTGTTTGTTGAACCCGGCGAAAACAAAACTGAGCTTCGATCCGCTTGCGGGGGGCGGAGGTGCTTTCCAGAATTGCGCGAAAACAAACACGAACGCAAAAAAACAAATCGGTGTCAAAAACAAAACCGTTCCCTGGTGCGGTTTGCTTTTGGATTGCGTCAACCTGGAGGTCACCGCGGACTTCACGCGGTACGCGGGGGACTTCGTCAGGGAAGCGGTCACCACGTCAGGCAGGGCGGGCGCCGGAAGCGCGGTTGGACATCCGTTTAGAGACCTGGGTACGGCCGGCCGGAGGGGCTTTCCCAAATCCCAAATCCCGACACACCGTTTACCGCGCCGTGCGTGACTGTTTGAACGCACTACTTGTGATGCGTGTAGTGTTGTGCGCTACGACCGTAACATTTACTGGCGTACTGGCAACTACTATACGCATCACATACGCACTGTTTGCCGATTGTCCGCGCGTACACCACGGTTTTCCCGCTGTACAAATCGCCCAACGCAGTACACCAACGCTCGAGAGACTCAAGAAGACTGACCTTTTTCGTTCCAAATCGCAGGCCGCCGCGTCGTGTATTACCTGCGGCCGAAGAGCGTTTTCATTTTGTACGACCACACCGTGAACAGCCAACTCACGACTCGTTTGAACGTGTTCCAGAACTTCTGCCTCGCCGCGGTGAAGACGCACTGCTTCGTGGTGGCGAGCGGGGGGGGCGGGGCGACGGGCGGGAAGAAAGAACCGAAAAACATCGAGTGGGAAAAAGGAGGCGGTGAAAAAAGCAAAAACAAAACATCCCTTTCTTCGCGAACCATGCTAAGCGCAATTGAGACTGGCATTTCGTACATGCAGCGGTCCGTGACCGGCGGTCGCGGGCGGGCGAACCGCCAGGTAATTGGAAAGCAACACGTTCGTTTTCTCGGTCTGCACGCGTTTTTAGTCACGTTTCAAAAGAAACCCACGCGGCACTTGGCGACGATTCGCGAGTTGAAGAAAGCGCTCGCCTCGAAAAGCATGCGTTTTGCGTGTGCGCAACTCGCGCCGGTGCTGGACGATTCGCGAAACGACGTGTTTGACGAAATCAGGTTCTGAGGCGTGGTGACTAGTGCAGCTAGGGAACGCGCGAGGGACACGTAAAGGCGTTTATGATAGAATAGATAGGTCCGTAGTTCCTTCTTGGTGTTTCCAAAAGAAACACACCAAGGACGTCCCAGCCTCGGAAATAATTTGTTTTCCTTTCCTCCGTTCTCCCTTTCAAGACGTTCCCACGAACTTCGTTGGCCACTTCGTTCCGCGCATACACGCTGCCGTGTACCTGTTAAGCACATCGACCACACACACCGATCCCTCGCCCTCCACACCCCCACACTTCCCGTCCAGTATGCCTCGTTTCGCCGCATCCGCGCTCGCCGCGACCGCGGGCGTTTTGTACTTCGCGTCTCTGGCGTCCGCGGCGGAAGGGGCCCCGGCGCTCCCCGCGTGCCCCACAATTCCCCTGGACAACGTTGCCGTTCTGGCGGGGCCGTGCACCGATCCGATGATGGCGTGCGATCTGGAGCTCGGGTGCATCGGCGCCGTAGTGAGCTACGTCGGCGAACGAATCGACCTTTCGCAGTTCACCGAACCGCCCCCGCCCGAGTACGTCGCCGACTGCGTGGCGCCCTTTGCACTGAGCGAAGAAGTCACCGCGGTGATTCCCCAGGAGACCTTGGGGGCGATGATCGGGTGCGACTTCGACGCGGTTACTGCGCGCTTCGAAACCGCTTTTAACCTTGTTGACACAAGCGCGGAAGCGCCCGCGCCCGCGCCCATGGACGGGAAGTAGGTAAAGCCGTTTTTTGACGGAACGAGGAAAAACGACCGAGCGACAAAGACCGCGCGAGGCTCGTTTTCTTGAAATAAATACACACGTGTCCGTCATGATCGACCGTCTATGTAACTCATTGGACCGTGCCAAAAATTTGAGAGGCTCTCCTTCGCTTCCACGTCACCCTTGTGCCCCTTGGACGCCTCGCGGGCTTCGCATACTGACACGCGCACACGCCGCCGTCTTCGTCTTCACTTCCTGAAGATGGCCACTTGCGTCGCCAAGAGCGTCGTGTTCGCGTCCGCCGCGCGCCCGAACAACAAGGCCGGCAACGCGGCCAAGCCCGCGCGCCATGCGTCCAAGCTGTGGACCCCATCGGCGGTCGGGTTGAACTCGCCCGGGCCCACGATCATCGTGGAAGGCGACGCCGCGTCCAAGATGGCCGGCCTCACCGCGCACCGCAGGGAGGTGATCATGGACATGGAGCACTTCGCGGAGACCGAGGTACGTGCTGACTGCTTTGCCATGGGGGCGCACGCGCACACCCCCAAACACACGCCGAGTAGCTCCCCAAATGACCCACGGGGCAACCCTGGGCGTAAGTGAATCTGAGAAACTCGCTCCCGAGTCTTGTCTTTCGTCGACCATCTGATTCACGTTGCGACAGCCTGAGCGACACACACTAACCACTACACACCTCCCCCACCAAAACTCTGCCACCCCAACAGCTCCTGAAGCTCCTCAAGCCCACGGACACGAACTGGCAGCCCCAGGATCATTTACCTGATCCGGAGAGCCCTGATTTTCTGGACCAGGTGCGGGAGATCCAGAAGCGCGGCGCGAACATCCCGGACGACCACCTCGTGGTTTTAATCGGCGACATGATCACCGAAGAAG
>Ga0222645_101428_pt1 | contig 10199 bp, 17 predicted proteins | sample AntAcemetagen292_FD_179881 | JGI IMG/M metagenome (GOLD analysis project Ga0222645, IMG submission 179881) | Saline water microbial communities from Ace Lake, Antarctica - #292 | ecosystem: Environmental > Aquatic > Non-marine Saline and Alkaline > Saline | place: Antarctica: Ace Lake | collected...
ATCTTACTGGTGATGCATTTTTTGGCAACCTTTGCAAAGCATCATAATCTCCAGCTTCTTTTAAAGCTTTTCTTTTTTCAGCATATTTTGCAACAGTGCGTTCTCTCTTGCGCTCACGCGCTTTCATTGATTCTTTAGCCATTTCTTAATTTTTTTTGAATGGTAAACCTAATTCTCCTAATAACGACTTTGCTTCCTTATCGGTAGCTGCAGATGTTACAAATGTAATATCCATACCGTTAATTTTCTTAACTTGGTCTATATTAATCTCTGGGTAAATGATTTGTTCAGTAATTCCTAAATTGTAATTACCTCTACCGTCAAATCCGTTTGCCTTTATACCGTTAAAGTCTCTTACACGAGGTAGAGAAGCTGTAACTAATCTATCTAAAAACTCATACATTTTATCACCTCTTAACGTAACTTTTACACCAATTGGCATACCCTTACGTAATTTAAATGATGCAACATCCTTTTTAGACATCGTAGATATCGCTTTTTGACCTGTAATAGTAGTCAATTCTTCTAAAGCATAATCTATTAATTTCTTATCTGCAATTGCAGCACCAACACCCTTAGAAACAACAATCTTTTCTAATTTCGGTACTTGCATTACATTTTTATAACTGAATTCTTCAGTAAGAGCTTTTACAACTCTTTCTTTGTATTCTGATTTTAATCTTGGTACGTAACTCATGATTATTCTTATTTTTTAGTTTTTTTAGAGATTCTAGTCTTCGTATCTCCATCAACCTGATAACCTACTCTTACAGCAACACCATCTTCTACTAACATAACGTTAGAGATGTGTAATGACGCTTCTTTCTTTACAATACCACCTTGAGGACTTTGAGCGCTTGGCTTTGTGTGCTTAGAAACTAAGTTAACACCTTCTACCAATACTCTGTCTTTATCCTTGATAATCTGTAAAACTTTACCTTCCGATCCCTTATGGTCTCCTGCAATTACTTTTACAGTATCACCAGTTTTAATTTTAAACTTCTTCATTTTATTATAATGTTAAAGCACTTCTGGTGCTAATGATACTATTTTCATGAATTGTTTCTCACGAAGCTCACGAGCTACAGGACCAAATACACGTGTTCCTCTCATCTCCTCTGTAGGATTTAAAAGTACACAAGCATTATCATCAAATCTGATATATGACCCGTCTTTACGTCTTACTTCTTTCTTTGTTCTTACAACAACTGCTCTAGATACTTGACCTTTCTTAACAGCGCCGTTAGGAGTTGCAGATTTTACCGATACCACAATCTTGTCTCCAATACTTGCGTAACGTTTTCTAGTTCCTCCCAAAACTCTAATTACTAAAACTTCTTTAGCTCCAGTGTTATCTGCTACTTTTAATCTTGATTCTGTCTGTAACATATTATTTAGCTCTTTCTAGGATTTCTACTAATCTCCAACGTTTCGATTTACTCATAGGTCTTGTTTCCATGATCCTAACAGTATCACCTTCGTTGCAATCATTCTTTTCGTCGTGTGCAACGTACTTCTTAGTCTTTAATACGAACTTTCCGTACATCGGGTGCTTTACTCTTTTCGTTTCTGCAACTACAATAGATTTCTCCATTTTGTTACTTGAAACAACACCAATTCTCTCTTTTCTAAGATTTCTTTTTTCCATCTTTAAAACTGACTATAGAATTATTGTAATTCTCTTTTTGTTAATTCTGTTGCAATTCTTGCTACAGTTCTTCTTAAACTTCTCAATTGCAATGGATTCTCCAATGGAGTTATCGCGTGAGCCATTTTAAGATCGGTATAATTCTTTTGCAACGCTCCAAGCTTCTCATTAAGATTTGCTATAGATAATTCTTTTACTTCTGATTGTTTCATTCTATTTCGAATTAAGCGTTAATATCAAAGTCTCTTGCTACAACAAACTTCGTTCTTACGGGAAGTTTCTGTGCTGCTAAACGTAAAGCTTCTTTTGCAACATCCATTGGTACACCACCAATTTCAAACAAAATTCTACCTGGCTTAATAACTGCAACGAAATGATCTGGTGCACCCTTACCTTTACCCATACGAACCTCTAAAGGTTTTTTGGTAATAGGTTTGTCTGGAAATATCTTAATCCATAACTGCCCTTCTCTTTTCATATGACGAGTTGCCGCGATACGAGCTGCTTCAATTTGACGTGAAGTTAATAAGTTCTGATCTACAGATTTGATACCAAACATTCCATTAGAAAGTTGATTACCTCTACCTGAAATACCAGTCATATTTCCTTTCGCCTTCTGTACCTTACGGTATTTTACTCTTTTTGGCTGTAACATTTTTAATTTCTAATTTTAAAAATTATTTTCTTCTACGAGGTTGCGGTCTTTTTCCTCTATCTGCACCACCTTTATTACCACCTGCTTGCTTTTTAGACAAACCTACTAATGGTGATAACTCTCTTTTACCATATACCTCACCTTTCATGATCCATACTTTAATCCCTAATCTTCCATAGGTAGTATGCGCTTCAACAAGTGAATAATCAATATCTGCTCTGAACGTAGAAAGAGGTATTCTTCCTTCTTTAAAGTGTTCTGAACGTGCCATCTCTGCTCCATTTAAACGACCTGAAATTTGGATTTTAATCCCTTCAGCATTCATTCTCATGGTTGCTTGGATAGCCATTTTGATAGCTCTCTTGTAAGAAATTCTATTTTCAATTTGACGTGCAACACTTACTGCCACTAATTTAGAATCCAACTCTGGACGCTTAATCTCAAAAATATTAATTTGAACTTCTTTTCCTGTGATCTTTTTAAGCTCTTCTTTTAACTTGTCTACCTCTGTTCCACCTTTCCCAATAATAATACCAGGTCTTGCAGTAGTGATAGTAACGGTTACAAGTTTTAAAGTACGCTCTATAATTACACGAGAAACACTTGCTTTAGACAAACGAGCATTTACATACTCTCTTATCTTAAAATCTTCAGCAATTTTATCTCCGTAGTCATTACCACCGTACCAGTTAGATTCCCAACCTCTGATGATTCCTAAACGATTTCCTATTGGATTTGTTTTTTGTCCCATTTCTACTTAGCTTGATTACTTAAATTTTTAGCACCTAACTCTAAAGTAACGTGATTAGAACGCTTGCGAATTCTGTGAGCACGCCCTTGTGGAGCTGGTCTTAATCTTTTTAACATTCCTGCGCTATCTACACAAATAGTCTTCACAAATAACCCAGCCTCTTCTATAGCCGCATCTGCATTCTTAGCTTGCCAGTTTGCAATTGCAGACAATAACAATTTCTCTAAGTTTATAGATGCTTCTTTAGGACTGAATTTTAAGATTTGTAAAGCTTTTTCAACTTCTACTCCTCTTACTTGATCCGCTACTAAACGCATTTTTCTTGGTGACGTAGGACAGTTAGTAAGCTTTGCAAAAGCACGGTGCTTTCTCGCTTCTTTTAACTGATCTGCCATATTTTTTTTACGAACTCCCATAGCCTATTTTTTACCTTTATTTTTTGCACCTGCGTGTCCTCTAAAAGAACGTGTTGGTGAAAATTCGCCTAATTTGTGACCTACCATGTTTTCTGTTACGAAAACCGGTACAAATTGACGACCATTGTGAACAGCTATTGTTTGACCAACGAAATCTGGAGTAATCATACTTGCTCTAGACCAAGTTTTGATTACAGTCTTATTACCAGCCTCTACATTAGCTAACACTTTTTTCTCTAATTTATAGTGAACGAAAGGTCCTTTTTTTAATGATCTTGCCATAATTTATTATTTCTTTCTACGTTCTAAAATATACTTATTACTAGCTTTGGTTTTAGACCTTGTCTTAAATCCTTTTGCAGGAATACCATTTCTAGATCTTGGATGACCTCCAGAAGCACGTCCTTCACCACCACCCATTGGGTGATCTACAGGATTCATTCTTACTGCGTTTACTCTTGGTCTTCTACCTAACCATCTCGATCTACCAGCTTTACCAGAAACTAGTAATTGGTGATCTGAGTTAGATACAACTCCAATTGTTGCCATACATGTTAACAAGATATATCTTGTTTCACCAGAAGGTAATTTCACAGTTGCATATTTCGTTTCCTTTGCTAATAACTGTGCAAAAGAACCAGCTGAACGTGCCATAACAGCACCTTGACCTGGACGTAATTCAATACATGAAATTGTAGTTCCCAAAGGAATTTCACTTAAAAGCATTCCGTTTCCGATTTCTGGTTTGATACCTGAACCTGAAACTATTACTTGACCTACTTTTAAACCGTTCTGTGCAATCACATAACGCTTTTCTCCATCAGCATAACTAAGTAAAGCGATAAACGCAGTACGATTTGGATCGTACTCTATAGTTTTAACTGTTGCGGGAATACCTTGTTTATCTCTTTTAAAATCGATAATACGATATTTTTGTTTATGACCTCCACCGATGTTACGTGTTGTCATTCTACCCTGATTGTTTCGACCTCCAGATCGTTTTTTCGGAGCAAGTAAACTTTTCTCCGGCTTATCAGTTGTTATGGTGTCGAACCCATTTACAACTCTAAAACGCTGACCTGGTGTTATTGGTTTTAATTTTCTAACTGACATTTTTGTCTTTTAAAGATTGTTATAAAAATCAATAGTTTGTCCTTCTGCTAACTGTACAATGGCTTTTTTATACCCACTTTTAACACCAGTAACCAAACCTTTTTTAGTAAACTTCGTGTTTCTTTGTATTGGATAATTTAAAGTTCTTACACTTAAAATAGATACTCCGTAAGTTGCTTCAACAGCTCCTTTGATTTCTAATTTATTAGCTTTACTAGCTACTACAAATGTATAACGATTAAATAATTCACTATCGCCTGTAGCTTTTTCCGTGATAATAGGTTTTATTAAAATACTCATAACCCTATTTGCTTAAATTTGTGTTTATATCTTCTAAAGAGCTTTCCGTTATTACCAACTTATTTGTGTTTAACACACCATAAGTATATAACTCTGAAGCTTTAATTACTTTAGATTTTTTTAAGTTACGTGATGACAAATACACATTTGCATTTTCATTACCTAACACAAACAATGACTTTTTAGTTTCTAACTCTAACGCCTTTAAAACGTCTAAGAAATTTTTAGTCTTTGGAGATTCAAAATTGAAATCTTCAATAACTATCACATTTTTATCATTTGCTTGCATGCTTAAAGCTGACTTACGTGCTAAACGCTTTAAGTTTTTATTCAATTTGAAAGAATAATCTCTAGGTCTTGGTCCGAACATACGTCCACCACCTCTAAAAACACCAGACTTGATAGAACCTGCTCTTGCAGTACCAGTTCCTTTTTGCTTCTTTATCTTTCTAGTTGAACCTGCTATTTCAGCTCTTTCTTTAGACTTGTGCGTTCCTTGACGTTGATTTGCCAAGTATTGCTTTACGTCTAAATAAATAGCGTGATCATTAGGTTCTATTCCGAATACATCCTTAGAAAGCTCAACCTTTCTACCTGTATCTTTTCCTGTAATATCTAAAACTGCTACTTTCATTATTTCTGAATAGTTACAAAAGCATTTTTGTGTCCAGGAATTGCTCCTTTAACAACAAGTAAGTTCTTTTCAGCAACCACTTTTAATACTCTTAAGTTTTGTACTTTCACTTTATCTCCACCCATTCTTCCTGCCATTCGCATTCCTTTGAATACTCTCGCTGGATAAGATGCAGCACCAATTGATCCAGGAGCTCTTAAACGGTTATGTTGACCGTGCGTTGCTTGACCAACACCGGCAAATCCATGACGTTTTACAACACCTTGAAAACCTTTTCCTTTAGAAACCCCAGAAACATCTACAAATTCACCTTCTTCAAAGTGACTTACAGAGATAGCATCTCCTAATTTAAATTCTCCTTCAAATCCTTGAAATTCAACAACTTTTTTCTTAGCAGTAGTACCAGCTTTTTTAAAGTGGCCATCTAACGATTTGTTAGAACTTTTTGCTTTTTTGTCATCGAAACCAAGTTGCAAAGCACTGTAGCCGTCAACCTCTAAGGTTCTGACCTGAGTGACAACACAAGGACCTGCTTCGATTACTGTACAAGGAATGTTCTTCCCGTTTTCGTCGAATAAGCTGGTCATCCCAATCTTTCTTCCTATTAACCCAGACATTTAGTTAAAATTTTAGACGATAGATCATATTATCCAGCGCGTCTCTATTAATAATTATTTGTTCGAAACTATTGTTTCATTTGTATCCTTTGCATTTGTTCAAAAAAAAACAGCGCAAACAAATTCAACGCTGATTTTGTTTTTTCCGTTTTTCCTTCGCGAAACGCTCTGGACATGTTACTATTATTGCATTTAACCGCAATAATTAGCATCACCCTACTCTAATTCGGGTTGCAAAAGTATTAAAAACTTTCGGTTTAACAAAATTAAACCGAAAGTTAATATTTTACTTTACTTTTTCAAGAGATTCTCTCTTTCAAGAGAACATCAATTAAAGTTTACTTATACTTTAATCTCTACTTCAACACCACTTGGTAACTCAAGTTTCATTAAAGCATCAATAGTTTTCGAAGAAGAACTATAGATGTCTAATAATCTTTTGTAAGAAGCTAATTGAAATTGCTCTCTAGATTTCTTGTTTACGTGTGGAGAACGCAATACTGTAAAAATCTTTTTATGTGTTGGCAAAGGTATTGGTCCGTTTACTACAGCACCTGTACTTTTTACCGTCTTTACTATTTTTTCAGCAGATTTATCTACCAAATTGTAATCGTAAGACTTTAATTTTATTCTAATTTTTTGACTCATCTTGTAATTATTATGTAGATTAACCTTTCGCTTTTGCAATTACTTCTTCAGCTATATTAGAAGGAGTTTCTGCGTAATGTGAAAATTCCATCGTAGAAGTTGCTCTACCAGAAGACATTGTTCTTAAAGCAGTAACATAACCAAACATTTCTGATAATGGAACAACTGCTTTTACAACCTTAGAACCAGCACGATCACTCATGTCATTCACTTGGCCTCTTCTTCTATTTAAATCTCCTACAATATCACCCATGTTCGCTTCTGGAGTTAAAACTTCTAACTTCATTAACGGCTCCATGATTTTTGCTTTTGCAGATTTTGCAGAAGCTTTATATCCCATTCTTGCAGCTAATTCAAAAGATAATGCATCCGAATCCACCGCGTGGAAAGATCCATCTCTTAAAGTAACTTTCATAGAATCCATTTCGTAACCTGCCAAAGGACCATTTTTCATAGCTTCTTTGAAACCTTTCTCTACAGAAGGAACAAATTCTCTAGGAACATTACCCCCTTTAATAACAGATTTAAACTGTAATCCTTGAACACCTTCATCGGCTGGGCCAATAGTAAATGCAATATCCGCAAACTTACCACGTCCACCAGATTGTTTCTTATAAACTTCTCTGTGCTCCGCTTCAGCCGTAATAGCTTCTTTGTATTCTACTTGAGGTTGTCCTTGATTTACTTCAACATTAAATTCACGTCTCAAACGGTCTACAATTACATCTAAATGTAATTCTCCCATTCCAGAAATAATTGTCTGTCCTGAAGCTTCATCCGAACGCACTGTAAACGTAGGATCTTCTTCAGCTAATTTGCCAAGACCAATCCCTAACTTATCTACATCTGCTTTTGTTTTAGGCTCAACAGCAATACCAATTACTGGATCTGGAAAATCCATAGATTCTAAAACAATAGGAAATTTTTCAGCTGATAATGTATCTCCTGTTTTGATAGATTTAAATCCAACAGCAGCACCAATATCACCCGCTTCAATATAATCAATTGCATTCTGCTTGTTTGCGTGCATTTGATAAATACGTGAAATACGTTCTTTTTTACCAGAACGGTTATTTAAAACATAAGAACCTGCATCTAAACGACCAGAATATGCTCTAAAAAACGCCAAACGACCAACAAAAGGATCTGTAGCGATCTTGAATGCTAAAGCAGCAAAAGGTTCGTCTACACTTGGCTTACGTAATTCTTTTTCTTCTGTATTTGGGTTGATACCCACAATACCTTCTTTATCCATAGGAGAAGGTAAATAACGACAAACAGCATCTAAAAGAAACTGAACCCCTTTATTTTTAAATGCAGAACCACAAATCATAGGAATGATAGACATGTCCATTACAGCAGCTCTCAATGCAGCATGCACCTCTTCTTCTGTAATAGAATCTTCATCCTCCATGTATTTTTCTAACAAATCTTCATCATAGGCAGCAACTTCTTCAATAAGTTTACCACGAAGAATCTTTGCTTCTTCTTTTAATTCTTCAGGAATTGCAACAACATCAAATGTTGCTCCCATACCTTCATCATGCCATACAATAGCTCTGTTCTTCACAAGATCTACAATACCTTTAAAGTTCTCCTCATCACCAATGTTTAAAACAATTGGCACTGCGTTAGAACCTAGCATTTCTTTCACTTGCTTACAAACCATCATAAAATCAGATCCTTGACGGTCCATTTTATTTACAAAACCAATTCTTGGCACTTTGTAATTGTCTGCAAGTCTCCAGTTTGTTTCAGATTGTGGCTCAACACCATCAACTGCTGAAAACAAAAATACCAAACCATCCAAAACACGTAAAGATCTATTTACTTCTACAGTAAAATCTACGTGACCTGGGGTATCGATAATATTAAAGTGATAATCTTTGGTTTCTGGAAGAACCTCAGCATTTTCCTTTGGAAATTGCCAAGTACAAGTAGTAGCAGCAGAAGTAATTGTAATACCTCTTTCTTGCTCTTGCGCCATCCAGTCCATTGTAGCCGCCCCATCATGCACTTCTCCAATCTTGTGAGAAACACCTGTGTAGAACAACACACGTTCTGTAGTTGTGGTTTTACCAGCATCAATATGAGCTGCAATACCAATATTTCTAGTATATCTTAAATCTCTAGCCATTTCTATTAAAATCTAAAGTGAGAGAATGCTTTGTTAGCCTCTGCCATCTTGTGAGTATCTGTACGTTTTTTAACAGCAGCACCTTCTTCTTTAGCCGCAGCTAAAATTTCAGCAGCTAAACGCTGTGCCATTGTTTTTTCGTTTCTCTTACGAGTGTACAAAATCATCCATTTAATAGCCATAGAAACCTTACGGTCTGGTCTAATTTGCATTGGGATTTGAAATGTAGCTCCACCAACACGACGAGATCTTACCTCTACATGTGGCATTACATTTGACAAACCATCTTTCCAAATTTCTAAGGCTGATTTTTCTTCTTCACCTTTTCTTTCCTCTACGATGTCTAACGCATCATAAAATACTTTAAAAGCTACTGACTTTTTACCTGCCCACATTAAATTGTTAACGAATCTAGTTACTAACTGATCGTTAAATTTAGGGTCTGGTAATAAGACTCTTTTTTTTGCTGCTCTTTTTCTCATGTCTTTACATTAAAAAAGTTAATTGATTTGTTACTCGATATTAGCTGTTTACTTCTGGTTCTTTGCTGCATTCCTAAGAAAAATCTTAAAACACAGCTTTAAACTTTTAAAGCGCACCTCCTTTTACTTGTAACTCTTTTACTTCTTTGGGCGTTTTGCACCGTACTTTGATCGTCTTTGGGTTCTTCCCTCAACTCCCGCTGTATCTAAAGCTCCACGTACTACGTGATACTTTACTCCTGGCAAATCTTTTACCCTTCCACCTCTAACTAATACTATCGAGTGCTCTTGTAAGTTATGTCCTTCACCTGGAATGTATGCGTTTATCTCATTACCATTTGTCAATCTAACTCTGGCAACTTTACGCATTGCTGAATTAGGTTTCTTTGGTGTTGTAGTATAAACACGTGTACAAACTCCACGTCTTTGAGGACAAGACGACAAAGCAGCCGATTTACTCTTCTTAGTTATTTTGGTTCTTCCTTTACGAACTAATTGTTGAATAGTAGGCATACTAAATAATTGCTTTTTTTCGTTTATAATTAAACTTGTCTCTTTTTTCAGAGTTTGCAAATGTACAATTAATTTCTAACCTTTCTAATATCAGTAACTTATTTTTTAAAAAAGTATTAATAATTCAGATGTCACCACTTTTTTAAATACATTTGAACATCAAAAACAGCAGATCCATTGCATTTAAAATACACTCATTTTCTTATATTCATAGCCGTTCTTAGCTATACTTCTAGGGTTTATTCTCAAGATTTAAGACTTGAGTTCAATTCAAATAAAAAAATT
>Ga0222645_101432_pt1 | contig 10182 bp, 10 predicted proteins | sample AntAcemetagen292_FD_179881 | JGI IMG/M metagenome (GOLD analysis project Ga0222645, IMG submission 179881) | Saline water microbial communities from Ace Lake, Antarctica - #292 | ecosystem: Environmental > Aquatic > Non-marine Saline and Alkaline > Saline | place: Antarctica: Ace Lake | collected...
AAATACACAAAGCCTTAGTTTTAATAGTTTAGAACAAGGTAAAGATAAGAATTTAAGAACTCAAAAATCAACCATATTTCACTTTTTAGAGCAAAATACCGCAACCGCTTCAATGGTTTCTGTTGCCACTGGGATTCCGCAAAAATCTATTTGCAGATACAAAAGAGATTTAGAAACGAATGGTTTGTTATTTGAAATTGAAAAAAAATTATGTGAAAAAACAGGTTTTAGAGCTTGGTATCTAACCACCAATACAGGTTTATTTCCACAGTCAAACCAATTAAAAATGTTTTAGATTATGGAAAAGAAAAAAGATAATTTAAATACTATCATTAAGAATGAAGTATTAAAGCTTTCAGAAAACTTTGAACATACAGAAAAAACGACTGATGATATTTTACAGGAACTATCAAAAAGTATTAATAAAATAGATTTTCAAATATTGGCGTTTCCTGATATTGAAACTATAAAGAAACAGATTGAAGATTTAAAAGAATTCGTTTATAATGAAGACGGAACTTACAACAAAGACAATAAGGCAGAATTTGACAAGTATAAAAAACTCAATAAACGCCTTAACAGTTACAAGTTATCTAAAAATCATTATTTAGTACTTTGTATTGAGCAACTTTTAAAAATTGCCAAAGTAAACAACTGGGGTTTGTGCAAAAAGAACGGTTTTATTTATTTGTATAATGGTAGTTACTGGAGCGAAATAAATAAGGAAAGCTTTCAGTCTTTTTTAGGAAATGTTTCTTTAAAAATGGGTGTAGAAAAATTTAAATGTAAAATACACACTTTTAAAGATGAGTTATTTAAACAGTTTATGGCAGATGCTTATTTGCCAACGCCAAAGACTAACAAAAAGAATGTATTAATCAATTTAGAGAATGGAACGTTTGAAATAACACCCACTAAAAGAGAATTGAGAGCGTTTAACAGAAATGATTTTTTAACGCATCAGTTACCATTTGAATACGAACCCGAAGCCAAAGCACCACAGTTTCAAAGGTATTTAGATGAGGTTTTGCCTGATGCCGATAAACAAAGAATATTTGCAGAGTATTGCGGTTACATATTTATAAAGCCAAGTGTTTTGAAGCTTGAAAAGATGCTTATTTTGTATGGCACTGGAGCAAATGGTAAGTCGGTATTCTTTGAAATTATTAACGCCCTTTTGGGAACTCAAAACATAAGCAACTACTCTTTGCAAAGCCTAACAAATGATAATGGTTATTTTAGAGCAAAAATAGCAAACAAGCTAGTAAACTATGCAAGTGAAATAAACGGTAAACTCGAAACCGATATTTTTAAACAAATGGCATCAGGCGAACCAATAGAAGCACGTTTACCTTATGGAGAGCCTTTTATATTAAATGAGTATGCAAAGCTTATTTTTAACTGTAATGATTTGCCTAAAGACGTAGAACATACCAACGCATTTTTTAGACGTTTTCTAATCATTGGTTTTGATGTTACCATACCCGAAGACAAACAAGATAAGCAACTCGCAAACAAGATAATTGAGAGTGAATTGTCAGGCGTTTTCAACTGGATTTTGTTAGGACTTGAAAAAGTTTTACAACAAAAGAAATTTAGCAAATGCGAAGCCGTAGACAATGCAAGAAGCGATTACGAAAAGCAAAGCGATAGTGTTAAAATGTTTATTGAAGATTTTGAATATAGCACCTCTACTGATTATACAACTATAAGGGATTTATATTTCCACTATAAAGAGTATTGTATTGAAGACGGTTTCAGAAATGTAAACAAATCTAATTTTATGAAACGTTTACGACATTTTAAAATATTAGTTGAACGCAAAAGCATTGGAAACGTAGCATACATATCTACTAAAAGAAATCGTTTTTTATAATGGAGGGTTTTAAATATTCATTAGATAAAAGTAGCAAGAAAAATAGTTGTCCTAACTGCAATAAAAAGACATTTGTTTTTTATGTAGATACAGAAACAGGCAACTATTTGCCTACTGATTATGGCAGATGCGACAGGGAACAGAATTGCAACTATCACAAAGCACCACCAAAAAGCAAAAGAGGGTATTTAGTACCCTTTTTAGCTCTAAACAATGTAAGTGATAAAGCAAGTAAATTAGTTGATGTAAACGGCATTATTTCAGTGATACCAAACTCACAAATATTAGAGCAAAATAAGAATAGTTGTTTTATTTCTGATTGGTTTTTAGAAAATTCAACAATCAATTATTTGAAGAATGAGTTTAAGTATTTTAATAGTGATGCAGTACCTTTTTTTAATGAAGTAATAACATCAAAACCAACCGAACCAATAAAGCCAAGTTACCACAGTTCCGAACTTGCCGACAAATTGATTAATCAATACAATAATCAAAAAGAGGGCGACAAGCTGACAACTTTTTTACTTAATAATTTCACGTTTGATGAGGTACGAAGTGCAACTCAAAATTATTATTTAGGTGGTACAAATTATTATTGGAGCAATGCAACTATGTTTTGGCAAATAGATGACAAAGAACAAATAAGAGGTGCAAAAATAATGCTATACAATGAGCATACAGGTAAAAGAATAAAAGAACCTTACACTCATATTAACTGGCTACATAAAGCTATTAAAGAGCCTGATTTTAACCTTTGTCAATGCTTATTTGGTTTGCACCTAATCAACCATGACTATCAAAAAAATATTGCGATAGTTGAAAGCGAAAAGACTGCAATTATAATGAGTATTTACTTGCCTAACTTTATTTGGCTGGCTACTGGTAGTAAAAGCAATTTTAAATTTGAACTATTAGAACCCTTAAAAAAAAGAAAGTGTTTTGCATTTCCTGACAAAGGCGAGTTTACCAACTGGAGCAATAGAGCAAAAGAATTAAAAAGTAAAGGCTTCAAGATTGAAGTTAGCAACCTACTGGAACAAACCAATTTTAAGAATGGTTTTGATTTAGCAGATTATTATTTTAATAATTAATTTGCATTAATTAATTAAATAGTTGATTTGTATTGATTTACCTAATAGTTAGATTTCGAAAACCATAAAAAGAATACAAGTTATTTCAAAATTACAAAACAACCAATAAGAATAAATAAATAATCTATAATAGTTTAAAGTAGAATAAAATGGCAAACAACACAGGGCAGAAATTTGGCGGACGAACCAAGGGAACACCAAACAGAAACACAGACGAAATAAGACAAAACTTTCAACTACTAATTGAAAATAATTTAGCAACACTAGAAAATGATTTAAAGGAGTTAGAACCTAAAGACAGAATAAAAGCAATTTTAGAATTGTCAAAATTTGTACTACCAACATTAAAAGCAACTGAATTAAGTACCTCCACTGATAATAAATTCAATCCAATACTTATAAATTTAGATAGCGGAATAAATCCAAAGTTAAGTCATGGAACAGATAACAATTAAAAACACAAGCGAACTACTGGAGTTTATAAAGAATGATAAAGTCACAGTAATACAGGCTAATGAAATAGTAGAAAAGGCATTGAATGTGCATATTATAGCTGATAACACAAAAAATGAATTAATAATTGAAACTAAATACTACATTGATAACTACTGTCAAGACAATAAGACAGAAAGACCGCTATTCCTAGAAAGGAGTTTGCCTGATATTGAAAACAGAAAACAAAAGAACAAATGAACATTAATAATATAAATACACTTATTAATTTTTTGATTTAAAATAGATGTAAAATCAAATATGAAGACGCCTTACGTATTTCTAAAAAGTGTATTCCTAAATTAATAAACCCTATTGTTTGGGTTGGCAATAATGAAAGCGAAAACTTAGATGCAAATGCTTTTTTAATATTGGCAGTTAAAAACTCAAAAAAATCAGTGTTTAGTATTAAAGATTGTTGTTTGTCAAACGAAGAAATAGAAGCATTAATAATTTTTATTAAATAATCACTTTTCGAGTGGTAAAACCACTAATAGTTAATTTCTTTTAATTAATTCTTGCGGTAATCCGCATTTAAAACTGCGGTAATACGTATTTAAAAAATTCTTTAAATTGTTTTATTCTCTGTACGTTTGTTTCAAATATTAAAATATTTGAACAAAATAGAAAAAATTATTTTTAAAGGGTATCCGTCTCAAGTTACTAATTTTAGTGATTACATTATTTAGTAAATTACTCGCCTAAAACACGCAACAAACCATAAACAAAAACTTTATAACAGATTAACAAAAAAATACAAAATGAAAAAAAAAATATTATTACTTTTTTTAACTTTATCATCAATTACAAGTTATTCTCAAATAGAGGTTTCAAATAAATCGAAAGAACCTGAAATTAAAGCAATACCTTATGATGGGAGTTTTATGGATTTTAGCAGTATGATGCTAACTAAAGAACAAAAAGCTGGCGTTGTCGGAGAAAAAATCACTTTATTTAAAGTTTGGACAGTTAAAAATACAGATGGGTCTAGAGTTAGTTCTTCGGATTCTGAAAAATTTGAAAACAAAACTTTTAAAGTTATTGAATACATGTATAAATACAAAGATATCCTTAAAATCAAAAATGATGATGGAGTATTTCTTTTTGAACCTAGTTCAATAGATGAGTATGTTTTTAATAGCTTTATTGATTCAATAAAAAAGAAATTAGAAAATAAAACTTTAATTCCTCTGAAATTAAAATCAGAAATGGAATCTCTCGAAGGTGATAAAATACAAATTGAAGGTCTTAACGAGTATTTAATAAACGAAGTTACATTTTCAAAATTATCTTCTGGTTTTGGAATTGTTGTTACACTAAATGGGAAATTCGAAGTTACTTACCCTACTGGAACATTTGACCAATTAAAAGAAAAAGGTTGGATAAATTTAGAAAGTTCAAACATTTTTAAAACTAAAATAATTTTCATTGAAAAAGATGCATTTTCAGTATTCTCAATATCAAATAAACTATATTTAGGTAAAATAAGAAACGGGGAGGTTAAAATAGGAATGACTGAAAAACAATGTCGTTTTTCTTGGGGAATACCGACTAGTTCTATGAGTAATATTGCAGGCTATGATACTGTTTTAATCTATGGAGATATTGGAAATTCGCAGAATTTATATTTCAAAAAAGGAGTATTAAAGTTAATAAAGTAAGCTATTACGATACCCTGAAAAATTAATTTCTTGGCTTTTGTTTCTTAAGAAAACTTATATTGGAATTTCTATTTGTGTTTTACTTACTAACTTTAGTTATCAAAAAACAACTTTATTTTTTACGTTAATTCTTATAGAATATGATATTAAAATATTTACACAGTAAAAGAGTTTAAAATTCTTTTTCAATTTTATAGCGAAATTTACCACCTTTAAAAGAGGTGGTATTTTTATAAGTAAATATCTGTGGATATGACAAAAAAAATATTATTTTAGTAATTAATGAAAGGCCCTATAAAGTCCTCTAATAGACGGTTTATTAAAATACTGTCTTTTGAATTTAAAAGGGTTTTAGATATTATTCGATAATAAGTTAAAGTTATTTATCACGAACAGAGTAATTACAATTATATCAAAATATTATTTTATTATATTTGAAAAGTTAAGCTGAAATAGAGGATGTTAAAAAAAATTGTTTATTCGAGGGTATTTGAAAGGTTTATCTACTTTCTAATAATTATTAATTTAATTGTTATGGTGGTTCAATCTGAACCAGAGATTGAAAGTAAGTATGAAAGTCTGTTTTTTTATTTTGAAAGTTTCTCAATATTCATATTTACAATTGAATTTATATTAAGAACAATTGAGTCATTCCTATCAAAGAAGAAATATAACACTTCTTTTTTTGGTTTAATAGATGTTTTATCAATATTGCCTTATTACTTTCAAGCTTTTTTAGGTTTTGATGGTAGATTTGTAAGAATATTCAGATTATTTAGAATATCAAGAATATTGAAACTGGGAAGGTTTAGTAAATCATTTACTCTATTAAGCAAAGGGATTAGTAATGTGAGATTTGAATTATATTTAACCTTTTCAATAGCTTTTGTACTTTTATTCTTTTCTGCAGCAGGAATATATTTCATTGAGAATGATATTCAGCCAGAAAACTTTAGGAGTATAACTTCTTCTTTTTGGTGGGCTGTAGCTTCCCTAACAGGAGTCGGTTTTGAAGAGATTTACCCAGTTACTTCAATAGGTAAAATATTTGGCACTGTAATTTCCTTAATAGGTGTAGGTGTTGTAGCGGTGCCTACTGGAATAATAAGTGCCTCTTTTGTAGAAATTATTAATGACAATAAAAATAAAAATGGAAAAGAAACAAGTAATACAAAAAATAAAGAAAGACTTAAGTAATTGGGATTTTAATAAAGCGATATCCTACAGTGGAAGTAATGAATCTCAAACACGAGATTTTTTAATAGAACCTTTCTTTAACAAGATTTTAGGCTATAGTCCGATGGACGACTATTTGCACGAATATTCGGTTAAAATTGGGCAATCAACAAAGAAAGTTGATATGGCAATTACTCTTTCGGGGAGCAAGCCAGATATTCTTATTGAGTGTAAACCAACATCTCGTGACATAGCTAAAGACTTTGGACAATTAAACGAATATTGCCTGTATAATAAAGAGGTTAAAATAGGAATACTGACAAACGGCGTCATTTATAAATTTTACTCAAGGAGTGAGGATTCTAACGAAATTCTTCACAAAGAACCCTTTTTTGAATTTGACTTAATGAATTATGATGATTCAGATATTGATAATCTATCAAGTTTTTTTAGAAAGACAATAAACTTACCAGAGGTTTTAGAGAATGCAAATGAAGCTTACTTTATTGGACGGTTTAATAACGCATTCTTTAGTATGCTTTCTGAGCCAAGTGAAGATTTATTAAAACTAATCTATTATCAAATGGGGGGTAAAAGAACCTCTTCAAAAATTAATGAGAAAATATTTAAATTAATAAACTCAATATCTATTGAGCAAGTTCTTGAAAAATTAAAAGTTAAAGAATCAAAAAATGCGAGTAAAGGAATTGTTACTACATCTGATGAAATTAAAGCTTATAATGTTATAAAGACAATAATGGCAATGAGTTCAAGGTTCAATAATATAGAATTAGATAGAGTAGCTTACAGAGATTTTAAAGGTTCTTTTAAAATTTTAGTGGACGGTAAACAAACGAAATGTATTTGCTCTCTTAGCCTAGATAGTTATAAAAAATACATAGAAATAAATAATGTAAAACTCGAAATAGAGGATGTTTCAGTATCTACTTTAACTAAGTTTAAAAAAGACCTCGTAGAATCAGCACTTAATAACTTAGCCTAAGCTTAAAACCTTTTACTAAATAAATCCCTTTCAGAAATGTTTGGGATTTTTTTATTTGGGAATAGAAACTAAATTTAATCAATAATAAATCTCATCAAAAGGATTTCAAGAGATGGAGTAAACTTAATATTTGCAAATATTCAATGTTGATTTTCACTGATTAATCAACCTTTTGTAAATTCTAATATTAATTTCCTTGTTTTGGTAAGAATAATAAATATCGAAAATGTAACGAATGCATGAAATGAAGCCTAAAAAACAACTTTAATTTTTATTGAATATTAGCTTAAAACTCTCTAACAATACATAAATCGTACATATTATAAAATAATAAAACCTCAACTTGCTTGTTATTAGCTTGTTGAGGTTTTTTAAAGAGGTGTCTAGCGGACAACTATACATTAAAACAACTATGCTTTAAATAGCTATGTTTTATTAAAAAAAAGCTATTAAATCAAACAATAGATAGTAATTACAAATATATTAACTTTTATTTAGATTGCAATAGTTTTAAACAATTTGCATTTAGCCGTACAATTACAATACAGATTTATTATATTTGTATTGTAAAACAATCCTACAATATGGCATCAGTTAATTTTTTATATCGCTCTACAAAAGAAAAATCAAATTTAGTATTAAGGTTATTACATAGAAACAACAACAGACCATCAGCGGTAAAAGACCGCCTAACAAAGGAATTAATACAAGTTAATTATACTGATTATAATTTCGGAGCAAAGACAAAATTTGAAATAGATAAAAACTACTGGAGTAAACAACATAAAAAGAAATCAAAAGATATTGAAATTACAAATAAGCAAACTGATATAAATACAGAACTCAATAAAATAGAAAACCACGTTTTAAACGCTTTTAATTCTGTAAGTATTGAAACCATAAATAAAGAATGGTTACAAACTCAAATTGATAACTATTACAGTCCAAAAGAAGAAACTAAAATACCTACTGACTTAATCAGCTACATAGATTTTTATATCGATTACAGAAAAAACGAAATAACAGAAACAACAAAACGTAAATGCAGAGTAATAAAAAATAAACTTTTTAAATATGAAACCTTTATCAAAAAGAAAATATTAATAAAAAATATAAATGATAGTTTCAAAAATGAGTTTGTCAATTATCAAAAAGAAAGAATGTACTCTCAAAACACTATTCAAAGGGAATTTACAACTATTAAAACTTTTTGCAAACACGCAAAGTATTTAGGACTTGAAACTCACTACCAATTAGAAGGCTTAACAATTGACAAACAAAAAGTAGAAAAAATATATTTAACACTTGAAGACTTAACAAAAATAGAGAACATTAGTAAAGAAAAATTAACCGATAGTTTAGACAACGCAAAAGACTTGTTAATTATCTCAACATACACAGGGCAAAGAATTTCAGATTTTATGAGGTTTACACCTGATATGATTAGAACTGAAGACGGAAACTATTTTTTAGAGTTTATGCAAAAGAAAACAGGTAAAGAAACATCAATCCCATTACACCCTAAAGTTTTAGAAATATTAAAAAAACGAGGTGGTAAATTTCCTTATGCAATTTCAGACCAAAAGTATAATGACTTTATAAAAGTAGTTTGTCAATTAGCAGAAATTAACGAACTAACAAAAGGTAGTAAGCTGGTAGAAACTGAAAAAGACAGTAAAATATATCGTAAAAAATCAGGAACGTATGAAAAATGGGAACTGGTAACCTCACATATTGGAAGACGTAGTTTTGCAACTAACTTTTACGGTGAAATACCAACTTCATTATTAATTAACATTACAAATCATAGTACAGAATCTCAATTCCTTGCATACGTTGGAAAAACAAGTCGTGATTTAGCTAAAGAAACTTTTAAGTATTTTAACGCTAAAAAATAAAGTTTTTTTAAAACATACATTTCGTGCATTTCGTGCATCTATTAAGAATAAATATAGTCTTATAAAAATTATTAAAAAAATGATTTTTAGGAATAACTAGAAAAACTAAATATACATTGTAAACACTTGTTTCTAAAGCCTTAAAACAGAATCTCATTATAAAAATGCAGGCAATTTATTAAAAACTATGCGTGTTTTGTGAATAAGTATGGCTTTCATTTTCTAATCTAAGTATTACCTTGCAAGTGAGTTGGAATTGAATAATAATTTCAAGTTAAAGCGAAAAAAAAGCAAATGCGCTTTAACACAAATGCTTTCAGGTAATTAATTTTTTTTAGATTACGGGTTTAGTTTTGACCGACAAGCCCAAAATCTTTAACAAATATATTAATTATATTTAAACACACAATGTTTTGTAATTAAATGTTTCTTACCACCAGTTAGTTTTTTGCTTAAACCATTTGCGTATTGATTAATTTAACACGTAAAAAAATGAAGTATTTAAACAGCAAAGAGGCAGCAATAAATCTAGGCTACACCTCTCGCAACGTTGCGTTGCTCGTAAAATCTGGTAAATTAAAACCAGTAAACAATCACAAAGATTTTTTTCTTTTTGATGCAAATGAAATCGATTTGTTTAACTCTAAAAAAAAGTTAAGCAATGAAGACTAATGAAATGAAATGTAATATTTTATTACAAGCATCACTTGAAGACTTAACACAGTTAATCAAAGACGGTATTAAAAGCGAATTCAGTACTTTCAAAAAAGAACTTAGTAGCAATTCTGAAAAAGATGATTTGATGACAAGAGAGCAGGTTTTAGACCTACTTCAAATAAACCCCAGCACTCTTTGGCATTGGCAGAATAGTGAAAAAATTATCGTTTACAAATTTGCTAATAAAAACTACTATAAACGTAGTGAGATTTTAGAGAGTTTAAAACCATTAAAAAAATAAAAAGGCTATGAGTAATACAAATACACA
>Ga0222645_101436_pt1 | contig 10163 bp, 9 predicted proteins | sample AntAcemetagen292_FD_179881 | JGI IMG/M metagenome (GOLD analysis project Ga0222645, IMG submission 179881) | Saline water microbial communities from Ace Lake, Antarctica - #292 | ecosystem: Environmental > Aquatic > Non-marine Saline and Alkaline > Saline | place: Antarctica: Ace Lake | collected...
ATGGGCCAATTGCCCGCCGGTGAGGTGTTGTTGGTTGAAACAGTTGCGGACGTGGCAAATGTAGTGCCGCGCGATCCTTCTAAACTGGCCTATGTAACGCAAACCACCTTATCCGTGGACGACACCGCCGACATTGTCGCCGCACTGCATATACAGTTTCCCGACATCATCGGACCCCACAAGGAAGACATCTGCTACGCCACCACAAACCGCCAAGAGGCCGTGAAGGCCATGGCCCCCAAATGCGACGCGATGCTGGTGGTTGGTGCGCCCAATTCATCCAATTCAAAGCGCTTGGTCGAAGTTGGCGCGCGGGCTGGTTGTAGCTATGCGCAATTGGTGCAACGGGCAACCGACATCGACTGGCGCGCATTGGACGGGATCAAAACAATCGGCATCACCGCGGGTGCGTCCGCGCCCGAAGTATTGATCAACGAAGTCGTTGACGCATTTCGCGCACATTACGATGTCACGATCGAAATGGTGGAAACCGCGGTTGAAAACGTCGAATTCAAAGTGCCGCGCGTCCTGCGCGCGCCTGCCTAACTCATATCCGGAGCCCTTGATGACACTTCCCCCCCGCGTGCCGCTGTTGCTTGGACTTGCCGGCCTTACTCCATTCATCTGGGGGGCAATCACAACCCTGTCGCCTGATCTGTCGCTTTGGGGACAACAGGTTTTAGGAGGTCGGTTCATCGGCCCCTATATCCAGCTTTTTTATGGCGCGATTATATTGGCGTTTATGTCGGGTGTGTTGTGGGGGTTTGCGGCCAAGTCCGATGAACCGATGGGATATGTCTTATCGGTTATCCCTGCACTGTGGGCATTTTTCATGACGGGCGGCGGACCCGTTGCCGCCGGTATGAACCTGATTATGGGGTTTGTCGGGCTTTTGCTGCTCGACTGGCAATTTTGGCGGCAGGGATTGGCACCCCATTGGTGGTTGCAACTACGCGTATTGCTTACCGTGATCGTCATTATCTGCATCCTGCCAATTGTCATCTGACGCACGCGGCCCCGTTACGTCCCTTTTTATCACCATGAAAGCAAGCAACTATGACTGATCTTTTCGCCTATACCGACGGTGCGTGTTCGGGCAATCCGGGACCGGGCGGATGGGGCGCGATCCTGATTGCACGCAACGGCGATGCGAACGTAAAGCAACGTGAATTGAATGGTGGCATGGCAATGACCACAAACAACCAGATGGAATTAATGGCAGCCATCTCTGCACTCGAGGCACTTGAACGCCCAAGCAACCTGACTGTCGTTACCGATAGCGTTTATGTCAAAGACGGCATCACAAAGTGGATCATCGGCTGGAAGAAAAAAGGCTGGAAAACTGCGGCGAATAAACCTGTAAAAAACGAAGATCTTTGGAAGCGGCTTGATAGCGCCGTGGCCCGTCACACCGTGACATGGAAATGGGTCAAAGGCCACGCAGGGCACCCCGAAAATGAACGCGCCGATGAATTGGCACGCGCGGGCATGGCACCCTATAAACCCTGATTGTGCCTCGATTAACCCATGCGCGCGTTTCAGTCTTCAGGTAATTTTCAAAACAATCTTGCCAATATGCGCATTGCTTTCCATCCGGGCGTGGGCAGATGCAGCATCGGCAAGTGCAAATTCACTGTCGATCACGGGCGCAATAACGCCCGCATCCAGTAACGGCCAAACCTTGTCGCGCAACTGGACCGCAATACGCGCCTTGGCCAGATCGGACTGTGGGCGCAACGTGCTGCCTGTAATTGTTAACCGGCGGGTCAAGACCTCGAGCATGTTAAGATGCGCCTTGGGGCCTTGCAAAAACGCGATCTGCACAAGGCGACCATCATCCGCCAAGGCTTTGATATTGCGCTGCATATATGACCCACCGACCATATCAAGGATCAGGTCCGCACCACCCAGGCCGCGCATCACATCGACAAAATCCACATCGTGATAATTGATCGCTTGCGCAGCCCCCAGCGTTCGACACGCCGCACATTTCGCATCTGATCCGGCCGTAGCAAACACGCGCGCGCCCAACGCATGGGCCAGCTGGATTGCAGTGGTGCCAATGCCCGAACTACCCCCATGTACCAAAAACCGTTCACCAGCTTGCAACCCGCCACGCATAAACACATTGGACCACACCGTGAAAAAAGTTTCCGGTAAACAGGCCGCGTGTTTCAGGGTCATGCCGTCAGGCACACGCAAACAATGCGCCGCAGGTGTCGCCACAAATTGCGCGTATCCACCGCCCGGCAACAATCCGCAGACACGATCACCAACAGCCAAGCCGACAACCCCGTCGCCCAAGGCGGTGATCTCGCCTGCACCTTCAAGCCCCGGAAGGTCGCTTGCGGTTGCGGGTGGATGGTACAGGCCCGCACGTTGCAATGCGTCGGGGCGGTTCACACCTGCATAAGCAAGCTTGATCACCACCTCGCCATACCGCGCAACAGGGGCAGGACGATCGGTAAGTTGCAACACCTCGGGGCCACCATGGGCCGTTATTTCAACCGCTTTCATCGGATGTCATCATCCCGCCAAGCACCGGGCAAGTCCGGATCGGGCATGTTTGAGGGGGCTTTGATCATTCCGGCAAGCCGCGCAAGCGGGCCCACAAAAGGCTTCAAAATGGCGCTGTCGTTTACTTGTGATTTCAGCTTTTCGAACTGCATTACATTGTCGATCCGACGATCGATAAAATCATCCAGCCCTGTGCCATCATCACCTAGCCAGTACAACACAACCGACCCGTACACAGCAGACAACGTCGCCCGTTTTGTGTACCAGTTCACATCGCGCGACGTGTCGCCCAAGGCATTCCAGATTGCATCAGCCGTGCCCAATATAAGCTTGGCACCGTCCGGCGCCATATGTGGCAAGGCAAACAATGACGAACCACGGCGCACAATCTCTTTGTCTATATCGGTCAGCCGCACGCGAATTGCGTGGGCCACGCGGTCACGGAACCGCATTTCTGTCATGTCCATCGCAGCCAGTGCGACCGTCATTTGTGCATCACCACGCCTGTGATACGCCACCGCCAGATCGGCCGCACCGCGCGGGCAAAGTGTTCTGGCATAGGTCGGGTCAATGCCTGTATGCGTCACGGCTTCGGCGAATGTGGCGGGCGACCAGCCATCAAACGGCACATGGGCCATTGCGGCGTCAAGCAGGGCGTCCAACATCGGATCAGGTTTGCGGGCAGTCATGGGGGCGTCTCCTATCGCGGCAATGCGTGTACCCTAGACAAACTAGGGCGAAGTTGCTACACGCCCAATTCCTGCAATTTTGCAAATTCAACTTAGAGAGGTGGTGAAAACCACATGCAGGTTAGTGTTCGTGAGAACAACGTCGATCAGGCGTTGCGTGCTTTGAAAAAGAAACTTCAGCGTGAGGGCGTTTTTCGTGAAATGAAGCTAAAGCAACATTTCGAAAAACCGTCCGTGCGTAAAGCGCGCGAAAAAGCCGAAGCTATCCGCCGTCAGCGCAAGCTGGCTCGGAAAAAGCTTCAGAGCGAAGGTATGCTGTAAAGCAACCGTCACTCGTATCGACGAAAGAATAAAACGCCCCCACCCGAGACATCAGGTGGGGGCTTTTGTTTGTGGACAACCGGTCGCACTGTCAACATCGTGGTGACATCACCGTGGCAGGAGAGACCGCAAAAAAAGCCCGACTCCGCCAAAAAGCAACACAAGAATAACCAGCAGATCAAACACGCTCATGTTGGCAAACTGTAATGTTGTGCTGGCAATTACACCAAAAATCAAACCGATCACCGATCCAACAGCCAGAATCCAGCCAACCCATTTTGTACGGTCATAAAATATAAACCCGACACCAAACATAAAGACGATCAGGACCATCCCCGATGTTACGGGCACGCCCGCCCCGAACGCCCGCGTACCAAACCCGAAATTGGGGCGCACAACAATTGCGTTCAACAGCAAATAACCGCCGCCAATCATCATCACGATTCCAAGCAAAAAACCAAGTTCACCGCCTTGTGTACCGCCTGCGCCACGTCTTGCCATTGGAACCCTCATCTTAGTTGTATCTGCAACGTTATACATAATTTTGGCATAAAAAAGCATCGCTTCTGCCGGCTTATGCGACCGCCAGCATATGCTGCCCGAGCATTTCACCCAATACAGCTGCCCGCTTGTCAGACACACAGGTTCGCGCAGCCGCTTGGGTTTGTTGATCCGCGAGTTCTGGAAACAGCGCCACGATTTCACGCAGCGTTTCGGCGGCATCCACTTCACACACACCAGGCAAATAGCTTTCGCAGCTCAGGCCATCGACCTGAACAATTTCGTGTTGGTCGAACATGATGTGATAATAGGTGACGCCATCAGAAATATGATCAAACAATATGCTGTGGTCATTGATCAACTTGATGACCGGAACAAGGATTTCATCCTCGCCAAACAATAATTCCGCTTGCCAGCCAGACACAAGGATGCGGTGCTGCGGCGACAACCGGATATCGCGCGCGGGGCATCCTTGGCCCACTGCATTTGCACGAACCAGAACGGGCGTAAATTTCGGGTTTGCAACCAACGCAACCTTGGGCAAACGGTGCGATCCCGCCCATTTTATTTGTTGCTCACCATGATCCAGCGTTGTGACCCAGTCACCAATCACCAGCGTTTCGACGCGACGCGGACCGTCAGCCGTTGCAATCATACAGCCCGTTGCAAAACATGGTGGCGTTGCAAGATCGGCGTACAGCACATTGGGCCCTTCTGTTGTCCCGATCACGGTCAGAGAGACGCCAATGGGTGGGAAGCCGCCGACCCCGCCAACAAATGCCAAGCCTTCAACGCTTCCGTAAGTGGCCCCGCCACCCGGACCATTCAAGTTAAATCCCAACACACGATAGGTATTGCCGGCAGAGTCCCTTAAAAGAAGCTCGTATTCGGCCTCGACCCGCGGCGTACCGGAATAAGTGGTGCCATCAAATGTCTGGGAGCCCGCCAAGGTCTGGCTACTGTCAGAATCGCCAAATCGCGTATCTGTGTCGGTGTCGTTAACATCAACCGTTTCCCAGCCGTTGTTATTGAGCGTAATTATCAACCCTTGAAGGTGGCTACCATCGCCCTGGGACACACCCGACAAATTACCACCACTCGAAATCGAGATATTTGACTTTCCAAGCGCATAAATTGTGTGGGTCGTCATGGTCAGGCACCTTTTCCAAAGCTAAGGATAGTTTACACCACAATTCCCCTCGCCAGAATGGGAAGATTCCCGTTCTTGCGTCAATATAGCCCTGCAAAACGGCAAAATTACGTCGACTGTATGCTGTTCAAAAGCTGGCAAAACGCAAAACGCCAAAGCGCATATATACACACTTTGGCGTCTTCAAACCGGTTTTTATCGGGTTAGTGGTGCTGCTCAGGAACCAGAATTTCTCGCTTGCCCACATGGTTCGCTGACGAAACGACGCCTTCGTCTTCCATTTGTTCAACCAGTTTTGCAGCCTTGTTGTATCCGATCGCAAGCTTGCGTTGAATGTACGACGTCGAGCATTTGCGGTCCTTCAAAACGATCGCAACAGCCGTGTCATACAGTGCATTTTCAGTCTCGGATCCATCCCCCAAACCAAGCACCTGATCAATGCTGGAGCTTGCGTCATCCGACGGGCCTTCGACCACGCCCGACATATATTCGGGTGGGCCGTATCCTTTCAAAAAGTTGACGACTTCTTCAACTTCTTCATCACTGCAAAACGGACCGTGGATCCGGCTAATCTTACCACCACCCGCCATATAAAGCATGTCACCCATGCCCAACAGCTGTTCCGCACCCATTTCGCCAAGGATGGTACGGCTGTCAATTTTCGACGTTACCTGAAACGAAATACGTGTCGGGAAATTGGCCTTGATCGTACCAGTAATAACATCGACCGACGGGCGCTGTGTTGCCATGATCAGGTGAATACCGGACGCACGCGCCATCTGTGCAAGCCGCTGGATACAGGCTTCGATTTCTTTGCCAGCGACCATCATCAGGTCGGCCATTTCGTCAACCACCACGACGATATATGGCAATACCTCCGGCGAGAATTCTTCGGTTTCAAACACGGGTTCGCCAGTGTCGTCGTCAAAACCGGTTTGCACCGTGCGGCTGAACATTTCTTGTTTTTTCAGCGCTTCTTTGACGCGGCCATTATAGCCATCAATATTGCGCACGCCCATTTTGGACATCTTGCGATAGCGCTCTTCCATCTCGCCCACGACCCATTTCAAGGCCACAACCGCCTTTTTAGGGTCTGTCACAACGGGTGACAACAAATGCGGAATCCCGTCATATACCGACAATTCCAACATCTTGGGATCGATCATAATCATGCGGCATTCTTCGGGTGTCAGCTTGTACAGCAACGACAAAATCATCGTATTAATCGCCACGGACTTACCCGAACCGGTGGTTCCCGCGATCAAAAGATGGGGCATTTTAGCAAGGTTCGCGATGATCGGTTCACCGCCAATATCCTTGCCCAGCGCGAGCGGCAGCTTCATGTTGCTATCGCCAAAATCACGCGCTGCGATCATTTCGCGCAACACAACCATTTCGCGTTTTTCATTGGGCAGCTCGATCCCGATCACCGACCGGCCCGGCACAGTGGACACACGTGCGGACAGCGCCGACATTGACCGTGCGATATCGTCTGCCAAACCGATCACACGGCTGGCCTTCAATCCAGGCGCAGGTTCCAGTTCGTACATGGTCACAACAGGACCGGGGCGTACAGAAACAATTTCGCCTTTGACACCATAGTCGTCCAGCACACTTTCCAACATGCGCGCATTTTCTTCCAGTGCCTCGTCCGGCAAGTGGTGCCGTTCAACGACCGAAGGACTGGCCAGCAGCGACAGTGGCGGCATTTCGTAATCCGCATATTTATCTTCAAATTGCAGGTCGGGCTGCGCCTCTGCACGGGCTTGCTTGGACGGGATGACCGCGCGTTTTAACGCATGTTGCACAACCTTTTTCGGCTCTGGGGTCGGTACAATCACACGGGCAACACGAACGGGTTCGATCACGTCATCATCCGTAACCGGTGTAGCAGCGCGGCGCTGTAACACCGGAGCGATTTGTGGCGCAGGATGGGGGGTCGGCGCAGATACGGGCGCGGCGACAAAAATAGTGTCGTTCTCTGGCGCAAATTCAACCATTTCGGCCATGTCCGCCATTTCACTGGCAACAGGGTCATTGCGCAAATCCAACAACAACGGACGCGGACCTTTGCCTGCTGTCAACTTGGGCTCGACACGCAGGCCGCCAATCATAACAGGGGCTTCGGGTGCTTTGCGGTTACGGATCGCATCGGTGATCCGCGATTTCACGCGGTCCCCGTCCGGCGCACCCGTATCGGCCACCTGCCGCTGCGCGACCAATTCGGGTTCTGGCATCGGGTCATTGCGTTTTAACAGTCCGGATAAAAACCCGCCGGTGGATGGCGCGGCAGGTTCGGCTCGGGCTGGTGCCATCGGCGTAACGCTTGCAATTGTCGGGGCCGCCATCGGGGGCATTTTACGACCAGACGCGTTTTCCATTGGCGCAGGGCGCAACGGCATAGCGGGGTTTGCGCGCACAACAGCGGCGGCGCGTGCCTTTAATTCGGGTTGTTGCATGTGGATGCGCGTCTGGTCATCGTGCGCAGATTGCTGGGCAACGGCTGCACGTGAAAGGCGCGATTGTTCGCGTTTGGCTGCGACCGTCGCAACCCCACTTTGGGCGATCATACTTGACGCTGCCGCAGTACGGCCCAAAACCTGCAAAATCGCGGAATAGGTAACAATTAGCCCCATCACCAACCAACGGCCAGCAATGCGCAGTTCCTTGAACGTAAAGCCAAGCACAAATGACATCATCGCAAGCAGCGCGATAAATGTCACAAGGCTAAACACCTTCACAGCGAACCCTGCACCAAATGGCAGCACCGTCAAAACCACAGCCAAGACTGTGTCACCGAACATGCCACCCATGCCGAAATTGGGGGGCCAAGACGGACTTGGGGATAATGTCACAGCATAAATCGACGCAACGGCAATTGCGATGGGCGCAAATATTAACCGACCCGCGGCGCGGTCTTCCCCACGGTGCCCTGTAAACCGTACACCCCACGTCATCAAAATTACCGGCATTGCCCATATTCCGATGCCCGCAACCATAATCAAAGGCGCCGCAGTGGATGCCCCGAAGCGGCCAAGCCAGTTTTTCACCGGCGCATCTGTTGCCGAAATCCAGCTGGGGTCATCCGCAGAATAGCTGCCAAGCATTACGGCCATCAAAAGCCCGATAACAACAAGCAAGATCCCAAACAATTCACGCCCACGTTTTTCGATCGCAGCCTGTGTGGTGCTATCAAGAAGTGGATCACGTCCGCGAGATTGGTAAGAGGCCATACTGGTATTCCTTAGTCGTAAAGACAGGCGCGGATCAAAGTGAGCCCGCGCTGTAATTCTGGTGTTGGGGCAACCATGGCTACCCGTATAAATCCGTCACTGGGGCTGACCCCGTCAATGTCACGGCTAAGATATGCGCCCGGCAAGGTCCGCACACCCGTTTGCTGCCATAGCCGGACTGCAGCGGCTTGCCCGTCTGGCACAGGAAGCCATAAGAAGAACCCCCCTTCGGGTCGCACATACCCGGCCACATCGCCAAAAATGGCGTCTGCAATTGTGTACTTTTCGCGGTAAAGTTCGCGGTTTTCAACCACATGGGTATCGTCAGTCCATGCCGCCGCAGCCACGGCTTGTAATGGTCCGGGCAACGGCGCACCGGCATAGGCCCGCAGGGCGCGCACGCGCGCAATGCTTTTGGGGCCACCCGCACAAAAACCCGACCGCAAACCGGCAAGATTGGACCGCTTGGACAATGAGTGAAAGATCAAAACCCGCTCCGGGTTTGCACCCATGTCATGGGCCACCTGTAATGCACCCACAGGGGCGGTATTGCGATAGATTTCTGCATAACATTCGTCAGCAAAAATCTGAAAATCGTATTTTTCAGCCAAACCGATCAGCGTTTCCCAATATGCCCGATCAGCCACCGCACCTTGCGGGTTCGCAGGTGAACAAATGTAGGCAATCGTTGTGCGCGCAAGCACGTCATGGGGCAACCCTGCAAAATCGGGCAAATTCCCGCTCTCGGGCGTGGCAGGTACATAGATTGGATCAGCATCCACCGACATCGCAGCAACCGCGTAAACCTGATAAAACGGGTTCGGTGTCAGGATTGCCGGTTTTTTCCCGTTCTTGGTTTCAGGGCACAGCGCCATCGCGGCGTTATACAATCCTTCGCGGGTGCCGTTCAGCGCAAGAATTTGGTCATTGGGCACGGTAATGTCATAGCGGCGCGTCAGATATCCGCTGATTGCATCCAGCAATTCGTCGGTTCCGTTGTTATGAGGATATTGGCCAAATCCACCCAAATTGGCCGCAAGAATATCCCCCACAAATGGGGGAAACGCATGGCGGGGTTCACCAATCGTCATATTGATTACATCGTTCGCCTGTGTGGGCACATCCAATAGGGCGCGCAAACGGGGCCACGTTGCAACCGGGAGGTTCGCAAACCGCGCGGGAAAATCCATAACTGCCTCAATACGCGGGATCATTTTCGTCCCGCTTTTGGCTAAACTAGCCCGATGCGGGGCCTGCTGTCCAGAAAATGAAGCAATTGAATCGCCAATAAGTGGTAAAATTGTGGCATTTAAGCCAACGCAACGGCAACAGCAGCACCAAGGCGCAGCAATTTTTCCTCTGATCCGGCCGCGCCATTCAGCATAAAACCACAGGATTTTGTGCCTGTGGGGATCGTCAAGGACGCCAACCCCATCAGATTTGCAACGCGCGTATTTCGCAGCGTCAGCAAGTTTTCGACGCGGTAATATGCAGGGTCGGAATTTAATCGCGCAAGGTTTGGCGGCAATATCGGGGCGGTTGGATTGATCACAGCGTCATACCCCGCCGTGGCCTGCGCATACGTTTCGCGAATGGCCCGCAACGCAATCCAGTGGGCCACATAATCAGCAGCCAGCACCCCCTGCCCTGCCCTGACACGGTCCAGAATTTGACTGAACATTTTTTCAGGAGCAGCCTCCACGCGGTCTTTCCACCACCCGTAAGCGTCCGCACAAAACAATGCACCCGCCA
>Ga0222645_101437_pt1 | contig 10159 bp, 10 predicted proteins | sample AntAcemetagen292_FD_179881 | JGI IMG/M metagenome (GOLD analysis project Ga0222645, IMG submission 179881) | Saline water microbial communities from Ace Lake, Antarctica - #292 | ecosystem: Environmental > Aquatic > Non-marine Saline and Alkaline > Saline | place: Antarctica: Ace Lake | collected...
ACTTTGTATCGGCACAGGCTTTGAACTCTTTAACCAGCATACCCACATCTTATGAAAATATGAATACATACCAACGGGTTACAGCGTATTGTCAAATCAGTTCGAAAACTTACTTTTGTTGACTTGGCGGCCACTGGGTAGGCCGACACAATGACCACCTATGAGCAACGAAAAAAAGTCCACACCCATTATTGGACGCGGGGAAGCAATGCGGGCACTGCGCGGGCTGATAGCCACCGTGGCAAATGCCAATGCAAGTGTGTTGATCTCGGGCGAAAGTGGCACGGGCAAAGAACTGGTGGCCCGTGCTTTACACGACGAGTCTGACCGCGCAGGCGGGCGCTTTGTACCTGTCAATTGCGCCGCTATTCCCAGAGAACTGGTGGAGGCCGAGCTGTTTGGCCACCGCAAGGGTGCATTTACTGGCGCCGTAACCGACCGTGTGGGCCGCTTTGAGCTGGCACATGGCGGCACCCTGTTTTTGGACGAGATTGGCGATTTGCCCTTGGACATTCAAGTCAAATTGCTGCGTGTGCTGCAAGAGCGCTCGGTAGACCCTGTGGGTTCAACCAAGTCTGTAGACATTGATGTGCGTGTGGTGTCGGCGTCTCACAGAGACTTAGAAGCTGAAGTTAAGGCTGGCCGCTTCAGGGAAGATTTGTATTACCGCTTGAATGTGCTGCCGCTGCGCACGCCAGGCCTGCGGGAGCGCACAGAAGATATTCCGGAGCTGGTGATGCACCATGCCCAGCGTTTGAGCACCAAAGGGCGCAACGCCATACGCTTCAGTCCAGACATGATGCTGGCACTGAAGAGCTACCAGTGGCCGGGCAATGTGCGGGAGCTGATCAACTTGATTGACCGCTTTACCGCCCTGTTCCCAGGGCAGGAAATTGGCTTGCGCACGGTGCCTGCCGCCATGTTGCCCAAGGGCTTGGCAGCGCTGCGCGATGAGCTGTTTGGCAAGATCGCCTCCAGCAACGTGATGGAGCTGTTCCCTGAAGTGCCAGACGAGGTGGACATGACGCATGCCGTGCTCGAGAGCGAAGACGATACCTCTGTGCAAGACATCATTATGTTGGCGCAGGGCTTGGACGAGTTGCCGGCTGAAGGGGTGTCACTCAAGCAGCGTTTGGCTGATATTGAGCGCAATTACATCGCGCAAGCGCTAGACATGTCGGATGGCAATGTGTCCAAAACCGCTAAGTTGCTGTCGCTGCAGCGCACAACGCTCATTGAGAAGATCAACAAATACGATTTGCGCGCAGCTTAAGCGCCAGCGCTAGGGCGTCATTTCAAGGTGTGCGGCTAATTCAAGACCAGCAAAAAAGGACGCTCTACGTCTTTTCGTTCGCTGCAAAAATCGTTGCCGTTGTAGGTATAGGTGGTGCACCCCAACGCGCTGTTGCGGTTGCTTGGTGTCGATGTCCAATAGTTGTTGACTGTGATGCTGGGAAATACATTGCGGTTGACGGACGGGTTGACGCAGTTGTCTAAACGCAGCGTGTCCATTTCGTTTTGTGTGGGCAGGCGCCACTTGCGCCCTGAGGCATCCGAAAACTCTTGCGCGTATGCCAATGCGTCGGCCAGCACCAGTTCTACTGGTGTGCCCAGGCATTGGCCATCGGCAAAGCGCTCGCCGGCATTGCAGCGGTACCAACGCATGCCAGTGACTGTATCGACAGCCATGCCATCTTCAGATGCTTCAAAGTTGCCAGTGTCACCTTCTACCAGCACATCAGCGCATTGGGCTATATCCTCATAGCGTTGGCAAGCGCTGAGAAAGCTGACTGCCAGCGCGCACAGCAACAGGCCACAACGTCGACTGGTTAACTGGGCCGCAGATTTGTTTAAATGTATAAATGCATTCATAGGTTGATTGGCGCAATGGTTGGCACAGCCTTATAGTACGCCGACTTGCTGAGTAGCTTGAATATCGTCAGCGCACCTGATAACTTGATACCCAGCTTAGCTCGGATGGCAACAGGGCAACAACAGAAGAACCAAGCTTCATACACCCTGTTGCAGGCACAATAACTACAATGAACCAGTCCGGCATACGACTTGCATGTCTCAAGAAAAAACCCAATAGGTCGATACTGCATAGACGGAATACTGCCAGAATTAAACGCCATCACCCAGACCTGTAATGCCTTGACATCAAAGGCCACATGGCTGATGCCCCCCATAACTTGCACGCCGCGTGGCGTGCACTTGTAACGACACTGCAACGAGACAACACCCATGGATTTCTTGACCATCATTGGATTCGTAGGGGCCTTTGGCCTGATCATCATGGCCATGGGTGACCCCACACCCTTTATAGACATTCCCTCTATTCAGATCGTGATACTTGGCACGTTTGCCGCGGTGGTCGCGCGCAGTTCTGTGCCAGAGCTGATTGGCACCATGTCTGCTGTCATGAAAACCGTGAAATACAAAATAGACAAACCTGAGGACTTGATTGAAGAGTTGGTCAACCTAGGCACCATTGCGCGCAAAGACGGCATGATTGCCCTAGAAGGCCAAGACATCAACAACCCATTTATGGCCAAAGGCATTCGCATGCTGGTCGACGGGATGGAAGGCTCCACCATTAAAAGCTCGCTGGAACGCGAAATGGGCATGATCAAAAAACGCAACGCTGAAAGTATCAACGTGATTGGCTCCGTCCAAGAAATTGCGCCTGCGATGGGCATGGTTGGCACGCTGGTGGGTTTGGTGATTATGTTGGGCAACATGTCTGACCCTAAATCCATTGGCCCTGCCATGGCGATTGCCCTGCTGACCACCATGTACGGCGCAATTATTGCCAACGTGCTGTGTGTGCCGCTGGCCCAAAAACTGGTCAAGCACGACGCAGCCGACGGCTTGAATTACGAGCTCATCATTGAGGGTGTGATGTTTATTCAAAGCGGTGGCAACCCACGCATGCTCACTGACTTGCTTTTATCCTTCGTGAATCCCAAGGCACGTGGCAAGCTCGAAGCCGCCGCAGGCTAAGCCCAAGCGCTCACACCTCATTACAGATTGACAAGCCGTGGCGACAGAACAACCTCCCATTGATGACGAAGCAGCTGCTGCGCTGGCAGCGGCTGAGGCTGAGGCCGAACAAGCAGAAGAGACGCCACCGGAGGCACCTGCTGAGCCCGAGTGCCCGAAATGCGAAGAGTGCGCTCCGTGTAAGGCCGGGGCACCTGCATGGATGGCCACGTTTGCCGACATCGCTATTTTATTGATGGCATTTTTCGTGCTGATTTTGTCATTTGCCGAAATGAATGTGCCCAAGTTCAAACAAATCAACGGCTCACTTAAAAACTCATTCGGTGTGCAGCGCATTATTCCAGTGGTGGAGTCGCCCAAAGGCGTCAGCATCATTGCGCGCAACTTCACACCGTCTATTACCGAGCCAACGCCGCTGAACACTGTGAAGCAAGAGTCCACAGAGGAGCGAAAAATTGAGCCGGAAATCAAAACCGATGATGGCCCTGGCAGCGAACAACCCAGTGAAGCAGCCAAGGCAGCAGCCAAAGAGGTGGCAAAAGCCTTGGCGACTGAAGTGGCCTCTGGCCAGGTCGAGGTCAGCACCGACAACGGTAAAGTGGTGGTAACTGTGAACCAGACACCCAGCGCAGCGCAGTCGGGTGCATCGGGCACCGCTGGCACACAAACGGGCGGTGCGTCAACGCGTGGCGCTAACACTGGTGGTTCTGTGGCCCAAGACACCATTGACTTGTATGCAAAAGTTGCCCAAGCACAAGCCACTGTTGACACCCAGGTTGAGGTACGTGACACATCTGGCGCGGGCAGTTCTGCAGGCGCCGGTGGCGGCACGGGCTCGGCTGACAAAGCGCAAACCGACAACGAGTTTGCCCGCATTCGCAAAGAGTTGGCCAAAGAGATAGAGGCTGGAAAGGCCGAGGTTGAACGCGACGGAGCCAGAATCATCATTCGTCTGGCCGAGCAAGGCTCGTTCACCTCAGGCTCAGCAGACTTGCAACGTGGCTTTACGAACGTGCTCAACAGTGTTGGGAAGTCCATTGCCGACAGCCAAGGTCGTATTTATATTGAAGGTCATACGGACAACGTGCCCGTTGTGTTCAACGACAGGTTCAAGTCCAACTGGGACTTGTCGGGTGCACGCTCAGGCGCAGTGGCCGACTACCTCACGGGCAGGGCTGGCGTACCGGAAGGGCGCATGAGCGTCAGTGGCTTTGCTGACACCCGTCCCATTGACTCCAACGACACGGCAGCTGGTCGGTCTCGCAACCGTCGCATCGAGGTCATTATTGATGGTGGCGGCTAACTTTAAAGATTGATTCGCATGCTAGACGCCGCCGCTACCGCACTCGCCCTGCCCTACCCCAGTCTCATCAAAGCGGTACGCGAGTTGCTGCTAGACCCCCATGTGCAGGTCCCTCCTAGGCAGGTTTTGAGCTTGCCCAATGGCGGCAAATTACTGGTGATGCCCGCCAGCGACCGCACGGTGGCGATGACCAAACTGATCACCTATGTGGGCGACAACCCCGCGCGCGGTCTGCCCACCATCCAAGGCAATATCGTGGTGTTTGATGCACTCACTGGTCAACATCTGAGCACCTTACACGGCCCAACCGTCACCGCCAGACGCACTGCTGCGGTGTCCGTGGTGGCCGCTCAATTGCTGGCGACGCGCACAGATGGCCCACTGCTGGTGGTCGGTGCTGGCGTACAGGGTCGGTCGCATCTGGAGGCCTTTCACAGCGGCCTCGGCGTCCAAGAGGTCTGGGTGGCCTCACGCAGCGCTGCCAGCGCCAACGCCTTGGTGGCCCACGCCCAATCTATGGGCATGACGGCGCGACGTGTAGACGACCCCAACGCCGCATTGGCCCACTGCCCCTTGGTTGTCAGCGCGACCAGCGCACAGGAAGTGGCTTTACACAACAACCCGCGAGACGATGCATTTGTGGCTGCTGTGGGCGCTTTCACCCCGCTGATGGTGGAGTGGTCAGCCCGGGTATGCCAGCATGTCGCCGCAAATGGTACCTTGGTCGTAGACACCAGCGATGCCGTTCATGAAGCTGGCGACTTGTTGCAAGCGCACATCGATGTTGCAGCGCTGCCGACCTTGGCAGATGTGGTTCATCGTGAAGCCCTGAGGGGCGCACAGTCACAGGCAAGCCCGGGGCCAGTCTTCTTCAAAAGCTGCGGCTGGGGTGGCTGGGACTTGGCCGCCGCACGCTGCGTGGTGGCATCGTTGGCTTAGCGTCATTGCCAGTACAAGTCAGCGCAAGTCAGTACAACTGCCAGTGCCATTAGAGAATTAAAGACAACATCAACTCGCGCCGCCTTAACAAGGTGTGCGCCTTGTTAATGGCCGCACGTGACACAGCGGGCGCTTACTGTGGCGCCACCTCTTTTTTAGGTGGTGCAGTCGCTGGATAAACAATCACTTGGTCGCTTTTGTTGCCAGCGCTTTGTTGCTGCAGTGCCTCTAGATAACGCTGCTTTTGCAACGTAATGAGGGCTTGGACATCGCGCTTGAGCGGCTCCACCTGGCCCACTGCGCCTTTGAGCGATTTGACTTCAGTGCCCAAAGATACCAACGCACCAGCTTGGCGCTTGAGTTGCCCATCCAGTGCGCCGACTTGCTTGACGAGCGACTGGTTACCCGCTTCAATCGACTTGGCGGCCTCTTTGGGCAAATTGGTGACCAGTGCGTTGGACTCGACCAATGCGGTTTTTACGCTCTCTTCTAACTGCGTTTGCGCTTGCAACAACGCAGCGTTTTGTTCTCCGGATTGAGCCAACGAACGGGTCATGGCATTGATACCCTCAATACCCGCATTCAACTCAACCACCCGTTTGCCGACGGCCAACAGCATATTGTCAGCTTGGTCCATTCGACTTTGCAACGATGCCGACATTGCAAAAAAAACACCCGTGGCGACCAATAACAAGCTGGCACTTACACCCAGCACTATTTTGCTGGTCAGTGCGGCTTTCACCAACGCACCGTCAACCAATTGTGTGGCAGCGCGTAGTTCCCCAGCCAACCCTGTTGCCACCGTGGCCGAGCGTGCAGCGACGTCTGCGGAGTCAAGCACGACGGCACTCAGTGCGTCAAGGTGGTCTTGTACCTCTTGGGTTAAGCCCACACTTAATGTTTCTTCTGGCTCAAGCTCATTCGCCTCGTCTAGCACTTCTTGCTCGTCAATGATTGGGTTTCTTTTGCGCTGGACGTGCGCGACATCGCCAGGGTCGAGGCTTTGGTTGTCATCCAGCTCGGCTTCCACTGGCGGTGCTTTGTTAAACACCGCATCGTCACCTGCGTCATCAGGCGTGGTGGCAGCGGCCTGCGCAATTAAGTTCTCAGCGTCCGCCAGGTCAGAGGCCTCTAATTCCGGCACGGTTGGCTGTGCTTCAAAACCTTGGCTTGCTTGCTTGTCGTCGTCGCTCATGGTGTCTTTCTCCTAGCCAGCGTGGCCTTGATACGGTGTTGTGCGTTCAGCGACGGGTCGCTGGGTAATGCGTGTTGTCGATCAAGGGGTTTGATCTGCACTTTTAATTGTTTGTTGACCTCTTGAAGTCGCGCTAATCGCGCCTTGAAGTCCATACGTTGGGTTGATGGCCCGCCGCTTGGTGGCGCCAATGCTGACGTCTCAAGCAATTTGGCCTTCGCTATGGCGGCTAGCACTGCAGGCGGTGGCGCACTGACTCTTAACAGCGCCGATGGGCGAACCACCATAGGCCCCGCACCGGGTGGCTTTACCGCTGGCACGGCTGTCTTTGCCCCCCCTACATCACGCGCCATACCGCCGGGCGCTTTGCCTGTTGCGCGAGCCGCAGACTTGCCAGTGCCGTCTAAGCTCACTGTGTGTGGTGATCGACTCGCAATAATGGGGGGTTTTGTTGCCATGTTCAGTGGACGCGTTCTTGGACTAGTTAAGGGGTAACCATGTCGGCACGAACAGATCTAGCCGAACGAACCCAATGCTCTTTGATAGAGTCGGCAGAAGTTGCAAAAGCTTGTGCGCTTAGCCTGTTGACGAATGGCCCTTTCAACACGACAACGTGGCGCTCTTTGTTGCTGCGCTTCAACACGGCCACCGGATACAGGCCTGTCAGTTGCGGTCTACCGGCTATCCATTGGCGGGCTTTCGCCTCGTTGCCAACCGATACATACTGAATCACCCATGCCCCCGGGGGAAGGCCTTGCACCCAAGCATTGCCGTCGGGCAACTTGGTATCTGCCACAACTTGAATAGCCGCAGCGGCCGCAGGTGTGGTCCCGAGCGTGGGTTCATCTGTAACGTCTAGCGAGGCGTTGGGTCCCAACGGCTCAAGCGGCTGGGTCGGCGTTTCTGGCAATACCGGCGCGGCTAACAGCCTAGATGACACCGCCTGTGCACCGTCGGGTTGCAAGCTTTGCAACACACGCTCAATTTGTAAATCTGTACGCACGCCTTCCCACACCGGGTCAAGCGTCAACAGGGGTGACGGTACTGCAGACTCAGTTTCAGAATCACTTACACCTGGTTGCTCTTGTGAATCGGCTTTAAGCGCCCCGGCTATGCGAGCGGTGATTGCTTGTGTGTCTGGCGCAGGCTGCGCCACCAGCGCTGGGGCCTGTGGGTCAGCGCCTTGAGCCACAAGTTGGTTGGCGTCAATTTCAGATGGTGTGGCATCAAGCGTGGGCTCGGGCTCATCCACAGCACCGACTGAAGCGTCAATTTTTTGTAGCCATGCTTGCATGGCCTGTGTAGATGCATCGCGGTATTTAGAAGACAGCGTCAACACGGCAGCCACCGACAGCAGCAGCACTGTGGCGCTGCCCAGCAGCCACCATTTGACGCTGCCCCCACGCCGTGGCTGGTCCGTATCGTCTGCATTGTTGCCACCAGACTGGCTGTGCTGGGCCACTGCGTCTAGCAGCGCTTGCTCAGCCATGGGGTCGCGCTCTGCCAAATCCAAGTCGGCGTTACCGTCCAAACCTAACTCGTCGTGGTGGCCTATCAAGCCCAGTCGCTCTAGCAATGCCGTGGCAGGATGCTCCAAGCCCGCCAGCGTGGACTTGCTTAAAAACACCTGCCCGGCGTCGGCGTCTAAAGCCTCTACGGTCCAGCGCGACATGCGTTTGCCAAATGCGGACAGGTCTTTTTCCAACTTGCTGGTGGTGTTGACCAGCAGCACCACACGCACATTGGCACCGGGAAAATCGTTGACCAATCTGGCCAATAACTCTAGCTGTGAGGTCTGTACGGAGCGCGCATCGTGCAACACCAAAATTCGCGCTGGCAAACTAGGTCCTTGCGTAGAGACCGCGTCGTCTAGCGACATGGGCGCCAACACATCGTTGAAGCGCTTTATAAGCGCTTCAGAGCTGCTGGGAAAGTACACCTCAACATGCACGCCTTCATGGCGACGCAGTTGTTGCACCAAAATTTTGCCGTAATGTTCCAGCAACACATCGCTGTCACTGGCCAGCATCAGACTTTGGCGCTTGCCCAGCAATGCGCCAAAGGCCAAGGCCATGCGGTCGCGGTCGGCATCGCGTAAGAATAAGTCGTCGTCGCCGAATTGAGGGCTTACTGAGTCTGTCATATGTGCATGCTGGCTGGCTTTTAACAGTCAGCGTTTGTGAGGTGTCTGTGTCATTGCAATTTACCCGATGCGTCGAAGGCCATGCCACTCGGTACAACTGGCTTGGGTTTTTGCATGCCCTGCTGTCCCGGACGAATGCTGTCTAAGCTAAAGACGTAAGCAATCACTTGCGCAACCGCCACATACAAGTCCTCAGGCACAGTTTGGTCGACCTCGGTGGTAAAAAACAGTGCCCTGGCCAAAGGTGGCGCTTCAAATATGTACACGCCATGGGCCTTGGCTTCTTCGCGAATACCAGCGGCCATTAGGTCAGCGCCCTTGGCAACCACCGTTGGCGCACCATCGCCCGTTGGGTCGTAAGACAGGGCCACGGCGAAGTGCTCTGGGTTGGTAATGACCACATCGGCGTCCTTCACATTTTGCATCATGCGTTGGTCAGACATTTCACGCTGACGCCTGCGGATTTGAGCCTTCACTTCAGGGCGGCCTTCTATGTCTTTGTACTCGTCCTTGACCTCTTGCTTGGTCATTTTCATGCGCTTGTTGAATTCGTACTTTTGCCATGGCACATCAATGGCGGCGATGACCACCAGCGACAACGTCACAAACAGCGCAGACTTGGCGATTAAATCGCCAGCGCTTTGCAGGGCCGGCTCTAGCGGCATACGGCCAATTTGGACCAACGACTCAAGGTTGAGGTTGATCATCAGGATCAGAACACCAGTGACCAGCGAAAACTTCAGCACAGCCTTGACCAGCTCTACCAAGGCCTTGGTACCAAACATCCGTTTGAAACCTTCAAGGGGATTGATTTTGCTCGCCTTTGGCGCAATGGACTTGAGTGAAAATAGGTAACCACCTGTCGCGCCCGAAGCCAAAATAGCCAGCACAATGGTGGCGATAAACACGGGAATGACCACGATAAATGCATTGATGGCCTGTGTGCCAAACGTGAGCGGCAACAAATCAGGCGACAACAGTGTTGTGCGGTCAAACATGAAGCCCGCTTTAAACACCCCTATTAATTTGGTAATGAGCGCGCCACCGGTCAACACCATGAGGGCCACAGCGCCGATCATAACGGTGGCGCCTGGCATCTCTGTGGAGCGCGCAACTTGGCCATCGTCGCGCGCTTTTTGAAGTTTGCGCGCGGTGGGTTCTTCCGTTTTTTCTGCGCCGGTGTCTTCAGACATGCATTACCTTTGTTCTAACCGGGTCCAGCCCAGTCGCGCAACATGACAAACGACTGCATCCACAGCCACTCCATGCGCCCGCCTATGCTGCCCATTGACAACACGAGAATAATCAAACCAGCCAACACCATGGCGGGAAAGCCGACTGCAAAAATATTCAAACTTGGCGCGGCCTTGGTGACGACACCCAAACCTACGTTGATGAACAACAGGGTCACCATGACGGGCAAGGCCATCAGGACAGCGCCCACAAACATCATAGAGCTCCAAGTGACCATCCTGCCCCAGTGATTTTGATCCAACAAGCTTTCACCTATGGGCAACACGTGAAAACTTTCAAGCACCAGCCCCATCAAAATAGCATGCCCACCGCTGCCGACAAA
>Ga0222645_101447_pt1 | contig 10102 bp, 8 predicted proteins | sample AntAcemetagen292_FD_179881 | JGI IMG/M metagenome (GOLD analysis project Ga0222645, IMG submission 179881) | Saline water microbial communities from Ace Lake, Antarctica - #292 | ecosystem: Environmental > Aquatic > Non-marine Saline and Alkaline > Saline | place: Antarctica: Ace Lake | collected...
TGACGTTAAAAACCCAGTAGCACTTAAGTGTTGTTTGATTTGCCTTATGTCTATTTGTTGCAGTAGTGCTGGAAACTCGCCAAAGGCAATATTAGTTTCCGATACCATGGTGTTCATTGATGGGTAACTCACGACCCCAGTAAATTGTCGTGATTGATTGCTAAATAAAGCCGTAACCTGCGAAGTTAACGACGGCAATTGACCCCGTCTGACGTTACCCCTAAGCCAACCAAAATTGGTCAGCACGATATCACCTGCAATCGTCATTACTGGCACCACAAGCTGATAGCCGGTCTTACCTGAGACTATTTTATTATCAATAAAAAACAAACTATCCATTTGCGCGGTTCCACTAAAGCTCACGGGGAAGTCTTGAATATCGGCATCTTTATTACTGACGGTCTGTTCAAGTAATAGTTCAAAGAGCTTGTAAGGCCTATTCGATTGGCGCTCATTAATTTGCGCTAAGCGGATATCTTTCTCTGCTTTTCGTTCTAATTGCCAAATACCCAAACCAAACATAATGACAACACACAATAAAGTGATTATGGTAGGTAGTATAGGAAGTTTTCGAATCCACATATTCTTATAATGACCTTTCAACATCCTTTGGAACTCTTTAACAGAGTGAACTAATATTTAGGGAGAGTGCAAATGTTATATGTAAAATTGACAATTGGCGGACTACTCATTTTCATGGTGTATAGTCTCTTTCAAGCAATGATGATCATGCTGAAAAACGATCAAAACCAAAACATGAGTAAATACATTGGTAGACGTGTACTTGCATCCGCCCTCATTGTTGGACTTATCCTCATTGCGGTAGCAACAGGTATCATCCAACCCAACCCAACACCGTATTAATTAACGTTAATAAAAAACTGACTAAATCGCGTTAATGAATAAACTAACCCTGCTCGCAAATATAAAGGCCATTTCTTTTGAAATAGCCTTTTTGTCTTTACAAAATATAAACAAAGAAAAATAGCATTACCCAAACGACGTCAACAAAATGCCAATACCAACTACCTGCTTGGAATGCAAAATGGTCTTTGGGCGTAAAGTGCCCTTTCCAACATCGACCGAATAAGACCATAAGTATGATTGTTCCTAACGTAACATGCATCCCATGGAAACCGGTTAATAGAAAAAACGTGTTACCGTAAACACCTGAATCAAGCTTCAAGCCCAAATCGACATAAGCGTGAACATATTCTTGAACTTGTAAAAAAACAAAAATACAACCTAATACAATAGTCGCTCCAAGTAATACCATCAGTTGCGTTCTTTTGACTTTTTCTAGGCCAACGTGGGCGTAATGCAATGTTACTGAAGAAGCTAATAATATGGCGGTGTTAATAAGCGGAAGTCCAGTCCACGGCATGGCTTTGGTTGAAGCCTCACCTGTCGTTATTGCATCCGCTGGGGTTATTAATAAAGGCCATGTGGCTTCAAATCCATTCCATAAGACTTCGTTTGTACTCGCATTATTAGATGCTCCGCCTAACCATGGAATACTAATTGTTCTAGCATAAAATAAAGCACCAAAGAATGCGGCAAAGAACATCACTTCAGAAAATATGAACCACACCATACCTTGTCTATAGGAACGCCCTAACTGGGCGCTGTAAAGACCGCTCATTGACTCGTCGATTTGGTTTTTGAACCAGCCCGTGAGCATGATTAGCAATAAGGCAAAGCCTGCCATGAGCGTATAGAAACCATAGCCACTTTTATCACGGGTAGTTTCGATAACAAAATTGCCAGCACCAACGGCGATTAAAAATAACGCCACAGCGCCAATGATGGGCCAGATGCTTTGATCGGGTACATAATATTTTTCGTGTTTCTCTTCAACCATTTTATTCTCCATTAGCTATTGTCCATGGCAACGACAACAGCAGGTTGTACTGTTGCAGATATGTCATATAGCGTGTACTGCAATGTAAAAAACGTAAACTCTTTTGGCAGTTGTGGGTCAACATAAAACTTCATGGGCATTATTGCCTCTTCACCGGCTTTTAGTGGTTGATGTTTAAAGCAAAAACACTCTGTTTTGTTAACATACAAAGCAGCAATCCCGGGTGATATTGAAGGTATAGCTTGTGCGATAATGTCATGCTCAGTTGGATTACGAACATAAAACTCAACTTCACCCATTTCGCCTGGGTGTAATCTAATTTCAGCAGTCTGCGCACTAAATTCCCAGGCCATACCAGAATGCGTACGCGTAATAAATTCAACTTTTATCGTCCTAGACTCGTCTATTACGACCGATTCATAAACAGCCGCCTCGTTTGATGGTTTGCCATTAATGCCGGTAAGATCACAAAACACATCATATAAGGGCACTAAGGCAAAACTAAAACCCAACATACCAATCACAACAAACACCAGTTTCTTGGCTGTTTTGGCGTTTTCAGACGCCATCTGAGCACGTGTTTTTGGTATCTCAGCATCCGCTGTTCGCTCATTCTCGAGCGCAACATTGGGTTTTTCAGCTGTACTTTTAGATTCAGGCTGTTCAGACATACCTTAGCTATCCTCGTTTATTTTATAAGCGGTGGTGTTGAAAAAGTATGGTAAGGCGCAGGAGATGGAATTTCCCATTCTAAGCCTTCAGCACCTTCCCAAACTTGATCAGATACCGGTTCACCAATTTTCCGGCACGCTTTGATAATTAGCGCTAGGAAAATCAATTGAGATAAGCCAAACGCGAACCCGCCGATGCTGATCCACTTGTTGAAGTCAGCAAATTGCAATGCATAGTCGGGAATACGACGAGGCATGCCTGCTAGTCCTACAAAATGCATAGGAAAGAACAACACGTTAACCGAAATCAGTGAGCACCAGAAATGCCATTTTGCTAAGGTAATATCGAACATTTTACCGGTCCACTTTGGCAACCAATAGTAAACCGCCGCCATAATCGAGAACAAAGCGCCTGTTACGAGCACGTAGTGGAAGTGAGCAACCACAAAATAAGTGTCATGATATTGGAAATCAGCAGGTATAATCGCAAGCATCAAGCCAGACAAGCCACCAATAGTAAATAAAACAATAAAGGCAATCGCAAACATCATTGGCACTTCAAAGGTCAACGATCCGCGCCACATCGTTGCTACCCAATTAAATACCTTCACACCGGTTGGCACTGAAATTAGCATGGTAGCAAACATAAAGAACATCTCTGCGGCTACCGGCATGCCCGTGGTAAACATGTGATGCGCCCAAACAATGAATGACAATAACGCGATAGACGCGGTTGCGTATACCATTGAGGCGTAACCAAATAGCCGTTTACGTGAGAATGTGGGCACAATAGCCGAGATAATACCGAAAGCAGGCAATATCATGATGTAAACTTCGGGGTGACCGAAGAACCAAAAAATATGTTGGAACATTACTGGGTCGCCACCACCGGCGGCATCAAAGAAGCTAGTACCAAAGAACTTGTCGGTGAGTACCATTGTTACCGCACCTGCAAGCACTGGCATAACGGCAATAAGTAAAAATGCGGTGATCAACCAAGTCCAGACAAACAGTGGCATTTTCATGTAGGTCATACCTGGCGCACGCATGTTTAGAATGGTCACAACGACGTTGATCGCACCCATAATCGATGAAATACCCATAATGTGAACTGAAAATACAAATAAAGCGGTACTGTCGCCACTGTATTGAGTTGATAGAGGCGCGTAGAAAGTCCAACCAAATGCAGGACCGCCGCCATCCATAAATAATGAAGAAAGCAGAATTATGAAGGCAAATGGAAGGATGTAGAAGCTCCAGTTATTCATCCGTGGCAATGCCATATCTGGCGCGCCAATCATCATAGGTATCATCCAGTTAGCTAAACCTGTGAAGGCCGGCATAACGGCACCAAAAACCATAATCAAACCATGTACTGTGGTCATCTGGTTAAAAAAGTGAGGATCAACTATTTGTAGGCCCGGTTGAAATAATTCGGCGCGAATAACCATGGCCATTGCACCACCAATCAAAAACATGATGAAAGCAAACCAAAGATAAAGTGTTCCTATATCCTTATGGTTAGTGGTGAATAGCCATCTTAAAATGCCTTTAGGAATATGATGCTCGTGATGGGCGTCGTGGCCATCGGGCGAATCATGTGCGTCGTTTAAAGTTTCTGTACTCATTTTGATGACCTCCTATTTACCGTTAATCACAAAATTAACATCTTTGGCCTGCACCATGTCGCCGGTATTATTACCCCAAGCATTTCGCTCATAAGTAACCACAGCGGCTATTTCAGACATGGATAACTGCTTGCCAAAGGCTGGCATATTATTTTTACCGTTAATGATATTGTCTATATGTACCGGAATATTTTGTTTTTCTATGGCAATTTTGCTGCCTTTTAAGGCTGGGAACATGGGTGGTAAACCGCCACCGTTTGCTTGGTGACAAGCGACGCAGGCCGTGTCATACACTTTTTTACCCTGCGTCATCAACTCTTCCATGCTCATGTTCATCGCAAGTAAACGTTGCTCTTCTTCGTTTGCTCTTCTCGCTGCGCTCTCTTGTTCTTGCACCCATGCACTGTATTCAGCAGGCCCTTTGGCAATCACCACAATCGGCATAAAACCATGGTCTTTACCACAGAGTTCAGCGCATTGACCACGATAGATGCCGGGCTCATTTACGTTAGTCCAAGCTTCATTGATAAACCCAGGATTAGCATCTTTTTTAATCGCAAAATCAGGTACCCACCACGAATGAATAACGTCATCGGAGGTGATCAAAAAGCGGACTTTTTTACCTGTTGGGATGACTAATGGACGATCTACTTCTAGCAGATAATTGTCGCCTTTAGTGAATTTGTTGCTAATTTGTTCTCGCTGGGTTGCAAGTAAGGAAAAGAATTCAACTTCTGGATTATTTTGATATTTATAATGCCATTTCCACTGCGAGCCGGTCACTAATATCGTAACCTCAGCCTCACTGGTATCTTCCATCGCTATAAGCGTTGTTGCCGCTGGCCAAGCCATGGCAATCAGAATAATAAACGGAATAACAGTCCACAAAACTTCGACTTTTACGTTTTCATGAAAATTAGCGGCTTTCGCGCCGGTAGATTTACGATGCATCACCATCGAATAAAACATCACCCCGAACACGAGGACTCCAATGACAACACAGATCCAAAGCATCAGCATGTGCAACTCATAAACCTCCAAACTGATGTCACTTGCTCCTGGGCGCATGTTGACGTTGGAACGCTCTGCGGCGGTTGTGGCTATTGCTGAATTACTAAACGTCAACATAACGCCGATTAGCAATGTAAATATTCGATTCACTTTGGTACTCCTCTCTAATCTTCTTCGTCGAGTTGTTAATTTTTAACATTTAGTGTGAAGATTTTGTTTGTTTTGTTATCTTGATGTAAATCACAGTGCAATGATTAAACAAAGTCCCTGCATAGTCTAGTGTTTTCTTGAAATTAGATTGAATATGCTTATAGCGATTAATTTTTAAACACTACGTTTATAAACTAGTCGAATTTAGCTGGACCGACGTGTTCAATGAATAAGCAGTAATGCGTATCAAACGATTTATCGCATTTACTTGTGCTTTTGTTAGCCCCATTATTGTACTCTTCGATTAACCCTGTAGAAAACAGATAATGCACGCAAGCTAATGAAATACCATGCAATAATAGGCAAATGGAACTCGTAATATTGCATATCAATGTTGCTAATATACAGACAGATTCTAGGGTGCCCAAGGCAAGAATGATGGCCATTATGAACAGACTTAAAACGAAGGGGTATTTATAGGTTGGATATTGCGACGGGGCCTAAGGAAAAAAAAACCGCTAAATAGCGGTCTTTTAAATTACGATATTTTTTATTTGCGAGTAAGCATATATAGCTTGCCCAACACTACATCCATTCTGAATTTCGGATAACGCCCACAGCAATTCCTTCAATATTGAACGGCTGAGAAGCTAAATCAACTTTAATAGGAGCGAATGCTTCGTTCTCTGCATGCAGTAATACTTGGCTACCGCGTTTTTCGAAACGTTTTACCGTGACATCTTCGTCAACCCGAGCCACCACAACTTGACCATTGTGAACGTCTGTTGTGCGATGCACCGCCAGGATATCGCCATCCATAATGCCGATATCTTTCATACTCATACCGCTGACTCTTAACAAAAAATCGGCATTTGGCTTGAACAGATTAGGGTCAATTTTGTAGTGACATTCAACATGTTCAGTTGCCAAAATGGGTTCACCCGCCGCAACGCGACCAATGAGTGGTAAACCTTCTTGGGCTTCATCGTCCAAGGCGCAATTCAACCTAATGCCACGCGATGTTCCAGGAATAATATCGATCACGCCTTTCTTAGCGAGTGCTTTTAAATGTTCTTCCGCGGCATTAGCCGATTTAAAACCTAAATGACGCGCTATTTCAGCACGAGTGGGCGGCATGCCCGAATCGATCATCGTGCTCTTAATGAGGTCGAGTACTTCTTGTTGCCTGGGAGTTAGTGGACGCATAAACAGCCTGTTTTTCTATACAGTTAAATTCAAGTATATACGGGAAAACGCAAATGGCAACGATCAAATCATTATTTGTTTGAAAACGATCGTAAAAACAACAATCACTTAAGTATGCAATTTGTATATAAACGAACTAAAGCAATGCTAAACTGTCGTGATATTATTATGGCGTATTGACTTTTATCTGGAAAACTTCATGACTGGCGCACGCGCATTTTTTCTTAAAATATTCACTTTACCCATTCGTTGGCTGATTTCTGTTAACAGCGTTCCTGCGAATATTGAAGTTGAACTAGGTATAGATAAAAAGAAACCTCTCTTGTACTTGATTCAAACCGAATCAATTACTGACCTCGCTGCTTTGCAAAAGTCGGCAGCCGGTTTAGGCTTGCCTGATCCCACTTCATCTATTGAATTCTTGGGAGAAGAGCATAAACGTTGTTACTTCTTAACTCGACCGCAAAGCTTACTATCAAGAAAAGTGAAGAAGACCAGCATTGAGGATGTGTTTACAAACATGTTCCATTTGCATCGCGAAAATCCGGATCTTGATTTACAAGTAGTGCCCGTGTTTATCTCTTGGGGCAGATCAGCTAGTAAAAAGTCCTCTGGGTTTGCGCAATTATTAGCCGACAGAGCCTCTCCTAGTTGGTTGAGAAAACTCCTCATTGTTATCTTTTTGGGGCGTGACAATGTGGTCAGTTACAGTAAAGCCGTATCCACAAAGCAGATGGGACAGCTGCATGGTTCAAATCAAAAGATATCTCAAAAATTAGTCCGCGTAGCAAGGACTCACTTTCAACGCAAGCGCCAAGTTTTAAACGGTCCAACACTTTTAGAACGTTCAACCTTGTACAACTCATTGCTAGGCTCCGATTCAGTTAAACAAGCCATGTTAGACACCATGCGGCAGAAAAATATCAGCACCCAAAAAGCAAAAAAACTAGCCATCGGCTATATCGATGAAATTGCAGCGGACTATCGCGTGGGTCTTATTCGCATCAGCGAACGCATATTGGGCCGCATTTGGAATAAAATCTATAACGGTATACATGTTGGCCACGCTTATCGAGTGCGTGAACTGGCGCAAAATGGTCATGAAATTATTTACGTACCTTGTCATCGCTCGCACATGGATTATCTATTGTTAACCTATGTAATTCATCATGAGGGCTTGGTTACGCCCCATATTGCAGCCGGTATAAATCTCAACTTTTGGCCAGTCGGTAAGATATTTAGACGTTGCGGTGCATTTTTTCTACGCCGCAGTTTTGCCGGTAATAAACTTTACACAGCGACCTTTAGAGAATACTTAGAGCTACTATTTAACCGCGGGTATTCAGTTAAATATTACCCAGAGGGTGGACGATCACGAACCGGACGCTTACTGCCTCCTAAAACGGGTATGCTAGCAATGACCCTGCAAGCGGCGCTTAAAGGCATCAATCGACCGGTTTCGATTGTCCCTGTTTACTTAGGTTACGAGCATGTAATGGAAGTAAAGAGCTATCAAAAGGAGCTCAGAGGAAAGGGCAAGAAAAAAGAATCGCCAACTCAGGTATTTTCAGCAATTCGCAAACTCAAAAACTATGGCCATGGTTTCGTGAACTTCGGTGAGCCCTTGCAGATTAACCAATTCTTGGACAAACACGTAGAAAATTGGAGCGTAACAACATCGGATGACCCGGATAAGAAACCGGCGTGGCTAACACCGGCAGTAAATGTGCTTGCTAACACCATCATGACGCGAATTAACCGAGCCGCAGCATTGAACGGCACTGCGTTAGTTGCGCTATGCTTGCTTTCATCGAAAACTCACGCTATGAGTGGATCAGAACTAACTAGAGCAATCAAAGATTACTTATCACTGTTGACAGAAGTCCCTTTTAGTGTCGATTTTACACTGCCAAAAGAACCGGCACAGGAATTAGTGCAAACCACGCTGGCACTCAATCGATTTCAACAATCAAGCGACCAATACGGAAAATTAGTCGCCGCCAAAGAGGATACCGCGGCACTACTTACTTACTATCGCAACAATATTTTGCACGTGTTCGCTTTACCAAGTTTGATCATGGCGGTGATTTTCAATCACAAAAAAACGCAGAACTCAGCGGTCATTGAGATGGTTGCCAAACTCTATCCTTTACTAAAACGTGAATTCTTTATGCATTTCTCTTTAGAGCAAGCTCTTGAACATGCTGAAGCGCTTATTGTGCAAATGAAAAAGCAGGGTTTATTGAAGCAAGACGGAGACTTTTTATCACCACCCTCGTCGAGTGACGACGGTTTCCACTCGGCTTGGTTATTGAGTCGTGCAATGCAAGAAACCTGGCAACGTTATGCGGTCGTATTAAGAGTTTTGGAAAAAGAAAAAACCATTGCCCGCTCTCATTTAGAGAAGCAAAGCTGTGTTATTGCCGAACGCCTTTCAACACTTTATGGAATGAGCTCACCAGAGTTTTATGATAAAAATGTATTGGGGTCGTTCGTAAACGCATTGCGTGAAAACAAATTACTCAACACGCTCGAGAGCGGGACCCTAGAATTTTCAGAAGACAGCTTAGCCTTAAAAAAAGCCATTATGGAGTTAGTTTGGCCTGAAATCGCCCAGCATTTAGAGAAAATATAAGCAAGAAGGCAGATTAATTCTGCCCTGATAAAAACAATCTATACGCAGGATTATCTTTGTGTTCATGCATTTCAAAGCCAAGCTCGCTGACATGCAAATCAAATAACGAGCGCTTATCGTCATCAATATCAAAGCCGGCTAAAACTAAACCTTCGGCGGCACCATGATTGCGATAGTGGAACAGCGTGATATTCCATTGCTCTCCTAATTTTGTTAAAAAGTGCATTAGCGCACCAGGGTATTCAGGGAAGGAAAAAGAGAATATATGCTCGTTGATATGCTCTTGCGGCTTACCACCGACCATATGTCTAACGTGCAACTTGGCTAACTCGTTATCCGACATATCGAAACACTCGTAACCATTTTTATTCAGTCGCTTTAACAACGCTTGCAACTCTAGCATACCGCGTTTTAGCTTAACCCCGACAAAAATGTGCGCTTCGTCACTTTTTGCATAGCGATAATTAAATTCAGTTATTGTGATACCACCTAACATGGCACAGAAAGCCTTAAATGAGCCTTTTGCCTCGGGTATTTTTACGGCGAAAACAGCTTCTTTTTGCTCGCCTAATTCACAGCGTTCGGATACATATCGAAGTGTGTGAAAATTAATATTCGCACCACATAAAACACCGCCAATCACCGCGCCTTGAAGCTTGTATTGCTTGGTATATTTGCGAATACCAGCCACTGATAAGGCCCCCGCGGGTTCAGCTATCACTCGCGTATCGTCAAAAATGTCTTTAATTGCGGTACAAATTTCATCATTTGAAACGGTAATTACATCATCCAAGTATTCTTGGCATAATCTGAAAGTTTCGCTGCCAATAGTTTTCACTGCAACGCCATCTGCGAAAATACCGACGGTCGGCAAAGTAACAGGTGCACCTTTCTCCATTGCCGCGGTTAAACAGGCAGACTCAACAGACTCTACACCAAT
>Ga0222645_101450_pt1 | contig 10096 bp, 10 predicted proteins | sample AntAcemetagen292_FD_179881 | JGI IMG/M metagenome (GOLD analysis project Ga0222645, IMG submission 179881) | Saline water microbial communities from Ace Lake, Antarctica - #292 | ecosystem: Environmental > Aquatic > Non-marine Saline and Alkaline > Saline | place: Antarctica: Ace Lake | collected...
CCGTAAAATATGTTTGCCAACTATAATAGGTTTTATTATTGGAACTATTATATTCTCTTTAAAATATTTTATTCTATACTTAAATGGAGCAAGCATAACATTTACCAAAGTTATTTCAGAAGATGTAACATTGATTACTTATTTAGGCTATTATTTATATTTCTTCTTTGGTTTTATTTTTTGGAATTCATTTATTGAGGAAATTGGAATGCGAGCATATCCAATTCAAAAGCTCAAAAACCATATCAACCCATATATTATTTTTACAATAATGGGACTAATATTTACAATAGGTCATTTTTTTCTAAACGACTTTAGTCTCGTTTATTTCTTAAGTCTATTTTTATATTCATACATTTTTTCATTAGCATACTATTACTCAAATTCTATCTGGTTTGTTGTTGGATTACATAGTGGTTCGAATTGGGTTGCATTTTCATTTTTCGGAAAAAGTAATTGGAAATTAGGTGGACTTTATAATACTAAAATAGTTATTGACCCAAGCTGGACAAATGATTGTATATATCTTATTATTTTATTTGTTATTTTAATATTAATTGTGTTTCTAAACAAGAAAGGGATTTTTAGAAAATATTTCCCTATATCAAATAAATTAAACTAATTTAACGACTATGAAAAATAGTGTTTTTAGAATATATCCTTTACTCTTTATACCGTTAATAGGACTAATCTATTATACTACATTTTTTATGATGAGTAAAACTGTAGATTCGAGTTATGGTTTTGATTGGCTTATTGTATTAATAATTACAATTCAATTTGGAGTTATTTGGTCACTTGCGCAATTGTCACTAAACAGCCTTGTAAAAAAAGGTTGGCAAATGAATCTGAAATTATTCATTCTCGGAGTTCTTGCCATTGTACTCATAAACAATTGCCTTTACTTTTTACTAAGAACTGTTTATATCTCATTTTATCACCCTGAATTTCCTAAAATCAACCTCTTTATGCTTTCACTCAGTACACTTGAAGGTTTTTTAAAAGGAATTATATTGCTTAGCATGTTATTCAGTCTTAACTTTTTCAAACGTTGGAAAATTGAATATAAAGAAAATGAACGCTTAAAGAGAAACGAATTAGAACTTCAAAATCGAGCCTTAAAAAGTCAGTTGAATCCGCATTTTCTATTTAACAATTTAAATACATTGTCTGGATTAATACAACAGGATCAATCAATCGCAAACGACTTTCTTAAGGAAATGTCAGACATGTATCGTTATATTCTAAAAACAACTGACAAAGAAGTTGTCCCTTTGCATGATGAGATTCAATTTGCCAAAAATTATAGTAGCTTACTAAAAAAACGATTTGGTAAAAATTTCAACTATTCAATTGAAGTCAATACGTTAGATTACATGTTACCTCCCATCTCTTTACATTTATTATTAGAAAACATTGTAAAACATAATAGGATTGATGATAAGCATCCAATGCACTTTACTATTAAGCAAAATGAGGATTACTTATCTGTTGAAAATAAAATAAACTTAAAAAATAATGTAGACTCTACAAAAAAAGGATTGTATATTTTAACAGAGCAATATAAATTTCTAACCAATAAAAATGTTATTATTAAAAATGAAAACAATCTGTTTTTTGTTAAATTACCTTTATTAAAAATTAAATGATAAATGTTTTAATTATAGAAGATGAAGAAAGTGCTTTTGAAAACTTGAAACGCATTTTATTCGCAATTAATCAATCAACCAAAATTGTTAGTTGGTTGCAAAGTGTTGAACAATCTATTGATTGGTTTAAATCTAACGAATTGCCAGACCTCATCTTTTTAGACATTCACTTAAGTGATGATCTCAGTTTTAAAATTTTTGAAGCTGTAGATGTAACTTGTCCAATTATATTTACAACAGCTTATGATGAATTTGCAATAAAGGCTTTTGAATTAAATAGTATTGATTATCTACTAAAACCCATCACGCAAAAAACCGTAGAAAAGGCATTAAACAAATATCATTCTAATGTTTTACCTAATGCAACACCTTTTGATAAATTGATTGAAGACTTAAAATCAATATCCAATAATAAGAATTATAAAGAGCGTTTTTTAGTTAATAAAGGTGACGAATTAAAAATAATTCTAACTTCAGAAATTGCATATTTTTATAAAAAAGACTTTACCTATATTGTGTTAGATAATGGTGACAGATATCCTATAAAATTCACATTAGAAGAACTCACAGGATTATTAAATTCAACTTATTTTTATCGAATTAATCGTCAAATAATTACCAATGTAAAAGCAATATCAAAAATCTCGCTTTGGTTTAAAGGAAAATTAAAATTGCATCTTATTCCTGAATATGAAGAAACTATATTTGTTAGCAGAGAAAAATCTACAGACTTTAAAAATTGGATGGACAAATAAAAACTATTGGTAACAATTTGTATAGTTGATGACTACATTTTGCTAAATTTGAAGTTCAGTTATTTTAACAAAGTTCTGTGTTAAACTGAGGGTTCAGTAATTTAAATACGCCACTAACCATACAGGAACCGTTACCCACAATTAAAAAATATGAACAAAAGAGATTATTTTTCGGTAAGAACAGGTAAAATTATACCGAATAAAATAATTGACTTAAAAGTTCTGAAAAAATTATTTCTAATAATCTATAAGAAAATTGAGGTTGACGGTTACTTTCAAAAATATTTTGGATTCTACTGCGAAGACCAAGAAGAAGTTGCAGGAGAATTAGGATATGATTTAAAAGATGTAATGTTTATTCATCTTAAAAAAGAAAATCTTTTCCCAATAACAACTGAAATAGAAAATTACTCGGAAGATGATTTATTTGATGTTTTGGAATTTATGCACGATTACTGCTCAAAAGGAATAGATGGTTTTTATCACCAACATAATGCTTGCGGTTATCATTACGAGGAATTTAATGATAAAGAAGGTCAACAGTATTTTAGAGAACAAATTAATCCGATTTTAAAAGATTACGCAAATGGTTTTGAACTTTCCACAGATGGAGAGATTCTGCAATTAGCAGATTCAGGATTATCTCATCTTTTTGACGCTGATGTTCCGACTTCTGACAAAGAAAATATTGAAACTAAAATAAATAATGCAGTTCTAAAATTTCGTAGATATAAATCAACAATGGACGACAGACAAGATTCCATTCGAGAATTAGTTGATGTTTTGGAGTATTTAAGACCAAAAGCGAAAGAATTTTTAGAATCAAAAGACGAATCGGATTTATTTAATATCGCAAATAATTTTGGAATAAGACACCATAATGAAAAGCAGAAAAATAAATATGATGTTGCTATTTGGCACAGTTGGATGTTTTATCATTATTTAGCGACAATACACGCACTTTTGAGAATAATAAAGAAAAACAAGAAATAACTGTGGGCAACAACGTGTATAATTAATTGCTTGCGGAATTCCCTATCGGAAATTCACGCCAATTAATTATCTTTCCGCAACGGCGGAAAGGACAACGCACTTTTAACCGCAAAAAATCATACACAAACACGTTGTGCCACATTATGACCCGTCCTGAAATAAGGCTACATAATTTTAAACATTATGTATAGAAATGACAAAGCAATTAGACGTTACAGTGAACCTTTTAAATTAAAAATTTTAGCCGAACTTACAATCGGAAAACACACAAAGAGCGAACTTTGTAAACGCTACTCTATTGCACCTACAACTGTGAATGTGTGGATTAAAAAGTACAATCGAAAAGACTTAATGAATACCAGAGTAAAAGTGGAAACTAAAGACGAAATGTCTAGAATTAAAGGGCTTCAAAAAGAGATTGAACAGCTTAAAAAGCTACTATTTAAAAAGGATTTAGATGCTATAGTGCAGGATTCTTATCTTGAAGTAGCTGCTGAAGATCTTGGCTATAAATCAGTTAATGAACTAAAAAAAAAGCTACCTATAAAGCCTTAATTAAAGCTAAAGAGAAATCTAAGAGATTTGCTTCTTTAACTACAATATCTAATTGTTTTGGACTTAAACGGGATGCGTATTACAAATACAAATCTAGAGCTGATAAGCGTTTAGAACTTGAACAACACATTACAAACATTTTTAGAAAAAGACGCAAATCTCTTCCTAGAGAAGGTGTGAGAAAACTTGTGAAATCGTTAAACATAGATTTTATTAAAGCCAATATTAAAGTTGGTAGAGACACGCTATTTAATATTCTTAGAAAACACCAAATGCTAACACTTAGAAGGAAAACCAATCCCAGAACAACGAACTCATATCATCGGTTTTATAAATATAACAATAGTATTAAAGACCTAGAAATCACAAGACCAAATCAGGTTTGGGCTTCTGATATAACATATATTAGAACCGTAAAAGGCTTTTGTTACTTAGCTTTAATAACTGATATGTATTCTAAGAAAATAGTGGGTTATGACCTGGGTGATAGCTTGGAGCTAAAAGGATGTGTGAGAGCACTTAATAAGACTATTTATCAAGCTAAAAACATTAAAGGACTCATACATCACTCTGATAGAGGTATACAGTATTGCAGTAATGTATACACACAAATACTCAAAAGAAAAAAGATAGATATTAGTATGACTGAAGAAAATCATTGTTACAAAAACGCAATGGCAGAAAGAGTAAATGGAATATTAAAAGATGAATTCTATTTAGACCAAACCTTTGATAACGTGAGTCATGCAAAGAGAGTTGCAAAAAATGCAATTAATTTATACAATGAAGTAAGATTACATTTATCTTTAGACTATAAAACACCAAATATGGTATATAAATTATCAGCTTAATTCAATTTTAACCTGTAGCAATATTTCAGGACAAGACATATAAACTTCAAATCATATAAAAGTTAAATGAAACTTCTATTGTTTCTTTTTACCATAAATGTTGCTCTAGGATTTTTCCTTGGACTAGCAATATTATTTGGACCCTCATTAAAAAGCATTACAAATAAATATTTAGGATATGCAATTTTAACTATTTCTCTATTAATGCTCAATAGACTACTTGCAGAAGTAGGTATTTATGAAGAGAATAAAAAATTAAGAATAATTGACAATATAGAATGGGTATTTCTTACTCCCGTTTTTATTTTCCTTTTTGTTATAAAAAGCATCAACCATAATCTTAATGCACATAATGAACTTAAATTACTGTATTTACCTTTTATTGCATCACTACTCTTAAATTCCATTCATAATCTAGAGAGAGATTTTGATGTTTTCATTTTTACAAGCGAAATTTTTTCTCGTATAAAATTTAGCTTATTTGTTCTTGAAAGTAAGCTGGTCTACATTTATAATTTTTTTTTAATGACCTACCTATATTTTATCTTAAAAAATTCTGATTCTCAAAAGTCGAAAAATTGGTTATGGCGATTGCATTTTATAGTTAGCTCACTAATTGGTCTTTGGATTCTTCTCGATTTTACTGAAGGTATTTTAGTGCCTAAAAAAGCAAGCTATTATACAATCATACTATTTATTGGAATTTCTTTTTTTCTTTACTGGGTATCTTATTATACAATTTACAACCGAAAATTATATGCTGAAGCAAATGAGATAAAACAAATATTAAAAACTCAAGAACTAAACATATCTAAAACTCCTAATTCTTCTAATACTATTTTTGAAAAATTCGAAAGTCTATTTACAGAAGAATATGAATATAGAAACCCAAATGTTACTAGAGAATCTACTGCTGAAAGATTAGGTATTAGCGCAGGATATTTATCTCAAATTATTAATTTAAAAACCGAAGATAATTTTTCAAGCTATGTAAATCAATATAGAGTTGAAGAAGCAAAAAAAATGTTACACGATAATACCTTCGATAAATACAATATTGAATCAATAGGTCTTGAAGCTGGCTTTTCTTCAAAAACAACATTTCACAAAGTATTCAAAAAATTCACAGGAATAACTCCACGAGCCTACAAGAATAAAAATAAATAAGTACCAATTTCTTCAATGCTAACAAATCGAAACTAAACATTAGACATTCTGGTCTTTTTTTGCATTCAGTAAAACTACTTGATTTCAAACTTTAGAATCCTTTTTCCTTAATAACGTTCATAATTTCTACAGTGTAAAATCAATATAAAATTACAAATATTAATAATCAATAACACTTAATCAGTATGATCAGAACTAACATACCTTTTTTGGCGCAAACAATTTTTATTACGCTATTCTCTATTTTATTCTTCCAAGTAGGATATTCTCAAGATAAAATCAGCAAAATATACCTAGAAAAAGACTTAGCTATTTTAAAATCGAATCTAGAAAAAAACCACGGAGGTTTATATACTTATTCTTCAAAGAAGATAATAGATGATTGGTTTATACAAACTCAGAAAAACTTGAAAGATTCTATGGGAACCATTGAGTTTTATAGACTATTAACTCCATTAAATAGCGTTATTAAAAACGGACATACGAACATCCCATATCCAAAACTTAAAAAAGATTTCAAGTTTCTTCCAATACAGCTATATAAGTATAAAGATTCATTTTATGTAGGTGATTTTTTTGCAAAAGGGTATGAGGATTTAGTAGGATTACAGATTTTAAAAATTGATGAGCAACCAATAGGAGAAATATATAATTCACTACTCAAAAATTATACAAGAGATGGTGATAATTTAACTTTTCCAAATGAAAATTTATCTTCATTATTTGGATTAGACTACGCATTAATTTATGGCTCAAAATCTAATCACACTATTACTATAAGTAAGAATAATAAAAATGTTCAAATTGAATTAAAAAGCACATTATTGAATGATGAAGTAGTTAATGCTTACGAAAAGAGTAAAAAACAAAAACCTTTGAGTTTTGAAATAAACAATAAGGTAGGTATTTTAACATTTTCTACTTTTTCAGAAAGAAAATTAGAAAAAGAAAACTATCTAAGTTTTTTAGAAGAATCATTTAAAAAAATTAAACATAATACAATTGAACATTTAATTATTGATGTTAGAGATAATAGTGGTGGTGATGCTCTTCCTACTCAAGAGCTTTTGTCTTATCTGTTAGATAAAGAGTTTGTTATGTATAAAGATGTTTATACAATTACTAAGACGATTAAAGACAAAAAGTATTATAGTAATCAGGGTGTGTTTTGGCTAAATACATTTAGCTGGCTTAAGTTAAAAAAAACAATGGATAATCATTACAGCCTGCGAAAGATTGAAGGAATGGATGTCTTTTCACCAAAAAAAGATAACTTTAAAGGAAAACTTTATATACTTATAAATGGTAAATCGTTTTCTGCCACAGGCGAATTTACCTCTTTTTTAAAGAACAATAGAAATGTAATTTTCATAGGAGAAGAAGTAGGTGGAAATAAGGTTCAGAATACAAGTGGAATATCTTATATTATTACTTTACCTTACTCTAAACAAAAGGTAAAAATACCTCTGGTTGTTTGGGAAATGAACGTAGATTATAAAAATGATAGTCACGGTATTAAACCAGATTATTGGATAAGAAATACAATTGGTCAAAAATTGAATGACTATGATAGTGTTTTGAATTTCACTTTAGAGTTTATAAAAAATCGATGACTAACAATATACCTGAAAAATAGTATTCTGAAGAGAAATTAAGAATAATAAATACTATTGCCAACAATGGCTATAATTAATACGGGGTTTGGTGCTTAATCCAAATTATAGTGCTTTTAATAAAATAATAAGTTTTGGCTAAGTGCTTAATTGAAAATTCATTACTTTTAATTCCCGTAATAACCATAGCCTAAAGTTCGCAAAAATTTAATCAACCTACCTACAAATGAATAAAGCTTTCTCAAAAGAAGAAAATATTTTATATAGCTTTTTAAATACTGTGTACCCTCTTACAGAATTGGAGTTTAAGCCCATAGCTGAAATTTTAAAAAAGAAAAAATACAAAAAGGGAGAAATTATTCTAGATATTGGTCAAGTTGAAACAAAAACTAGTTTATTAATTAAAGGCTTTGTTCATCAGTATGTAATAATTGAAGGGGAGTTGTTTACAATTGATTTTTCGCTTTCCGGTATGAGTTTTAACAATTTAACTAGCTATATAGAAAACTCGCCTTCATATCAAATACAAAAGGCAATGACTGATGTAGAAATTCTTTATTTTAAAAAACAAGATATTGAAAAATTACTATTAAAAAGCCAACCTTTTTGTTATATCTACACTAAGCTATTTGAACAAGTTCATCTAGAGCGTGAAAAAAGGTCTTTACTCTTGCAACACAAAGATGTCTTTAAAAAGTATGAATTATTTCTAAAAACAATTGAAAAATCTAAAGTATTCATAGCAGAAATACCTCAAAAATTAATTGCAAATTACTTAAGTATGACACCTGAATCTTATAGCAGAGTAAAAAAGGAATATCTAAAAAAGTAAAATCATTTATTGATTTAAAATAAGTTTTATGACTTAAAGTTTTTCGACCTTTGCGGCAAAATTTGAATTATGAAATTTATTTATCTTTTATTTCTACCTTTATTTTTGAGTTGCTCAAAAGATGACAATTTAGAGGTCATTGGTGTTATCGAAAAATTCAGTCTACAATCAAACATTATTAACGATAGCTATCCTATTTATGTTTATTTACCAGAAAATTATTCCAATGATTCTTCCAATCAACTGATAATTGGTTTAGATGGTGATACTCGATTCAATGCTATAGCAAATCTAATTTCCGATAAAACTCAGAACGGAAGTATGCCACCTTCTATTTTAATATCTATTGGAAACAATAAAAATAGGAATCGAGATTATACGCCAACATCTTATGAGCAAGGTACTGGAGGTGCTAATAACTTTTATCAGTTTATTAAAGAAGAACTAATACCTGAGCTTGAATCAAGATATAATTTAGACCCCTCAAATAATAAAACACTAATTGGACATTCTTTTGGTGGGTTATTCACACAGTATGTTATGGCACAAAATAGGCCAGATAACCCATTCAATAAATTTATTGCAAGTGGCACATCATATTGGTACGATTCAGGTGTTATATTCGAATATGAACAGAATTACGCAAATGAAAATATTGACTTAGATGTAACATTTTATAATGGAATGGGAACCTTAGAAGGCGGAGTTATGCTGGCGTCTTTTGAGGAAATGAATGAGCGTATAGACAATAGAAACTATCCGAATTTTAAGCATAAAAATGAATTAACAGAAAAAAGCGGACATACGGATTCTGCACATACAATATTTAAAAAAGGATTAGACTATGTATTCAGTAATTAGAATAATTACAATTATCGGTTTGTTATCTATCAGTAACATGCTATACGCTCAAAAAACCAACAACAACTCTTTAGAAGTAGGTGTATTGGCAGCAGGCGATGAATCATTATATTACGGTGGCTACAGCAAATTTATCGTACCGATGTCTAATAAAACCAATTATTTTACGATTTCTTTTGCGCTAACTGCCTATTTCGATTTTAAAGGAGAATCAGAACCAAATGCTTATTTAGTAGATGATATTGATATGCGATTAATACCAACTGTTAATTTTGGGTATTCGTTAAATTTTAATAAAGTCCAATTAAATTTTGAAGTGCCAATTGGTTTAAGTTATGCCCATACAAGAGGTACTTTGGTAAATGAAAGAATAGGTTTCGAACGAGATTATTCCAATAATGAAGTTTTTTTTAATTATGGCTTTTCTTTTTCTCCTAAATACAAGATTAATAATTCTAATAGTATTGGACTTACTACATTTCTACCTTTTATTAAAGACAAAGCTCAATCTGGATATCAGATTGGAATTGGGTGGACAAAAACTTTTGCTAACAATGTATATAAAAAATAGGGCGATTATTGCTTGACCAATGGCTTGGGCTTATTTACGGGGCCGCCATATTTTTAATTTGTATTTTAGCTAATAATAAAGTTAAAAAGAAAATTAAAAATATGGCTTCTTGCTTTACGGAAAGTTAAATACTTACCAACTGCCCTACGTTTCGTATACTAAACGTTATAGCTAATTAAAATCAGCATGGGTGTCACAGTTGATTATTATCTACGTCTTTATCACTAATAATAAAATATTTATCTAATG
>Ga0222645_101452_pt1 | contig 10083 bp, 10 predicted proteins | sample AntAcemetagen292_FD_179881 | JGI IMG/M metagenome (GOLD analysis project Ga0222645, IMG submission 179881) | Saline water microbial communities from Ace Lake, Antarctica - #292 | ecosystem: Environmental > Aquatic > Non-marine Saline and Alkaline > Saline | place: Antarctica: Ace Lake | collected...
CTTGGGATCACATTGGACGAAAATATCGACAACTTGTCTGCCAGCTTTGCGCATCTGGTGGCCGAAGGTCGTGAAACCCTGTTCGATGCTGAACATTTCTTTGACGGCTTCAAGGCCAATCCGGCGTATGCATTGCGGGCGGTTCATGCGGCCTATGATGCTGGTGCGCGGTGGATTGTGCTGTGTGATACCAACGGTGGTAGCTTGCCCCACGAGGTGTCCCGCATCGTGAAAGCTGTGATCGACAGCGGTATTCCGGGTGACCACATCGGCATCCACACCCATAACGACACCGAAAATGCGGTTGCCAACGCGCTTGCGGCTGTCATGGCGGGCGCACGCCAGATCCAAGGTACGTTAAACGGACTTGGAGAGCGTTGCGGCAATGCAAATCTGACGGCAATCATTCCGACATTGTTGTTAAAAGACCCCTTTGCAAGCCAGTTTCAAACCGGTGTGACGCTTGACGCGCTTAAAGGCCTGCGCAAATTATCACGGTCACTGGACGATATTTTGAACCGTTTGCCAGCCAAACAGGCGGCTTATGTCGGTGCGTCTGCGTTTGCGCACAAGGCGGGTCTGCATGCCAGTGCTATTGCCAAAAACCCGAGCACTTATGAACATATCGATCCCGCAGATGTGGGAAACACGCGCATTGTGCCGATGTCCAATCAGGCCGGACAATCCAACTTGCGTGAACGGCTTGTTCAAGCAGGATTGACGGTAGAAAAAGGTGATCCTGCTTTGGCGCGTATTCTTGACCGGATCAAGGAGAACGAAGCAGGCGGATACTCTTACGACACAGCCCAAGCAAGTTTCGAACTGTTGGCATTAGAAGAATTGGGCCAGATGCCCACATTTTTTGAGGTAAAACGCTACCGTGTCACGGTAGAACGCCGCCGCAACAAGCGCAACAAAATGGTGTCACTGTCCGAGGCGGTTGTCGTCGTGAAAGTGAACGGCGAAAAAATGTTGAATGTGTCAGAAAGCCAAGGTCCGGATGGCAAGGACCGTGGTCCTGTCAACGCGCTTTGGCGTGCATTGGCCAAGGATCTGGGCCCCTATCAGGATTTGATCGCTGATATGCATCTGGTGGATTTCAAGGTGCGCATCACCAACGGCGGCACAGAAGCGGTGACCCGTGTTATCATCGACAGCGAGGACGGCAACGGCAAACAATGGTCTACCGTGGGCGTGTCTGCCAACATTGTGGATGCATCGTTTGACGCGTTGGTCGATGCGATCAATTGGAAACTAATCCGCGACGGGGCCAAAACGCTATGAGCCTGAATGCCTGTGCTGCTCTTGTCGAACGCAGCGATCCCGACAGATTTCGTGCGACGATGGCCGCTCCGGTGGATGCGCGGCAGATCTTGTTCCCGATTTTTGCGTTCAACGTCGAGGTTACCCGCGCCCCGTGGGTGACCAAGGAAAATATGATCGCGGAAATGCGGTTGCAGTGGTGGCGCGACGCGCTGGAAGAAATCGGGGTGGGCGGCACCGTGCGTAAACACGAGGTTGTGGATGCGTTGGCGACGATCCTTGATGCGCAGGGCGCAGCCGATCTGGACGGGCTGATCGCGGCGCGGCGGTGGGACATTTACAGTGATCCATTCGAGGACCGCACCCATCTTGATGATTATATCAATGCCACATCAGGCACATTGATGTGGACAGCCGCACGTCTTTTGGGGGCTGAAAACGAACTGGCCGTGCGCGATTTTGCTTACGGTGTCGGGGTTGCAAACCTGCTGCGTGCAGTTCCTGATCTGGAAGACCGCGGTCGAAAGCCGTTGATTGACGGCACAACGGACGGGGTACGCGCATTGGCGCGCGATGCACTGGACAGGTTGCACCGCGGCGACGCGCCCAAGGCTGTAAAGTTGTCCGGTTTTCAAGCGGCGCATGTGTTGCGTCAAGTGGTCAAAAGCCCTGCGCGTGTGGCACGCGGTACATTGTCTATGGGGCCGTTGCGGCAGGCTGTGACCTTGGCCAGACTGGCGCTCTCAGGCTGATTTTGGCCGCAACGTAAGCCAGATCAACGCGCCACCTGCCAATATGAGCAATGGCACCATCGCAAGATTGACAGCAGTCCAGCCTTCCACAGCGGTTCCGCCCGAACAGTTCATCAAACCACCCGATGCCAGTGATGCGATCGTGACCATACCAAAAACAATCATGTCATTCATGCCTTGGACCACGCCGCGTTCATGGGGTTGGTGTGACGCCGCAAGCATTGTGGTCGCGCCGATAAAGCCAAAGTTCCAGCCAATCCCCAGCAAGAACAGCGCCACAAAAAAGTTACCCAACGTGACACCCGACAGGGCGACACTGCCCGCGCACAATAAAATGACCAAGCCGGCGGCAATAATTTTTTCTACCCCGAACCGTGCAATTAAATGGCCTGTGAAAAATGATGGTGCGAACATCGCAATCACGTGCAGCGACACGATGTCGTTGGCATTGTTTTTGGTAAACCCGCAGCCAACAACCGCCAGTGGCGTGGATGTCATGACAAGGTTCATCAACGAATATGAAACCATTGCACAGATAATTGCCACCACGATGCGCGGATCACGCAGCAGGTCCATGCGGCTTCGGGCCTTGGGTGCGTTTTCAACGATGGGCTGATTTTTCGAGCCCTTTGGCAGATCAAGCCAGAAAAACAACATCATCCCCACGATATTCAGAGCCGCGACAGCCAGATAGGTGCCCAAAAACGGAACGACAAACGCGTCCTGGACCAGTTTGTTCAGTTGCGGCCCGATAATCGCAGACACCAGCCCACCCGCCATGACATAGGAAATTGCTTTTGGGCGAAACGCCTCTGATGCGGTGTCGGTTGCGGCAAAGCGGTAGAATCCCTGCGCGGACATATAAATGCCGGTGATCAGGGATCCGGCAAGCAAAATACCAAACGATCCCACATAAAGCCCATAGGCCGCGACCAATGCACCAACCGCACCCGCAATCGCTCCAATCACAAAGCCAAGCCTGCGGCCATGGCGCTGCATCAGCGGACTTAACCAAGGCGCGGTGATCATGGACCCGAACACGATGAACGAAATCGGCAACGTGGCAAGGCACACGTTGGTCGCAAGCATTCCGCCAGCAAGCCCGCCAATGACAAAAATCATCGGCATTTGCGCGCCTAAAATAGCTTGAGCAGCCACAAGGACTGCAACATTGCGCCTGGCGCGGTGATCATCATATATCTCGGTCATGATCCACCGTTAGGCCTCGCGCAGCAGGCTGGCAACCGCTATTTCATGCGGCGTCAATGATATGGGCAAACGATCCGGACACGCGGTTATGGATCAGTCCCATGTCTGCGACAGCATCGCCTTGGGCGTCTTTGGCGGTGAACAACGGATCACCTGTTGCGTGCGTGGTTGTGGCGTAATGAAATTCATGTGCTTTCCATGCGCCGGTAAACGGGCCGTTCAAGGCATGAATATCGCGGTAACCCAAATGTAACTTGCGGGTCGCAAACGACGTGCCAAGCCGAAGCAACCCAGCCATGTTATGGTGGTGCCCGTCTGCGTCAATCATGACATCGCCCAATACCATATATCCGCCACATTCTCCATAAATATCAGATATTTGCGCGGCGCTTTGCAGGCTTTGGACGAACTGTAGATTTGCGGCAATCTGTCCCGCATAAAGCTCGGGGTAACCGCCGGGCAGATAGACAAGATCCGCCGCAGGAACGCTGTCATTGGCAAGCGGTGAAAACGGTCGGATTTCTGCACCCTGACTGCGCCAGTCATTCAGTAGATGCGGATAACAGAACCCGAATGCACGGTCTTGGGCCACTGCGATCACTTGCGCAGGTGGGTGCATACGGCGGGTGACACCGCTTTGAATGTGGTGTTTGGCAGACAGTTCCAGTAGCCCCTGCATGTCAAGATGGTGGTCCATGATATCGGCTGCATGGTTCAAAAATGCCTCAAGATCGGAGCGCTCATCCGCCTGCATCAGCCCAAGATGACGCGACGGGTGCGCAAGGCCCGCATCGCGCGGCACAGCCCCGAAAATACGGATGTCATAGGGGGCAAGTGCGCGGCGCAGCATCAATTCATGGCGCGGTGATCCGACATTGTTCAAAATCACACCAGCCACGGTCACCGCCCTGTCATGGGACATAAATCCGCGCACAAGCGGTGCGATTGATCCGGCCATGCGGCCTGCATCGACGACCAAAACCACTGGCACCCCAAGGGCTTTTGCCAGATCGGCGGTCGACCCTTTTCCATCGGGGGGGGCGCCGTCAAACAAGCCCATCGCGCCTTCGATCAACATGGTTTGCAGGTTTTCGTGATGTGCCAAACTGCGCAAACGGTCCGGTGTCATGGCCCACGCATCAAGGTTGATGCAGGCAGCACCAGATGCGGCCGCGTGAAACCGCGGGTCAATATAGTCCGGACCGGATTTCGCCGACCGGATCGGGGTTTGATTGCGGCTGACAGCACGTAAAAACCCCAAGGTTATCGTGGTTTTACCGCTACCTGATGCAGGGGCCGCAAAAATTAGCCCCCCCATAGTTCACGCACTTTCAGCGGGACGGCCACGGCCCAACGGATCCAGATTGCGCGGGGCGACACCGGCGGCCTGACCTTGCCAGTCAAGCACCTGCCGCATCATCACAGACCGCCCCACACAAATAATTGCGGGCGGTTCCATTCCCGCGGCGGCAATATCGTCCACAATCGTGCCAAGCGTGGTTTCCAAAACGCGCTGATAAAAGGTCGTCGCGGTTGTTACCACGGCTACTGGTTCCGATGCCGGGCGGCCCGCGGCGATCAGTTTTTCGGAAATCTGGGCAATGTGTTTCATCCCCATATAGATCACCAGCACCTGACTGCCCTTGGATATCGACACCCAGTCAAGTGATCCGGGCGTGTTGCCCGACTGATCATGGCCCGTCACAAATGTGACAGACTGGTTCACATCGCGGTGGGTCACGGGAATACCCGCATAGGCCAAGCCGCCAATTCCTGCGGAAATGCCCGGAATAATCCGGATTGGAATTCCGTGCTGCACCAAGGTCTGCGCTTCTTCGCCACCGCGCCCAAAGACGAAGGGATCGCCGCCTTTCAGACGCAACACTTTTTTACCCTCACGGGCCAGATCAACCAGATGCAACGAAATATCACGCTGTTTGGCGGATGGTTTACCACCACGTTTGCCGGCATAGATATGCGTGGCTTGTGGCGCCCATTCCAGAATTTTTTCTTGCACAAGCGCGTCGTAAATTACCACATCTGCTTGGCGCAATGCATTGACCGCATGTAGCGTCAACAGACCTGGATCACCCGGGCCCGCACCGCAAAGCCAGACCCAGCCGGATTCCAATGTGGGCCATGCGTGGGCGGGAAGGGGGACGTTTTGTTTCATACATGCGTTATGCCCCGAAATATCATGGTTGAAAAGCTGCCAAACGACACATCATGGTCTATTGGCGGATTGCGGATTGGCGGCACTGCGATTGGTTCCTATAGTCGCCGTGAAATGATACAAACACCCAAACCCGAATTGCGCCGTGGCTGGACCACAGGGGCCTGTGCAACCGCCGCAACCAAGGCTGCGTTGCAACGTCTTTGGGGCGGTGCGTTTGCGCAAACTGTCACAATTACATTGCCCAAGGGCGAGCAGCCGACATTTGCGTTGGCGCATACCGATGCTGGTCCCGATTGGGCCGAGGCGGGCATCATCAAAGACGCAGGCGATGACCCTGATGTTACCCATGGCGCATTGATTATCGTGCGCGTGACACGGGCAGACATCACACAGGCCGGATCAGGCGTAAGTTTTCACGCAGGCAAAGGCGTGGGCACGATCACCAAAGCAGGGTTGCCAATTGGTGTCGGGGAACCCGCAATCAACCCGGTGCCGCGTGCGATGATGGATGAAATTGTAGCAGAGGCCGCGGCGATATTCGGCCAGACACCTGATATTGCCATTACGGTGTCCATTCGTGACGGTGAAACGATTGCGGCTAAAACGTGGAACCCGCGTTTGGGGATTGTTGGCGGACTGTCTGTTCTGGGAACCACGGGTATTGTGCGTCCGTTTTCATGTGCTGCATGGATTGCATCTATTCACCGCGGCATCGATGTGGCGCGTGCGGCAGGTTTGGCCCATGTTGCGGGTTGCACCGGGTCCACAAGCGAACGCATTGTGCAAAATCTGTATCAGCTACCCGATCACGCAATGCTGGATATGGGCGATTTCGCCGGTGGTTTGTTGAAGTATCTGGTGAAACATCCGCTGGACCGTGTGACAATCGGTGGTGGCATCGGCAAATTGACCAAACTGGCACAAGGCGCAATTGATCTGCATTCGGGGCGGTCTCAGGTCGACTTTGATGTGCTTGCGGCTTGGGCGCAAAACCCGCGCCTTGCACAGTGTAACACCGCGTTGGAAGCCGTGACGCTGCATCCGCAATTGGCGCAAATTGTTGCTGATCGCGCTGTGGCGCAGCTGGATGTGCGGTTTGGTGGTCCTGCATATGATGTGGTTGTGATTGACCGCGCTGGTGTGGTTTTGGCAAGAGCAGGCGCATGACTATTTTGCTTATGGCGGGCACAAGTGAGGCAAAAGATATCGCAACCGGATTGGCTGCCATGGGCGTTCCAGCGGTTGCGTCGCTTGCGGGCGCCACACGGGCGCCACACCCGTTGGCTATTGCGACGCGGGTCGGGGGATACGGTGATGCAGATGGTTTCCGGACGTATTTGAAGGATGCCGGTATTCATGCCGTGATTGACGCCACCCATCCGTTTGCAGACCGGATTACGGCACGCACCGCCGCCGTTTGTGCCGGACTGAACATGCCCTATGTGTATGTGTTGCGCCCCCCATGGACCCCGCAAGCGGGTGATAACTGGACCCAGATCGCGTCAGAACAAGAGGCTGCGGCACATATTCCCAAGGGGGCCACTGTGTTTCTGGGCACCGGACGTCAAACGCTACACCAGTTTGACGGGCTGGTCGGGTGTCGGGTGATTTGCCGTCAGATTGATCCGCCCACCGCACCGTTTCCATTTGCAGGCGGCATGTTTTTGACCGGGCGGCCACCGTTTGCTGTTGCGGCTGAAAAGGCCACGTTTGCACGCCTTGGAGTTGATTGGATTGTTGTCAAAAACGCAGGTGGTGATGCCAGTGCAACAAAATTGACGGCGGCGCGGGATCTGGGAATTCCGGTGTTGATGATCACACGTCCTGCGCCCCCAAAGGCAGTGTGCGTAAACACTGTTGCTGATGCGTTAAACTGGGTGCTGGCCTTATGACGGAACGGTGCATCACCGGCCCTGCCTGTCTGGCGGAAGGGGCTGCATATCTGGCGAAAGTAGAGCCGCGTTTTGCGGCCATATTGCCACAAATCACACCGATGCCGTTGCGTTTGAACCCCGATGGATTTGGGCCCTTGTTGCACATCATTCTGGGGCAACAGGTCAGTGTGGCATCCGCGCAAGCGCTTTGGTCTACGCTTGATACCGCTGATCTGACGACACCCGCTGCAATTGCCGCGACACCGCTGGATGATTTGCGCCAGTTGGGGTTTTCGCGACAAAAGGCGCGATATGCACATGCGTTGGCCGCAGCACAGATCGATTATGACAGTTTGCGTCATCGTCCGAGCGATGATGTCATCAAAACGCTGTGTGCTGTGTCAGGTATCGGACCTTGGACCGCTGAAGTGTACACCATGTTTTCACTGGGCCGTGCAGATGTCATTGCACCCGGTGATCTGGCGATCCAGGAGGCAGCCAAGCTTATTTTTGAATTGCCCGAGCGCCCGACTGAAAAAACCATGCGGGCCATGTCATAGGCATGGCAGCCGTGGCGATCGGTTGCAGCACGGATATTCTGGGCCTATTACGCAACGACCAAGAAAAAGGACGGGATCATATGACACGGGCACTGAATGCTGAACGCAAAGAAGCGTTTTCAGGCGAAACACGGTCTTGCGTGGTGTTTTTGCACGGATACGGGGCGAATGGCGCCGATCTTTTGGGGTTGGCGGACCCGCTGGGCGAACATTTGCCCGACACAATGTTTATTTCGCCTGATGCGCCAGAAGAATGCGCCGGATCGCCAATGGGGTTCCAGTGGTTTCCGATCCCGTGGATCGATGGCTCCTCGGAAGAAGAATCGCGTGCGGGTATGATGCGTGCTGTCGGTGACCTGAACGCGTTTCTTGACGGGGTGATGGTTGATGAAGATTTGTTGCCCGAACAGGTTATGGTTCTGGGATTCAGTCAAGGCACCATGATGGCCTTGCACGTGTTGCCGCGCCGCGAAGATCCGGTCGCAGGCATTGTCGCAATTTCAGGGCGGTTGCTGGAACCAGAGGCCTTAAAAGACGACGTGCAATGCATGCCGCCTGTGCTGCTTGTTCACGGGGATGAGGATGATGTTGTGACGCCGCAATCGCTGCCAGAGGCGGCAGAGGCGTTGCAAAATGCAGGCTGGAAAGAGGTCTATGCCCACATCATGAAAGGCACAGCGCACGGAATTGCGCCGGACGGGCTTGAGGTGGCGCTGGCATTTATGCGTGACCGTTTGGGGTACTAACCTACGCAAAGCGATGCGGGCGTTCCGTTTCAGGACGGGTTGCCCTTTGCAGGTCGCGCTCTATAATTTTGTTTAAGCGATCCGGACGGGGATCTCCGTTCGGCGCCTAAGCTTGATGGGTGGGGACTGTGTGACGTGAATACCGCTGACTTTCGAACAGATTTTGTGCGCAGATCGGGTGCATTAAGCGATAGACCTGCCTTGGTTCTGAATGCGGATTACAGGCCGCTGTCATATTACCCGCTTTCGCTGTGGCCTTGGCAAGACGCTGTTAAGGCTGCGTGGCTGGACCGCGTTGATATTGTTGCCCAATACGACGACGTGGCGCGCAGCCCGTCGATGACGATCAAAATCCCAAGTGTGGTGGTGTTGCGCGATTATGTGAAGCCGCAAAAGCAGGTCGGGTTCACGCGGTTCAATCTGTTTTTACGCGATGAGTTTTGTTGTCAGTATTGCGGATCAAAGGGTGATTTAACCTTTGACCATGTCGTTCCGCGTGCGGCAGGGGGCGTGACAAGCTGGCAAAATGTGGTGGCTGCCTGCAGTCCGTGCAATTTACGCAAGGGGTCGCAAACCCTGCGTCAGGTCGGGTTCACATTGCGGCGCAAACCGCAACAACCCGAACCTGCGGCGTTGCACAATGTTGGCCGGAAGTTCCCGCCCGATCACCTGCACACAAGTTGGCTGGATTTTCTGTATTGGGACGCAGAACTGGACGCCTAGCAGGTGCAGCACCCCTTATGACACTCAAAAGGGGTGCGCAGAATTTGTGCTTAGAATGTATATCCGACAGACAAGCTGACATAAGGATAGAATGTCAAATCAGACGCATCGTCGCGTGCTTTTTTATAATCTGCGCTTGCGTCGATCGCATCTTGCAAAACAGTTGTGCTGCCTGTGGCAACAACATCAACACCGCCGGTGTAAATTGCGCCAACTTCACCGCTTAACAGCCAGTTACCACCAAAGCGGTAATCGTATCCTGTTGTAATTACAGGTGAAATCTTGTTTTTGAAGTTGCCGTCAAGCGTGACCGACCCAGAGTTATACTCTGTTCCATCAATTTCAAATCCGTTGGATGCGCTGGCTGTGGATGTGCTGTCAAACCCTGTAAAGTTGATCAACAGGCCGCCAGAAACACGCCAGCCGTAATCGGTTGGATAGTAGTCTGCGATCGCGGCGAATGCCCCAAGGTTTGCGTCAACTTCGAACGTGTTGCCGTTGTCTTCTTCTTCGCCGGAATATGTGATGCCGCCCATGACAACGCCACGCACACGCCAGTTTTGGTCAATCTGGTAGGCGCTTTCGTAGCTTGGACCAAATGTTGTCAAGCCAAGCGATGCGCTGGTGTCGCCAGCGTCTTGCGCTGATGCTGCGCCGGCGGTGATGCACAAGGTTGCGCCAATCAAGGCACCGATTTTTAAAGTGTTCATGTTTTTACCTATTATCCGATTCTGTAGAATGGATTTGTTTTGCCTTTTATACACCTCTCACTTCAAAACC
>Ga0222645_101460_pt1 | contig 10035 bp, 9 predicted proteins | sample AntAcemetagen292_FD_179881 | JGI IMG/M metagenome (GOLD analysis project Ga0222645, IMG submission 179881) | Saline water microbial communities from Ace Lake, Antarctica - #292 | ecosystem: Environmental > Aquatic > Non-marine Saline and Alkaline > Saline | place: Antarctica: Ace Lake | collected...
AAATCCTGTGTTTTTATTGTTCTAGTAGATTTTCTATACAATGAAATCGCAGTGTTTAAAGCAACCCTATACATCCAAGTACTAAATTTGGAATCTCCCCTAAACTTAGGGTAGTTTTTCCAAACCTGTATGGTTATTTCTTGAAACAAATCGTTGTGGGCATCTGAACTCGTAGTATAAATTCTACAAATTTTATGCGCTATATTTTGATTTGTCTCAAAGTCTAATAAAAATTTAGTTTCTAAATCTTTTTGCAATTTTTTGTATTCTTTTGTTGTTAATAAGTAGCAAAAATATATTAATTGTTACAATCTTATTAAAATATATTTTACTGAGTTTAAAATATATACCTTTGAAAACTTCAAAATCATATGCATTGGACAATATTAAGCAAGTTTTTACGATCAAGGATCTTGAAAATATATCAGGAATTAAAGCACATACAATTCGTATTTGGGAAAAAAGGTACAGTTTATTAGAACCGAAAAGAACCGACACCAATATCCGATATTATTCTCATCAAAATTTGCAAAAGATTTTAAATGTAGTTTTATTAACTAAAAATGACTACAAAATATCTAAAATTGCAAAAATGTCTGAAGAAGAAATTTTATTGCAGTCAAGAGAAGTTGCCATTAATAGTACTGTAAATGATGATGCGATTAATGCGTTTAAATTGGCAATGTTTAAATTTGATAAAGTCTTATTTAACAAAACATATGACAAGTTATTAGGTAAAAAAGATTTTAAAAAAATTTTTAAAGATGTATTTATTCCGTTTCTAAATCACATTGGTTTGTTATGGCAAACAGACACCTTATTGCCCGCACATGAGCACTTTGTGTCTAATTTAATAGTTCAGAAAGTGCACATAAATACAGAGCTTTTAGAGCACGTTGGTTTAGAATCAAAAAAAACGTACATCTTATTTTTGCCAGAAAATGAAATCCATGAATTAGGTTTGTTATATCTAAATTATGAATTAATTTTAAAAGGAAATAACACTATTTATTTAGGGCAAAACTTACCCTTAGATAACTTAAATTGTTTTTTTGAAAATAAAAAAGATTTGTGCTTTGTTACGTCTTTAACAGTGCAACCTCATGAAGACAAAATAGAAGATTATTTCAAACAAATTGAAGATATTCTGAAGGAAACAAGTCACGAGTTTATTGCAATTGGTAGAAAAACTTCTTCATTAAAGGCTAGAGATTATAAATCGAATGTTTCTTTTTACAATTCAATTTCAGATGTGTTAAAAGTGATATAATTTCTTGTATACTTTATAATCTTGTTTAGTTTTTTGGTATCTTTGTTGAACAAATAGATTTAATGAAAAAAGACATTCATATTATTGGTTCTGGCTTCTCTGCTTTGTCAGCTGCTTGTTATTTAGCAAAAGAGGGTTACAATGTTACTGTTTTAGAGAAGAACGATACTTTAGGTGGAAGAGCAAGACAGTATAAAAAAGACGGATTTACATTCGATTTAGGCCCTTCTTGGTATTGGATGCCAGATGTGTTTGAACGTTTTTTTGCCGATTTTGGCAAGAAACCTTCAGACTATTATACGTTAGACAAATTAAGTCCGGGTTATGAAGTTTATTTTGGTGAAAATTCTTCATTAAAAATTTCTGAGAACTTAGAAGATATCTATAAAATGTTTGAGCAGGAAGAGGAAGGAAGTGCGAAGCATCTGAAATCTTTCTTAGACTCTGCGAAATCAAATTACGAAACAGCTATTTTAGACTTGGTTTATAAGCCAGGTATTTCTCCTTTAGAATTGGTTACAACAACAACTGTTGCTCGGGTAACTCAATTCTTTTCTACCATTAGAAAACAGGTAAGAAAAAATATAAAAAGCAGTAAATTAATTAAGATTTTAGAATTCCCTGTCTTGTTTTTAGGTGCAAAACCCAGCAACACTCCGGCCTTTTACAATTTTATGAACTATGCAGATTTTGGACTCGGTACTTGGCATCCAAGAGGAGGAATGTATAAAGTAATTGAGGGGATGGTTTCTTTAGCAACCTCCTTAGGTGTGAATTTTGAAACAAATGCGAACGTAGAAAAAATTTTAACAGACCCCAAAAAAAACGTATCTGGTTTGGTTGTAAACGGCAAAACTATTGAAACTACGTTGGTTTTAAGTGGTGCAGATTATCATCATACAGAAACATTATTAGATGAAAACTTAAGACAGCATTCAGAAAAGTATTGGGATAAAAAAACATTTGCACCTTCTTCTTTATTATTTTATGTTGGTTTTGATAAGAAGATAGAAAACGCTAGCCATCACACCTTATTTTTTGACACAGATTTCGACCTGCATGCAGAAGAAATTTATGACAACCCTAAATGGCCAACAAATCCTTTGTTTTACGCTAATTTTACTTCGATGACAGATACCACTTCCGCTCCAGAAGGCAAGGAAGCTGGATTTTTCTTAATTCCCTTAGCGCCAGGAATTGAAGATACAGAAGAATTAAGAGAAGCATATTTTCACAAAATAATAGATAGATTTGAAAATTTAACAAATCAAGAAGTGAAAAAAAGCGTTATCTTTAAAAGGTCATTTTGTGTGAAAGACTTTAAGGAAGAATACAACTCTTATAAAGGAAATGCTTATGGAATGGCAAATACATTGTTGCAAACTGCTTTTTTAAGACCTAAAATTAAAAGTAGTAAGGTAAATAATTTGTACTTTACAGGACAGTTAACGGTTCCTGGGCCTGGTGTTCCACCTGCATTAATTTCAGGAAAAATAGCATCATCATTAATTAAAAAAAATAAATAGTAGCGTATATGAAGGATTTATTTGACACTGTTTCTAACGATTGTAGCAAGTTGGTAACAGAAAAATACAGTACGTCTTTTTCAATGGCTGTGCATACTTTATCTCCAAAAATAAGAACAGATATTTATAATATTTATGGTTTTGTACGTTTCGCAGATGAAATTGTAGACACCTTTCACAATTACGATAAAGAGTTATTAATGACGCATTTCGAGCGTGATTATTATATGGCAAAAAAACAAGGAATTAGTTTAAACCCAATTTTAAATTCGTTTCAACAAACAGTAAATCGGCATAAAATTCCCGATGAAATGGTACAAGCTTTTTTGAAGAGTATGAAAGCAGATTTGTACAAAACAGAATACACTACAAAAGAAGAGTACGATGAGTATATTTATGGTTCTGCGGATGTAGTTGGCCTAATGTGCCTAAAAGTTTTTGTAAATGGTGATGATGAGATGTTCGCGAGTTTAAAAGATGCAGCAATGCGTTTGGGCTCGGCATTTCAAAAGGTAAATTTTTTAAGAGATTTAAAAGATGATTACGAAGTTTTAAATAGGTCTTATTTTCCAAACATCGATTTGGGGAAATTAGATACTGCTTCAAAACAATTAATTATAGACGAGATTGAAGCAGATTTTGATTTCGCATTCAAAAATGGAATTTTAAAATTGCCGGTAGAGGCTAAATTCGGAGTTTATATGGCATATAGATATTACAGAAGGTTGTTAAAGAAATTAAACAATGTTCCTTCAGAAAAAATTATGGATACTAGAATTCGAATTTCTGATCCTATGAAATTAAATCTATTAGCAAGAAGTTATGTGAAGTATAAATTAAAAATGATATAAGATGATGTTCGCTCTGATTACTTTGGGAGTTTTTTGCGCAATGGAAGGTGTAAGCTGGTTTACGCACAAATATGTGATGCACGGTTTTGGATGGTATTTGCATGAAGACCACCATCAGCCAAAATATGACGGGTTTGAAAAGAATGATGCTTTTTTTGTAGTATTCGCAATACCAAGTATGGCATTATTTTATTTTGGCAGCTACACAGAATATGAATATTTGCATTATGTCGGTTTGGGTATTATGTTTTATGGAATCGCTTATTTTACCATTCATGACGTCTTAATTCATCAACGTTTTAAGTGGTTTAAAAACACCAATAATAGATATTTAAAAGGGTTAAGAAAGGCACATAAAATTCATCATAAAAATATGGGGAAGGAAGAAAGTCAATGTTTTGGTATGTTGTTTGTTCCCTTTAAATACTTTAAAAGTCCGAAATTAAAATAATCTTATTTGAAGATATTAAAAAAGCAACTATTTAAAAATAGCTGCTTTTTTTATTTTGCAAATGGTTTAAAGTTCCAGTTAAAGCATTTATGTTGGATACTTATCACGTATTTTGCTCAAACTTAAATTATGAATACTACCAACATGTGTGTGCTTTTTTCCTAAATCTGGTTTGTAAGTTCCTGCTTGTACTTGCTCGCCAATTTTTTTGTAGGCTTCTCTAAACGGCATTCCCTTAATCACAAGATTATTGATGCTGTCTACCGTAAATAAATACTGATATTTCTCATCATTTAAATCAATTTCTTTTACAATTACTTGTTGAATGGAATAGTTTAAAATATCTAATATATCTTTCACATCTTCAAAAGCATTGATAATATTTTCTTTCAATAATTGATAATCTCTGTGATAACCCGTTGGTAAATTATTTGTAATTAGTACCATTTCTGTATGTAAAGCTTGAATTTTGTTGCATTTTCCACGGATCAATTCAAAAACATCAGGATTTTTCTTGTGTGGCATAATACTACTCCCGGTTGTTAATTCATCTGGAAAAGAAATAAAATTAAAATTCTGACTCATATACAAACAAACATCCATTGCAAAACGAGACATTGTATTGCACAAGCCTCCCAAAGCAGAAGCAATAGATCGCTCACTCTTTCCTCTACTTAACTGTGCCGCAACAACATTGTATTTTAAGGTAGCAAAGTCTAGCTCTTTGGTCGTTAATTCTCTGTCGATAGGGAAGGAGCTTCCATAACCAGCAGCAGAGCCTAAAGGGTTTTGGTCTACAATTCTAGAAACAGCATTTAATAGGTATACATCGTCTATTAATAATTCTGCGTATGCAGAAAACCAAAGTCCGAACGAGGAAGGCATTGCCACCTGTAAATGGGTATAACCGGGCAATAAACTTTCTTTATGCGTGTCAGCAAGTTTTATTAGTGTATCAAATAATGTTTTCACCTTATTGTTTATGTTGGCTAGGTTTTCTTTATAATATAAATGAAGTGCGACTAAAACTTGGTCATTTCTCGAACGAGCGGTGTGAATTTTTTTACCAACGTCACCTAATTTATTTGTTAATTCCCATTCAATTTTAGAATGCACATCTTCAAAAGATGTTTCTATAATAAAAGTTCCGTTTTCGATATCATTGGCTAATCCTTGCAGACCACTTTTAAGGTCTTTTAGTTCCTCTGCAGTAATAATACCGACGGATTCTAACATAATAGCGTGCGCTTTCGAAGCTTGCACATCGTGTTTTGCAATATGTATATCAATTTCTCTATCGTTACCAACCGTAAAGTTTTCTATTTGTTTGTCTATTGAAAATCCTTTATCCCAAAGTTTCATATTTTTTATGTTTTTGTCCTGTACAGAACAGGATCTATTTAATTTGTGTGTGGTTAAACAATTACTTTATTGAGTAATTCAATATAAATTTGTATTCCTTCTTCAATTTCAGCTACGTAAATAAATTCATCCGCAGAATGTGAACGAGTACTATCTCCTGGACCTAATTTTAAAGATTGACAACTTAAAGATGCTTGGTCTGACAAGGTCGGAGAGCCATAGGTTTCTCTTCCCATCGCAATTCCTGCTTTTACCAAATCGTGTTCTATAGAAATAGCAGAAGAGTTTAATCGTAAACTTCTGGGCGTAATTTTAGTACAAGGTGCTTGCTCTTGTAAAATTGTTGCAATTTCTTGATTGGAATAGGCATCGTTTACACGCACATCAATTACCAAGTCTACACGTGCAGGAACTACGTTGTGCTGCGAACCAGCCGCAATTTGAGTCACTGTCATTTTCACAGCGCTCAAAGCTTTAGATGTTTTTTCGAACTTAAAATCTTTAAACCATTGTAAAACTTCAATAGTGTTATAAATTGAATTGTTGTTATTGGGATGTGCTGCATGACTTGGGGTTCCTGCGACTACTGCGTCAAAAACCACCAAGCCTTTCTCTGCAATGGCTAACTGCATTAAAGTGGGTTCGCCAACAATGGCAACATCTATCTTCGGAATAATTGGCAACATACTATTCAGTCCGTTTTTACCACTATTTTCTTCTTCTGCAGAAGCTACAATTACCAGGTTATAGTGAAGGTTTTCTTGCGTGTAAAAATGTGTAAAAGTTGCCATTAAGGAAACCAAGCATCCACCGGCATCATTGCTTCCTAAACCGTATAACTTTCCGTTTTCCACAATGGCTTTAAAAGGATTTTTTGTGTAGGCAGAATTTGGTTTTACAGTATCATGGTGAGAGTTTAATAACAGTGTTGGTTTGTTTTTATCAAAGTGTTTGTTTGTTGCCCAAATATTATTTTTTGTTCTTTGAAACGGAATTTCATTTTCATTGAACCAACCTTCAATTAAGGTAGCTGTGTTTTCTTCTTCTTGAGAGAATGATTTGGTTTCAATTAGATTCTTTAAAAGTGAAATAGCATTTGCTGTTAATTTTTCGATACTCATTTTATAATATTATTGTTGTGAAAAGCTCATTTTCTTCTGTGAACATGGCAGTGTTTCCAATATGAACTTTGTGCACGCCTTTATTCAAAGCATCAAAGCAATTGTCTAATTTAGGAATCATTCCATCAGTAATTATTCCTTCTTTTAATAATTGTTGATAGTTCTCAAAATGGATGCGTTTAATAACGGATTTTTTGTCATTAAAATCCTTTAAAACACCATTTAACTCGAAACAATAATAAACAGAGGTTTTGTATATTTTGCTCATTCCAACGGCAATCTGACTTGCAATGGTGTCTGCATTTGTATTTAATAATTGACCCTTTCCGTCATGAGTAATAGCACAGAATACAGGCGTAAAATCTGCCTGAATTAATGTATCAATAGAGTTAGAAGCAACTTCTTTTACATCACCAACAAATCCATAATCAATTTCTTTAATGGATCTTTTCTTAGATGTGATACTGTTGACGTCTGCACCAGTTAAACCAATGGCATCAATTTGCAAAGCTTGTAATTTAGCCACCAAATTTTTATTGACCAGTCCGCCATAAACCATCGTAATTACCTCTAAAGTTTCAGCATTGGTAATACGTCTGCCATTTACAATTTTAGATGTAATACCTAATTTAGTAGCCATTGCAGTTGCTCTTTTTCCTCCTCCATGCACTAAAATTTTCTTTCCTTCAAGATTTGAAAATAATTTTAGAAAAGCAGCTAAAGAAGCATCATCTTCAATAATATTTCCTCCAATTTTTACGATTGATAGTTTTTCCATTTTTTTTCTTTTTGACAAAGGGTTTAAGCCCCTTTTTGCAGTTCTTCTAGTATTTTCTTCAAAACCAATTGTGCCGCAAAAGTTCTATTATTCGCTTGTGCAATAACCAAAGAATTATCAGAATCTAAAACTGCATCTTCCACAACCACATTTCTTCTTACTGGCAAACAATGCATAAATTTAGCATTTCCTAATTTCTCTTTGGTAAGCATCCAGTCCTTGGCTGTATTTAATACTTTTCCATATTCTTCATAAGAACTCCAGTTTTTAGTATATACAAAATCAGCATCTTTAAATGCTGCTTCTTGGTTATGATAAATCGGAGTGTCTCTGGTAATGGCTGGATTTAGATTGTATCCTTCCGGATTTGAAATCACAAATTCTACATCCATTTTCTGCATTGCTTGCGCAAAACTATTAGCAACTGCATGCGGTAAAGCCTTTACATGTGGTGCCCAACTTAAAACTACTTTCGGTCTCTTTTTGAGGGTATTTTCAGAAATGGTAATGGCATCTGTTAAACCTTGTAAAGGGTGTTCGGTTGCACTTTCCATACTCACAATTGGTACAGAAGCAAACTTCATGAAAGATGTTAAAACATGTTCAGATGCGTCTTTTTCTTTGTCTGTTAGTGAAGGGAAAGCCCTTACAGCAATGATATCACAATATTGAGAAACCACAGCAGCAGCTTCTTTGATGTGTTCTGCGGTAGTTCCGTTCATAACCGTTCCATCTCCGAATTCTATTCCCCAGGCATCGCCAGAAACATTCATTACAATAGGATCCATTCCTAAGTTTAAAGCTGCTTTTTGTGTGCTTAACCGGGTTCTTAAACTTGAATTAAAAAATAACAAACCCAATATTTTGTCTTTCCCTAATGCTTTGTTTTTTAGAGGATTTTCTTTTAAAGCTTTTGCTTCTTCAATCCAAGAATCGATATTATCGATGTCGTTTATGGAGGTGTAATTTTTCATTTTCTTTATTTTAGCAAGAGGTTTTAACCCTTGTTGTTATAGAACCCCTTGTTATTATTTATTTTTGTAAACGGTACTTTATTTTCAAAAGCACTTGTAATGAAATGATCTTCGATACCATTTACAATCCATGTTTCTATATTTGCGTTCTTACTGATTTCCGCTGCTTCAATTTTAGAAGCCATTCCACCACTTCCGTGGGAAGATGTCGAATGAATTACCTCTCTTTTTAAATCTTCAAGAGAGTGTACCTCCTCAACAGTTTTTGGCGCCTTGTTTTTGAAAGATTCTTTTGTGTAAATTCCGTAGGTATTGGTAGCAATTATTAATAAATCTACGTCTAACAATACGGCAGTTAAAGCCGCTAACTTGTCATTATCACCAAATTGAATTTCATCTGTTGCAACCGTATCATTTTCATTGATAATAGGAATGTAATTATTCTGTACCAATACATTAATGGTATTTACAATATTAGTTTTACTTTGTTGTTTTTCAAAATCTGAGTAGGAGAGTAGACACTGAGAACTTAATAACCCATATTCTCTGAATATTTCTTGATAAATTCTGATTAAATGTGGCTGGCCAATAGAGGCCAGAGCTTGTTTTACGAAAACGGCTGACTCTTTACTTTCTAGCTTTACAAACTGTTTAGCCACTGCAATTGCTCCAGAACTTACAATAATAAATTCGCAGGTATCTTTGAGTTTCGCAATCTGATTTGCGATATCTTCAATTTTTCCTCTAGAAATATTATTTGTTTCTTTGGTAAGGGTGTTAGAACCTACTTTTAGTAAAATTCGTTTCTTTTTTTGCATTGTGTATGAAATGTTTTTAAGCATCGAAATAATTGCAGTTTTCATTTTCTGCAACTCCTTTAATTTTAAACGAATTAATTTTTTAAAGCAAGAACTAAAGCTTCAAAAAATTGATCGATGTGTTCTTTTTGAACATTTAAGGGCGGTAATATTCTTAGGACCTTTTTATTTGCTGCGCCTCCTGTAAAAATATGATGCTCGTAAATTAACTTTTTTCTTAGTTCGCTCACTTCAAAATCAAATTCTAATCCAAGCATTAAACCTTTTCCTTTTATTTGTTTTACTTGCGGAATTGTTTTTGCATTTTTAATAAAATAGGCAGCCATTTCATTTACATTGTCCATTAAATGCTCTTCTTCAATTACATTTAAAACGGATAAGCCTGCAGCACATGCCAAATGATTTCCACCAAACGTAGTTCCTAACATTCCGAATTTAGCTTTAATAGAAGGATGAATTAAAATTCCGCCAATTGGAAACCCGTTGCCCATTCCCTTGGCAATAGAAATAATATCTGGCGATACCTTATAATGCTGAAATGCAAAGAATTTTCCAGATCTACCATATCCAGACTGTACTTCATCAGCAATAAACAAGCTGTTATTTGCTTTACAAAGAAGATCAAGTTCTTCAAAAAAAGTACCATTTGCTTGGTCTAAACCTCCAACGCCTTGTATAAATTCTACAATGACAGCACAAACATCTCCTTTTTCTAATTCCCTTTTTGCGCTTTCAATATCATTCAAATCTAAAATAGTAACTTTCTGTTGTGCATTTATGGGGGCAATAATATTTTTATTATCAGTTACGGCTACGGCAGCTGATGTACGTCCATGAAATCCATTTTTAAAAGCAATTACTCTCGATTTTTCAGTTTTAAAAGA
>Ga0222645_101461_pt1 | contig 10033 bp, 3 predicted proteins | sample AntAcemetagen292_FD_179881 | JGI IMG/M metagenome (GOLD analysis project Ga0222645, IMG submission 179881) | Saline water microbial communities from Ace Lake, Antarctica - #292 | ecosystem: Environmental > Aquatic > Non-marine Saline and Alkaline > Saline | place: Antarctica: Ace Lake | collected...
TTATACGCTCAAGTAGAAAGAGAGCCTGAAATATTCAGTGTCAGCACCTCAGGTGATAAAACTGAGGCTCGCCTTATGGACGCGTTAGGTTTTGATGCCGCAGTTTCCCCAGATGGCAGTAAAGTTGCGTTTGTGCGCGGCACCGCTCGTACCTCACGAGAAGCCTATACTGGCCCTGCTAATCGGAACATCTGGATCTATACCATAAAAGATAATAGCTACAAACAGCTGACAGATTTTGCTGGCTCTGAGTTTATGCCGAAATGGATAAATAACGACACTCTATATTTTATCTCTCCCCTAAGCGGCAAGTACAACGTACATCAAACTACACTTAACGGTCGAACCAAACAAATCACCTCAGAAACTGAATTTGGTATAAACAGCTTTAGTGCCACCACGAACGGTGATTTTATTGTGTATCAAGCGGGTAATAAAGTGGCGAGTTTTGATGTAAAAAAAAGCAGCGCAACAACACTTAACATTGATGTAAAAAGTGATTTTAGATTCGACCCAGTAGTGGCAAAAAAAGTAAGCGACAAGATTGATGAATATGCGCTATCGCCTGATACAACATTGTCAGCCTATGCATTACGAGGTGATATTTATATGACTCGTAACGACAAAGACGACAGCCGTAGTGTACGTTTAACCCAAGGTGCTGCTCGCGATCAAAATGTTATTTGGGTAAATGACAATGCTTTGTTGTTTATATCTGACCGCACGGGCAATAATGATCTATTTATGCTGGTCTCAGATGACATAGCACAACCCAACTTATTTAGAAGTCTTAAACATAAGATTATTCAAGTCAGCTCGACCCCAGAAGACGAGTCATTTCCAGTTTTATCTCCCAGCGGCGAGCATATTGCCTATTTACAAGGCCGAGGAATGCTGGTGACTGCAGATATTAACCAACAAGGTGAACTTAGCAATATCAAAACATTGTTAGATGGCTGGGCTACGCCTTCAAGCGTTGCATGGTCGCCAGATAGTCGCTGGTTAGCTTATTCACTGTCTGACTTAAACTTCAATCGTGACATATACATTCATGCTGCGGATAACAGTCAGCTACCTGTTAATGTCAGTATGCATCCAAAAGGAGACGTGAACCCAGTATGGAGTCCGGATGGAAGTAAGCTTGGTTTTAGTTCGATGCGCAATAATGGCGATTATGATATCTGGTTTGCTTGGTTAACTGAGCGCGACTGGCAACGTTCAAAAGAACAGTGGCGACGTTATGAACAATATGACGATGAAAAAGATAATAAAAAAGCCAATGAAAAGGACAATGAAAAGGACAATGAAAAGGACAATGAAAAAGAGCTAGATGAACAAGGAGATATTGAAAGTGCAGCAGAGCAAGTTATAGTAAAAATCGACTTTGATGGTATGTATAAACGGTTACAACAAGTAACACGCTTTACAGGTAACGAAACTGAATTAGTGTTTAATAAAAAAGGTGACCATATTTATTATGCCATTGGAGGTTCGGGTCGTCAGGATTTCAAACTTGAACGTAACCTCTATAAAATAAAGTGGGACGGTGAAGATAAAAAGACAATACTCGAAGGTGATGTAGAGCCTAAAAATTTGTTGTTAAGCAACGATGGCAAATATGTTTTTGCACTGACCAAAGGTGGAAAACTGCTTCGTATAAAGACTAAAGACGATAAGTCCGAAAATTTGAAAGTCACATCTAACACTTTGATTGATAATTTAGGTGAGCGTAAGCAAATATTTGATGATGCTTGGCGCGCACTCAATGCAGGTTTTTACGATCCGCAGTTTCACGGCAACGATTGGGACGCGCTTCGTGAAAAATATAAACCTCTAGCATTAAACGCTTCAACAAAAGAAGACTTTCAGTACATTTTCAATCTTATGCTTGGGCAACTCAATGCCAGTCATATGGGCTTAGGCAGAGGAGAAAACCCTAAACAAACTCAATCTCAAAAAACTGGTTTAATGGGAATTGAAGGAGTACATAGCAATACTGGTTTTGAAATCACAGCAGTACTGTCAGGCAGCCCTGCCGACCGAGAAGAAAGTAAGCTCAATGTGGGTGAAACAATTACGGGTATTAATCAACAACCCGTTTCAACCCAAAATTTGTACTCCTTACTGACAGACCAAGTAGATGTTCCGGTTTTACTGACAGTACAATCAAGCGAACAGTCAAAAGAATCCCATGAAGTTGTCATTTGGCCTACCGCTAGTTTAAGGAATGAACTTTACGACGACTGGGTTGAAGAAAGGCGTCGCCTTACCCAAGAGTTTTCAAAAGGACGATTAGGATACTTACATATACGGGGTATGAATTGGTCAAGCTTTGAACGCTTCGAACGCGAGCTTATGGCAGCAGGGTACGGTAAGGAAGGCATTGTTATAGATGTAAGATATAACGGTGGTGGTTGGACGACGGACTATTTAATGGCAGTACTGAACGTTAAACAGCATTCTTATACTGTGCCTCGTGGCGCTGCTGAAAACTTAGAAAAAGAGCATTCTAAGTTTAAAAACACTTATCCGTTTTCTGAACGGTTACCGCTGTCATCTTGGACTAAACCTTCCATTGCTATTAGTAATGAAAACAGCTATTCCAACGCTGAAATATTTTCGCACGCCTACAAAGCGCTTAAGTTAGGAAAACTGGTTGGTCGCCCAACCTTTGGTGCGGTCATTAGCACTGGCTCATATTCTTTAGTGGATGGCTCACGTGTGCGTATGCCTTTTAGAGGTTGGTGGGTCAAAGAGTCGGGTGAAAATATGGACTTTGTTCCGGCTAAACCTGACATTGAAGTTTTTAACCCCCCTGCGTACAAAGCAAAAAAAGTTGATCCACAGTTGGAAAGGTCAGTGAAGGAGTTGTTAAAGCAAATAAAGGTAAATTAGTACAAAAAAATAAGTACTAATTTGTAGAGCAAAAAATGCATAAAGCCTTCTAGTTACTTCTTATTAGAGAGCTTTATTTGCTTTGTATTTATCAAACTTACTCAGTGCTTCATACGCGTAAGAAAATATATGTTTACTTTGTTTATTCAATTTTATTCATTCAACTTCATCCACTCAATTTTACTTACTCAGTGTTTTGCACCAAGTGATGTTGGTTGCCTAGCTAATACGTTTATACATGTATTATCTCGATTGGCAGCGAACTAAAAAGCTTATTGAGTCGTAATCTTGTTTGGCTCTCATTTAATTATTTATAGGAAGCATTATGCGTGTTTGGCGTTGGGTATGGACTTTTTTGTTTTGTTTGCTTGTGGTCAGTGTGTTGGGATTGGTGAAGTTCAATCAAATTAAAGCAGCGATTGCTTTTGGTGAGTCTTTTCCCGAACCCAGTGAGACAGTTCACAGCATCGTAGTAAGTCAGAGCCAGTGGCAGTCTACTTTACGTGTTATGGGCGAGGTAGTAGCAACTCAAAGCCTAGACCTTCGCAACGAACTGGAAGGCGTCATAACTCAGGTTAGTTTTGTTTCGGGCGAAAAAGTCCTCAAAGGCACGACGTTACTACAACTAGATGTAGAGAATGAAGAAGCGCAACTAGCCGCGTTAATGGCACAAGTGAGCATAGCTCAGTTAGAGGTAAATCGATTCTCAAAACTGTTCAAAAGTAATGCCTCTAGCCGCGACCAACTCGACAAAGCCAAGGCTCAATTGACGGTAGCACAAGCCAACGTGCGTGCTTTGCAATCCACTATTAGCAAAAAAACACTGCTCGCGCCTTTTGATGCGATGGTGGGTTTGCACCAGCTTGAAGTCGGTAGCTTTTTAGCAGCCAATACCTTGCTGTCGCGTTTAATAGGTGTGAGTGACGCAGTGTGGATCGATTTTTCAGTGCCACAAGAATATGCTGATTTGACCAAGGGTGGAGTTATTCAGATAAGCTCGACAGATTTATTAAACGACGTGCATACCGCAAAGGTTATCGCAATGAGTCAGGATATCGATCTAGTTTCAAGAAATCTACGTGTGAGAGCGTTATGGTCAAATGTACCCAAGCGCATTAAACCCGGTACTTTAATTGAAGTGCAACTGCCGATTGGTAGCAACCTCAATGTCGTCAGAATACCCAGTGTAGCGGTGCGTTATGATGCGTTTGGTAGCTACGTATTTATTTTGAACAAAGACAACAATGCAAACTGGCGTGCCACCCGTCAAAGTATAGAAGTGCGAAGTAAAGATAATAAAACCACGATCGTGACTGCTGGTCTTAGTATTGGCCAGACTCTCGCTTCTATTGGATCTTCCAAACTTCGCGAAGGTCTATTAGTTAACGTGGCTGCTTCTGATGCAGGGAATGCCGTTAATGAATAAAAATCAGGGTGAACTGCTTATTAGTGAGCAAGACACTAAACCTTCTATTATGGATGTATTTTGTCGTCGCCCGGTTGTGGCTATTGTCCTATCGTTAGTATTGGTGCTGGTGGGTATTCGCGCTTCAATCGATTTACCCGTTTTGCAGTTTCCAAAGATCGCCAGTGCTTCACTGCAAATTACTACCCCGTACATCGGTGCATCGGCTGATGTGGTGCAAGGTTTTATCACCGAACCGATTGAACGAGCTGCAGCGTCTGTACCGGGTATCGATTATATTGATTCGAACACTACCTTGGGTTTAAGTACCGTTAACGTCTGGTTAAAGTTGAACGAGGACAGCACTGATGCACTGGCCGAGCTATCTTCACGACTTGATCAAATTCGTTTTGAGTTACCAGAAGGCGCTGAAGACCCTTCGGTGCAAGTTGTTAGAGCAGACAGACCTTTTGCGGTATTTTATCTAAACGTTGAATACGATGAAGAAAACGCTGGTATGTCGCGCTTAGAAGTAACCGACTTTTTGTCTCGACGTGTGGTACCAAATCTATCCACCATTGTTGGTGTGCAACGAGTTGGACTTGAAGGCAGTCGTTCGCCTGCGATGCGAATTTGGCTAGACACTAAAAAAATGGCTGCGTTTAATGTTGCGGCTGACGATGTAGCTAATGCCCTGCGAAGTAATAATCTTATCGCCACTATGGGCGTAAGTGAGAACAATCAACAGCGCATTGCCTTAGTCACTGATAGCTCTTTGACTAACGTCGAAGCGTTTAAACAGCTTATTGTGCGTGAAGTCAATGGCGCACAAATACGTATCAGTGATATTGCCAAAGTAGAACTAGGTGAAGTCGAAGGGCAAGTCACCGCACGTTTAGACAAACAGACCAACGTGTTTATTTCTGTGTGGCCACTACCTGGCGCCAACGAGATTGATATTGGCGATAGGTTGTATAAAAAGCTCGACAGTATTAATCAAACATTACCCAAAGGGCTGTCTATCACCAGCGGTTTTGACGGTACGTTGTATATGCGTAATGCATTAAAAGAAATTTTTATCACCCTTGCCGAAACCATCGTTTTAGTAGGCATAGTGGTAGTGGTTATGATGGGCTCTTTTCGTACCGCTTTAGTTCCACTTATTACTATTCCTATTTCAATTTTGGGTGCAGTGGCAGCCATGACCCTAATGGGGTTCACATTAAACTTACTAACTGTTTTAGCCATAGTGTTATCGGTGGGGCTGGTGGTTGACGATGCCATAGTGGTGGTAGAAAACGTTGCACGTTATATGCGCAGCGGCATGAGCAGGATGCAAGCCGCACTGATCAGTTCGCGGCAGTTGTTAGCACCGATTATTAGTATGACTATCACCTTGGCTGCTGTTTATGCGCCAATAGGTTTGTTGTCCGGGTTAACGGGTGCTTTGTTTAAAGAATTTGCTTTTACCCTCGCCATTGCTGTATTAATTTCAGGGTTTGTAGCGGTGACGCTATCGCCCATTATGAGTGCTTATGCCTGCCCTGAAGGGGGTAAAGAAGGCAAATTCACTTTAAAAATAAATGCCGGTTTTGCACGTTTACAAGTTTGGTACGGAAAGTTGCTGTTACGTACTATCGATTTTAAAGCACAGGTACTAACCGGAGCGGTGTTTTTGGCTTTGTTAAGTGTGCCTTTTTATCTAATGTCACTCAAAGAGCTTGCACCCACTGAAGATCAATCAAGCATTTCCATTATTATCGAAGCCGCACCTGAGTCATCATTGCAATATACCACCCAACATATGGACGAAGTGGTAGATGTGATGAAACAACTTGATGGCAGTAAATTTATGTGGCAAATCATCAACCCTGTCGGTGCGTTTGGTGGCGTTGAATTTGTCCCGCTAGACGAGCGCAACGAAGGCGTGCAAGATATATTTTGGAAAGCTTTTGGCGCACTATCAGCAGTGCCTGGTTTAAAAGCTTTTCCGGTATTGGACTCTGCATTACCTACATCGGGTAATTTTTCGGTTGAGATGGCAGTATTAAGTACTGATTCTTATGCCGATATGAAAATTTATGCTGATAAAATGGTAGCTGCGGCACTGGCCAGCGGTAAGTTTTTGTTTGCTGAAACAGACTTAAAAATTGACCTACCGCAAGCGCGATTTTTATTAGACCGTCAACGAATAGCAGACTTAGGCATGGACCTGGCAAGTGTTAGTCGCCAGCTAGATGTGATGTTATCGGGTAACTTTGTGAATCGATTTAATAAAGATGGTCGCGCTTATCGCGTTATTCCCATGGTGGACGAAGACACTCGAGTTAACCCAGATGCGATATTGAATCTACAAATACGTACGCCAAGTGGCGCGCTTGTAGCTATTCGTTCTATCGCTAAACTCGAAACCGAAGTGGCGCCAAGAGTATTAGTGAAGTTTCAACAGAAAAATGCCTTCCGCATTTATGGCGAAGTGATCCCAGGCACAACCAAAGAACAAGGGCTGAGCGCACTAGAACAAGCTGCAGCTGAGCTATTACCCACAGATTACAATATTGATTATGCAGGTGAATCTCGGCAGATTCGCTTAGAAGGTAACTCACTAGAAGGCGTGCTGCTGGTGGCCTTAGTGTTTGTGTTTTTAGTCTTGGCCGTTCAGTTCAATAGTTTTCGTGATCCTCTGGTGGTGTTGCTTGGTTCAGTACCGTTAGCGCTGGCAGGAGCGATGATGTTTACGTTTTTGGATTTCACTACTATCAATATTTACTCACAAGTGGGTTTCATCACACTGGTGGGGTTGATAGCCAAAAATGGTATTTTGATCGTGGAATTTGCTAACCATATGCAGATGCAAGGGTACGCTAAAATTGAAGCTATTCAGCTTGCTGCACAAACAAGATTACGCCCTGTATTAATGACAACAGCCGCTACAGTACTCGGGCATTTTCCCTTGGTACTAGTAACGGGTGCGGGAGCTGAAGCCAGAAATAGTATTGGCATAATTTTGGTTGCAGGTATGTTAGTTGGCACTATGTTCACACTGTTAGTACTACCAAGTGTATACATGGTTTTAGCATCAAATCACTCAAAAGATAAAACCATTAAAAGCTCTGATGCTACAAGGAACTCAAAAGCAGAAAGTGTATGATATTGGTCCTATTAAAATTCTAGCGGCTCTCAGTAACTTTTAGTGACTTTTAGTCGATGTTAGTGGCTCTTAGCGAATTTCATAGCAATAAGTCGGCTTAAGCTGTCTTTGACTAGGCTTCTATCTACGAAGATACTTACATGGTTGTTTACATTGCTCCCAGCTACTGGGAGTTAATTTTCTTTGTGTTTGAGCATGGCTTAATTATTTAAACGATTTGAGTAAACCATGTGAAACAGCGTGTATTCGACACTTATTCACTTATTCACTTATTCAATGCTCTTGCCTTCACTCTTTGGTAGCAGGCATTAGAGACATAAAACGCGGATCGTTTTGTAAGCGTCTCAAGTCGGGATCTAAAGCAATAAATTGCCGGTAATATTGCTCTAGTGTCACTGCTTCTTGAAGTAGTGTGATAGCCTTTTCTGTGTCACCTTCTTGGAGTACGGCTAAGGCTTTAAAATAGAGAATTTCAGGATTGCGCTGTGACTGTTCAATGGCTGCCTCGAACAACTTCATTCCTTTTATTGATTCACCTAAATAAACTAAATATAAGCCTAGTATTGCTCGGGTGTGCCAGTCTTCCTTGTTAATTTGCAGATTATTACGAGCCAGTTCAGCGGCACGCTTATAAGCGTGCTGTGACTGTGACTGCTGCCCAGCAATAAATCGATAACTCTCAGCTAAACGTCCCCAAACTCGGTGATCAGTTTCTGCAAATCCTAATGCTTTTTTCTGCATATCTGCGGCCTGTTCAAATTGCCCCGCGTAGTAGTAAAACATGCCTAAATTAGTATAGGCTTGCCGAGAAGGATTCAATTTTAATGCGCGTTCATACGCTTGCAGTGCCTTTTGAGTATCACCAAGCATCCAATACGCTGAACCTTTACCTAGATAACCCTTAGATGAATCGGGTGTAAGTCGCGCTACAATTTCATAAGTGTTTGCAGAGTCACGATACTGTTCTTTGGTGTAATAAAAATTAGCTAATGCTGCGTACGCTTTCCAATAGTTTTGTTTTAAGTCTATTGCATATAAAAAAGTTGCCTCAGCTTTATTAAATTTCTCTTGAGTTAATTGTACTTCTCCAAGCTCAATGTATGCATCCGCTTTGGTAGGGGAAATAGCGATAGCTTCAAGCAATATTTGCTGTGCTTTTTGATATGAGCCGCTAACGCGATACAAGCGACCTAAAGCAATCTTAACTTCACTGTTACTCTCAATATTGAGACTTTGGGCTTTTTCGCAGGCAATTTCAGCACGAGTGAAATCATTCACACCATTCGTGATTTCATACATTACTAAGTTAGCTTCGCATATGCCTGCGTAAGCCCGTGAAAAAGTAGCGTCTATTGCTAACGCTTGATTGAATAATTGATTAGCGGCGCTGATGCGCTGCGCATCTTGCGAACTTCGAAGTTTTTCTAATCCTTGCAGATAAAAAATGTAGGCATCAATATTTTCTGATTGTGTCTGTTGTAATTGATTTTGTGAATCAACTGACAGCGCTATCTTTAATTCATTTACAACCGCCAATGCAATTTCTTTTTGGATTGCAAAAATATCATCAAGGTTACGATCGTAAGATTTACTCCAAGTGTTGAATCCTTGTTTACCATCTATCAATTGAGCGCTAACACGAATGCGCTTGCCTTCTCGTCTAACGCTGCCCTCAAGTATATGTGCGACGTTCAGTAATTGTGCAATTTCACGTACATCGACCCGTGCCCCGCGAAATCTGAATGAGGAAGAGCGCGCAGCAACATTTAGTTCATTAATGCTTGATAAATGGTTTAAAATCTCCTCTGCTAGTCCATCAGCAAAATAATCAGACTCTGACTGTCCATCGAAATTTTCAAAAGCGAGAACAGCAATTGAATTAGCGGGAAAATCTGCTTCTGATGTATTCAACCCATGTTCAGATTGAAGCGAAGTGACTTTGTTTTCTACAGGTTGAATTTTGCTATCTAAAAATACTGCCAACCTCCAAGTTCCAACAATGACCAGTAAACATAACAACAATACCAATGGCCTACTGGCTTTTTGTTGTTGCGTAGCGACCCCTTGAACTTGCCATAGTGGTAAATCAAACATCACTCCTTGAGAATTAATGTCGAGTATCCAAGCTAAAAAAAGTACTGCTGGGAATCCAGCAATAGAAATAACAATGAGTAAGCGTACCCCACCTTCTGGTAGTCCTAAGGGTTCAAAAGTAACCTCTGCTATTTGCAGCACCAACCAGCCAACTACGGTGTAGGTGATAACTACAGGGATGATTTCTCGGCGACGAATTTCGGAAGTAAACTGACTGAAAAATTGCGATAAGATTAGTATTACTCCCTGTTTTTATTGGTGTTTTTATTGGTGTTTTTATTAGTTTTTTTAAAGCATTTTTGAAAGTTTTTTTGATAATTGCAGTATTCACATTATAAGTTGAACATACAATCTAGTGTCTCCTGTGATCCGAGTATATGACCACTTTTGAATACAACCCTAATCATAAGCAACATAAGCTCTCATTCGCTAAATGCTCTTCGTAGCGGTACTGCATTTTTTTGAGTGTAAAATATTAGCCCAGCCCA
>Ga0222645_101462_pt1 | contig 10032 bp, 10 predicted proteins | sample AntAcemetagen292_FD_179881 | JGI IMG/M metagenome (GOLD analysis project Ga0222645, IMG submission 179881) | Saline water microbial communities from Ace Lake, Antarctica - #292 | ecosystem: Environmental > Aquatic > Non-marine Saline and Alkaline > Saline | place: Antarctica: Ace Lake | collected...
CGCGGTTCAGCCCCGTGGATACGGGGAACACTCTAATTGTACATTATTGTTTTATATGACTTTTTTTGAGCTTCAAGATTCTACCAAGTTTTTAAAGAACAGACTGTTTTAGTTTTCTGTTTCCATAGGAACAAATTTAACTAACCTTAAGCCATCACAATCTACTGGTTGTCTTCTATTTTCGCCATAAGTTTGAAAATCATATCCAGACTCAGTGTTAGTTGACCATGCCATTACAACATTGCCATCTTCTGCTAATTCTGTAATTTGAAACCAGACCATTTCTCTTATACGACGTGATACATCTCCAACATATACACCTGCACGGATTTCTAATAACCATACTGCTAAACGACCACGTAACCTCGGTGGTACGGTTTCAGTCACCACAACTAACATACTCATTCATTGACTCCTATGTCCCTTATCACCTATTGACAATGGTTCGGGTATTGCTGGCGGCTGTGCATCAGCTGGCGGCTCTGGCGGTTGTATTTCACCTGCTGCTAATACTTCTTCAATTAAAGGTATGAGTTTTCTCAATATTTTATCTGTCCGAAACAGTTCTCGACACGCAATTCGCACGTCTTTATCGGGAACAAATGGGTTTTTAGCGGCAATTTTAAATGCCAACGGCACAACGGTATCGAATTTCCAAATATCAGCAATATCATAAACAAATGAAAGTGGCTTACCCGTATGAATAAAACCTATTGCAGGGGCATAACCTGCTGCCAGTATTGCGGCTTCAGTTACGCCATATAAACAAGATGTTGCCGCACTGATACAACGATTAATAACATCACCCTTTTCCCAATCTTTTGGATCATAGCGACGACCTTTCCAATCAACATTATATTGCTTAGCAAGAAGCTGATAAGTTTTACGCACTCTTGCTCCCTCGATCCCTCGCAGTTGTTCAACACTACGTCGTTCAGGCGCTGGCTCACCAAACCTGAGTTCAAACATTTTGCGTACAACTTTTAATCGTAGACTTTCGTCTAAAGCTAATTTGGCTTGATAAAGTAAATGATCGGATCTTGCCCCTCCTGGTTGACCAACAGAATACAAACGTACGCCAGCTTCACCAACCCAAATAAGCAGTGTCCCAGTCATTGCAGCTAACTTAATGGCAGCATGACTGACCCGCGTCCCAGGCTCAAACATAATACAAACCACCGAGCCAACAGGGATGTGCATACGTTCGCCATTTTTATCGATAACCACAAAAGCACCGTCTTTAACATCAACTTGCCCCATACCCACAAATATCATGGAGTTGCGATCTTTAATGGGGATAGGTTTAAGTGGAATAAAAGCCATTATTTACTGTCACTTTTATTATCTATTACTGGCGATTTACTAGGTAGCCTTGTTATTGAACGACTTAAAATTTGCATTTGTTGAATTGCTAGGTCGTTTAAGCTCGTTAAACGCTCTGTCTGACTGATACTTTTATCAATAAAATGCGCATTTAAGCTCTCTAAATTGGCTAAACACACCAATTGATGGACATTGGCATGATCACGCATATTACCTTTTATATTTGGATTAACCTCCCGCCATTCTTTTGCGGTTACACCAAATAATGCAACATTTAGAAGATCAGCTTCAGTTGCATAAACGTGCGCAACTTGTGAAGGACTTACGATATCAGGGATTAAATTTTCTTTGATTGCGTCGGTATGAATTAAATAGAGCTTAAATTCAACTGATATCCAACTCGCGAATTCAAACGCAATGTCTTTTTGCGCATAGGTACCGCCGTACCTCCCAGCTTTAGAGATAAGACCAATAGCATTGGTCGCTCCTATCCACTGCTTCGGGGTTAATGCAAAACTATTTAGCCCCGCTTGTATTTTAAACCCGTCGAATTCGACGGGTTTAAAATTAGGATTATTTAGTTGCTCCCAAATACCCAAAAATTCGATAGTGTTACGATTACGCAACCAGTTTCGAATTAAGTCATCGGTGCGTACGGTATTTTTGTAGCGGGCGATATCGGTGATATTGATGTATTCAATATCACCTAGTTTAAAAGTGGAAATATCCTTTTCAAGTACCGTCAATTTTGCGACCATACATTGCTCCTTTATTAAACTTTAACTACTTTGATAAAGTGAATATTCGCCTTTAACTAAAGCCTTAAACATTAATAAATCATGTTGATATTTACGTTGCACTGATCTAAAAATTGCTTTTGCTTCAGTGTTCAATGCCGTTATTGCGTCTTTTCTTAACTGAGTAGCCTCTTTTCTATCTACATCTAACAAAATTTGTTGGATTATTTGCTGGGCGTTAGCGGTAAAACGTTGCATAGCCTGCTCTTTAATTCCGCCCACAAATTTTTTATCGTAACCGATACCAAAAAGCTTATTAAAGGCGATAGATAACTTATCTTTTTGTTGTAAACCAGCATCGATTACCTGAGATATTCGCCTATTGTTTTTAGATAAAGAAGTAGGCATTGAATATAAGTCGTATACTCGCCCAGTAATTGAGCCTTGATCTGCAATATTCCCACCAATTAATATATTTGCTTTTCCTTCTGACAAAGCATTTTGAAACTGATTAATAATAAATGCAGGCTTGACCGTTGCTTTATCAGTTTCTTTTCCAACGATATAGGATGATAATTCTTGCCATGATTGCCAGTTTTGATCACGTGCACACACAGCGTAAGTGCCATCCTCTTTTTCTGTCCTTGGTGTGTAGGGGTGTAACCACCACCCAGCACCATTATCCCGTCCTTTTTTTGTTGAACCATAAGCGCCAGTATATTTTACTCTTTGAAACGTTTTAGCGACTTTATTTGTTTGGTGCCCACATATATGACAAACAGCTGTTTTTTCTTCTATGGTAAAATTGAGATGATAAGCAAGTGCAAACAACCCCCGCTCTAAACCTATATGCTGCGCAAGGTACAAATCCCCGCTAGGCACTAAATCCCACATATATCGGGTTTCAGCATCATTATTTATCGCAGAGTTTTTTTTATAAAAATCAGACGTAATTACATTTAATATTAACGTTTCTTTAAGGGTAGATCCTGCAATAAGAGTCGTAATCGATCCACCACCTCTAATACCTGTTGCACCTGTTGGGCCAAAACATTCTCCTTTGATATTCATATGCAAATTATAATTAAGCACATGTGTACAATCCGAACAAGAAAGGCTTACGTCATTTGAATCTGAAAACAACCCTAATGCGTTCGCTGAGCTACCGCATTCAATACCAGAAACTAACTTGGCAATTGGTCCCTCTGCAATATTAGACTGACTAGGGAAAGTGGAACGCATAAAACAATCTTCCTCAAACCACTTGGTTTCAATTTCTAAAAGAGCTTGCTCATATTGTTCATCAGTTACTCCATTAGCCAGGTAGGTTTTCAATTGTGCAACCGTTGGCTTAAATACTACGGTTGTTAGCGACGCTAACATTTGCAACATTGCCAAATGTGTTTCGTCAAAGAAATATTGTAATTGATAGTCTTTATCTGAAGTTAAAATATCTTTTAATGAAATTTTACCTTCAGACGTTGAGATAAAAGCATCTTTAAGCAGGTTCATCCGAAACCTCCTGTGGGTCGCGTACCATTTGTCCGCTAACAAACACGGTTCGCATCACATACTTCCTGAAAACTGGCGTTAATTTATCTCTAATTTGTAATGTGGCAACATGGTTCTCACCTTGTATATCACTAAATATTTGGCCTTTTTCAGCTCGATTTTTTAACGCTATAGCTGGGTTATCTTCGCTGACCAAATCTTCAAACAGTGGTCTAGTTAATGGACATGACTTGCGCCCTTGAAACAAAGTGAATTTTGGGGCTTTAACTGCCTCACACAGTCGTTTGGCTAATTCATCATTAGCTGTAATTGCAAATGTATGTGCACTATCACACCAATATTCACGATACGTTGGTTTAGTACCGTTTTGAATTTTACCCGTGGGACTTCGGAAATTCTGCACTGTGTGGTAATCCATGATTTTTTCACCTGCATTATTTACTTGTACCGCAACAAGCACATTCTCAGATAACTCATAAAGGTCACTTTGTTCTTTACGCGTAATACCAAGTGCAGAAGCTAGTAAACCAATAACTGCCGACCGAGTAGGAAAGTGATTTGCTCTTCGATGTACATCAAAAGTTTGTAAGCCGTAAGCTGACAAGCCTTCGGTTTTTAAAATTAACGTTTTCATACTTAATGCCTTTTGTTATTTAGGTATCGATTAAGTTGAGTAGCAGTGTTAAAACGACAACTCGCTAATTTTATTGACAACAATAATGCTTTCATTCTTGACTGTTTTTGTCATATCAAAAGCTTTTGCCTCTGACTGTAGATCGTAACCATCGACTAAATCTTTGTAATGAGTAATTAAACTTTGAATAGATGCTTCCATTACCTCTCCCGTATTAGGGATCGGTTTTCTAAAAGCATTAGCAAGTGATAGAGGTTGGTTCGAGCGAGTACATAGCACAAAGTCGGCTTTGTTATGTGCAGCAAACGTTTTCTGCTTTGCTGACGGTGATACTTGCGCAAAACAATTAATAATGGTGTTAATAATACTCGCAGTTTCTTCTATTGATTTTTTAATGTTTTTAGCCAATAAATCGACATCGATTGAAGCATAGCGATAAAAAACACCAGAGCTAAACTCGTTGGTACCAATATGCCCTGATCCCTGTTCTGCTAAGTCATCACAAGCTGTAAACCAGTCGACTTCAATATCAGCGCTGTGAGTGGTTAAACTATGTGCAACACTCATAGCTGCTTCTACATTTCGGTCAGGACAACTTGCATCCATTCGCCCAGACAGAGCAACGTCAATTGTTGGGATTTGTGCTATTTTTTTGAGATCCTTTAGTTCGGTGCCTGCTTGTACCATATTAAGAGCTTCACGGACTGCACCAATTGAATATGGTTGAACGGCATCAAAATATCGATGTTTCTGTTTAGTTTCTTTATCTGTTTCTGTTTTTATTTTAGAACCCATGTTTTCTAAAATACCTTCAATTTCTTTAGCGCTAAACTCTGGTAGTTTTTCAATACACAGTGTTAATAACTCATCAAACTTATTTGTTCTAACAGAAACTTCTTCGACACTATCTTTGTATAAATCACTTTGACGGATTGCACGTTTTAAACACTGACTAGAAATTCGGCTTCTAATCGTACCACCGAACACTGCCGTTTTTTGTAATCCAGAATCATCGCGATTCATCATCGAAGATGGGTGTGAAATTAAAGCGTGAATATTAATAAATGTTGTCATTTTTGTTTTCCTTAAATTTAATGTGTTCAATATTTAAATAAAATAATGCTGTTAATCTTGTTCAGCTAAAATAAACTCTTTTAAAAGATCGCGGCGTGCTTGTTCCCCCCAGTATTGGGATAATTTTCCTAAACTAGATAGATTCACTTTTTTGCATCGAATAAGTTGTCGCTTTAAATATTCGACTGCATTATCACCGCTACGTGTGATCTGTATTATTTGCGTTTCTTTTACGCCTGCTTTCAAAAGTGCTGTAGCAACAGAATCTGATTCAGGTTCGATTGCTACATCAATTGACGTCAGTAAAAATAAAATGCGCTGGGTTTGCATACTGTCTTTGGCACCTGAAATTTTCAATACTCGAAAGTAGGCAGGACAGTTTGCCAGTTTTTTCAAATTACACCTTTTTAGCTCTGCTTGATCACCCTTGGTCAAATTGAGGTAAGCGTTGTAAATTCTTTGATACATAAACATTTCCTAAAATTAACTCGCTTTAGCTAAAGACAGAAGTCCTGCGCCTGCATGCTTTTTTCTACCAATCCCCATAACAAGAGCTTGGTAAACTTGTTCTGCATTCGTTATTTGCAAAATACCTTCAAAACAAACATAACGACTGTTAAAGCTTTTTTTGCTATTTACCATGACCTTATCAATAGCTGTAACATTCACGTTTGCTCCATTTAATTTACGATGAAGCCATTCTATTTGTTCGTTTTCATTATGTATTTCAACGACCTTTTTACCTTCGCTTAAACACTTTGTTGGATAAGCTAATAACTTGAATTTATAAAATTCTTCATTACTCAGTTGTGGATTAAAAGATTTGGTTTGCAACACCTGCGCTTCTACGTTGCTGCCGGGCTCAGTGCTTGATTGTAATAACACCATCACCTCTCCTGTGGCTGATGTATTTTCTACCCGAAATAAATGATCTCGCCTACGTGCAGGTGTATTTGGAAATAAGCTCCAAATAGCCTGATGCTGTTGATAACTATCAGTAGCGCTCAACGCCACCATGGATATATACATATAACTCCCTTTTAACTAGGCTGTTTATTGTTAAAGCTAGGCAATACGACACCTAACTCGCCATAAATAATATCTTTGTTAACGACCGCTTTAATGCAATAAAAGTCAGTATCAAATTTGCCTTTAGCATGTTTTTTAGCAATGGATATTGTGCTTCGCTCCCTATCTTGTTGCTCTTTGTATTCACCACCGTGCAGCAACTCACCTTGTTCATTTACCAGTACAACTGTTGCAGTCATTTCGCCTTCACGCGTTAATAATGCACAACGGGGATCAACATCGTTTAATGGTTTTGAGTCTAATACGCTATACATTTTGGCTGAGTAAGTAGAACCATCTTGCTCTATTTGATATTTTTCATATAAATCGATTAATTCGGATGGCTCATCTGGATATGCTTGTTCAGCATGAACAAACTCAATCGCATCGCGGTAACAATCTGGAAAGGTTAATATTTTTTCTGGACATTCTAAATATTGCTCTGTCCGATAAAGCACACGAATATTGCGATAAACATAGCCACTTCCTTGATAATGATTATTCCAATTACCTGTAGGCTGATTTGGCAATAATGTAATAAATGTAGGTTGTTTAATTCTGTCACTACGCACACAAAGTGATGAATTTATTCGATCATGTCGCCACAAACGTCCCATACGCTGCATCAAGAATTCAATTGGTGCAATTTGACTTACCATTATGTCAAAATCTAAATCTAGTGACTGCTCCACAACCTGCGTAGCGATTAATATACGACCGTGACGAAGGGCATTCTTCCCATATATTTCAAGTGTTTTCTTTTCGATCCTAGCTCTATCTGCAAAGGTGTAACGCGCATGAAATAAATCGATTTCTACACATTGCTCCTCAGCTTTTATTTTTAACTGACTATATAAATTTTGAGCGTCTGCAACTGTGTTACAAATAACACAAACAACTGCGCCAGCCTTTGCATGACGTAATAAGACATCCTGTTGTTCTGAAGTAGGTAATAAGTCTTCCGTTAGCCAATTCTCAAGATTTACCGTTTTATTAGTTGATTGATTAACTGAATTTTTAATTGGGTACTCTTGAGTACAACCATCGATGTCAACATGAGTAATAAGTGGATATTCAGTGCTAACTGCTAAACCATTATATGGTTTGAGTAATTTATTTTTTAATGACAGCGATAGAGTGGCTGATAATAAAATCACACTAGAATAGGCTTGATGCTGTCCTTTTAAAACATGATCAATCAGTGCATACATATAAGCATCAAAGCTATGAATTTCGTCTAGAATCAATACAGACTTTCGAGTGCCAAATGAACGAATAAATTGATGTTTAATTCCTAATACACCCATTAGTACTTGATCTACAGTTGCTACTGACATTGATCCTAAAAATGCTCGCTTATTTGATTGATGTAAAAAACCATTTTCATCAGGAAATAAATATTTCGACTTACTATGTGCAAGTGTTAACGTGCTATCAGGAAACAATTTATTGGCGGCATCACCAATACGATCGAATAACCCATTGGCAGTAGCTTGTGTTGGTAATCCAAAAACAATACCGTCTGCAAGGTTTTGTTCAATCAACATTGAAGCGTAAGCCAATGCAAATTCTGTTTTACCTGAACCAGTATCAGACTCAACAATAGTTAGACCTGTTTTTAGGGGTAAATTAGGCAATAAAGTTTGAATACCGCGAGGCTGGTAGGGTTTAAATAAAAATTCGAATCCTGAACCGCTTAATGAATTGATCATACCTGACTCAAATAAAGCTACTTTTGCTCTGGGTAGTGTTTTTTGATAATACGTTTCTAAATTAGTGGTGGGTGTTGTCGTAAAATTAGTAATTGATGATCCGATCCAGTCCGCAACACTACAGAGTCCAGCTAACATTGATACATCACCAATATCAGGAATTGATTCTAATCCAGTCCAGTCTAAGCAAAAATCAACCCACTCTCTACGTGCTAATTTATCAAGTGCAATTAGTTCATCATCTGCATCAGGCTCTATTAAGTTGCGGTCGATTGATGTATCACAATAGCCGTGATGCCCGGCAACAGCCTTCATTGCTTCATTGTGACCATAGAGTTGAATGAAATGCAGATAACCGTGAGAGCCATGATTATATTTTTCTGCTTCAACTTCGAACTTAGCTCCTTGAAGTTTGATACGAATATCTTCAACAAAATTTTGGAAGCGAGCATCAAATTTGCCTAAATCGTGCAATAGAACATAAAATAAAATAATTGAACGTGTTTCTTGTTCTGTTCTATTTATTTGTCGGGTCATCTGCTTTAAGAGAACTCGTGATTCATCAAGCCAAATGTCAGCTACCGCGGCTACATCCAAGCAGTGAAAAGGTAGTAGGTGGTAACTATACCCGTTTTCATCAGAAGCTTTTTTTGCTTTACCCCAATATTTAAAGTAACTTTTTACTGCAGTCATTCATTAATCCTTTATTCAAATCCACTTACTTAAATATCTAAATCGCTAATAGAGTACATTCATAAGCAGTCTGCTCAATCCCTGAAAAATAAACAGGTAAGTTTGTTACCTGATCAGTTATTTTGCTGGGTAATATGTTAATTAAATAACCAGTTCTGAATTTCAGATAAATTAGCCACTACTAACGGCTGTTTTGCTGGGTTGTTTGTTTGAGATACGTCTACTTGCATTTCTTGCAATAAATAGTGAACAAGAGCCCCTCTGGTACGCATTAACAGTTGTTTATCCCGCATATTGTAATCAGCGGCAATCAGTTGTTGTTGGGCTTCTGAAAACTTGGTGTTGGGTGCTAACACTATGACAACTTCGGTATTCCAAGGTTTATCTGCAAGTTTAGGTCGATAATCACGACTGTTATCTAGACTCGTGTTGTCACTAAAACGGCTTAGTACAAAATCACGATAATCGTCGTGTTTTTCAGAGTACCCACGTAAGTGCCAGCGCAAGCCAGTTTTCACAAAACTATGTGGGTGAATAAGCCTAGGCTCACCTTTGGGATGATTTAGGGATGTATGGTGAGTGTCAATCGCTTGCTTGTGCCTAATGGCGTATACCAATGCACGCATAGTTTGGGGTGAAACTTGCCTAGCTTCTATACGGATAGAACTGTCGGTAAAGTGGTTGTCAGCAGGCATGCTTTTTGTTGAAACATGATTTAACCACTCAAGGTACTCACCAACACTTTGCTGAATGTAATCACATTTTAAGTTTGGGGTGGGTACAAATTTTTTTAGACTTGAGTCATATGTAAGATTATTTGGACAATGTTGTTTGTACTGACTGAGATACAATTTGCCTTGCTTATTCGTAAGTCTAAAATGTTTGGCTATATCAGTAGCATTCACGCCTCCTTCCCAAAAAGCCAATAATTCTATTAGCCAGTAGTGACTGTCTTTTTTTGATCCCTTCAATTTGCGCTCCATAAAAACCGAAACTAGGTAATTATTTTCTACTATTCATAAATTATCTTGTCACGTCAACTGTTATAATATTGATCATTATTGTTCTAGCTATGTGTTTGTTGAAATAGCTTTTTAGTATTTGTCATAGACTTAACGTTTTAACGCAACTGGGTGAAAGTGGCAGCAGATAACAAGCAGGATATTAATAAATTTATTATGTTTACGCCGTGCGCGACTTTTAAAGTCAGTGATGTATTGAAAAAGGCATGATCTAGCCTCATTTAGTTCTCGCTAAAAAAAACAAAAAAAGCTATTAC
>Ga0222645_101464_pt1 | contig 10026 bp, 5 predicted proteins | sample AntAcemetagen292_FD_179881 | JGI IMG/M metagenome (GOLD analysis project Ga0222645, IMG submission 179881) | Saline water microbial communities from Ace Lake, Antarctica - #292 | ecosystem: Environmental > Aquatic > Non-marine Saline and Alkaline > Saline | place: Antarctica: Ace Lake | collected...
CAGATAGTAACAAAGACAGTAAGTCAGCATCAAAGTCATTACTGAGCTTATGTAAAGTGATACCCGCATAAACTGATTGCTTTAAGATTAGATGAGGTAAAGGAGTCATGCCTTTGCCTTCTGGTAATAAAGTTGGGTGCACATTGATGGCGTATTTTAGATCTGTTGGGACAGGTATTTTCCACGGGTATTCAGCACTAAAGAACAGCTCCACACCTAACCTAAGTAAGGTTTGCATATCCGCCAAACTCGGTTTCGTAAAGCAAAGATTAATTCTGTTTTTATTTGCAAATTGAATCACTTCAGTTGAAAAACGACTATCTTCACCTGTATAAATAACAGCTAGTTGATACCCTTTTTGCAAGAATACATCTAAACAAGAAAATAACGGGTCATAACCGAAATATGCAATTTTCATTTAATCAAATGATTATACAAACCCACCTCCAGTAAAAAAATACAATAGTTTGTCGGGCAGACTGTTAAATTAGCTATGGCTTTAGCGAGAAACTTAAGATGCCGATACTTCATGTAACTTCACATTGTTCTTAATTTCATAACGCAAAGGGATCAAGTTTTACCCAAATGAACTCACTTTCTCACCAAAGCAAAGGCTTATATGAGGTGAAGCCGTTAGCAAAATCAAGCGCAGTGAATAAAGGAAAATAAATTACAGGACTCTTTACGCGATTCCTTGCACGCTTCTTTACACGATACCAACCCTAATTATGAGCGCGGATCATATCTAAGGTTTTAGTGCCAAGTCATGAAATAAATCAAATAATTATCTACCTCCTGCCAACAAATTGAAAACTAAAGGTAAATAATTGGTATATCCAGTGATAATTTCTGTTTTAATTACTAAAATTAATTAGATTAAGTTTTTATGTTTGGTATTTTCAAACCCGCACCACATATTCCATCACAACCCAAAGAGCAAATCGACAAAGACTATAAACACCTGCGCTGGCAAGTATTTATTGGTATTTTTGTAGGTTATGCAGGCTACTATTTAGTTCGCAAAAATTTCTCCCTAGCCATGCCCTTTTTAATAGAAGAGCAAGGTTTTAGCAAAGGTGAGCTAGGTATCGCTCTATCTGCCGTTTCTATAGCTTATGGTTTAAGCAAGTTTTTAATGGGTAGCGTGTCCGATCGCAGTAACCCGCGCTTTTTCCTGATGACTGGATTACTGATATCTGCTGGTGTGATGTTTATATTCGGGTTTACCTCTTGGGCAACTCAAAGTATTGGATCAATTTTTATTTTGTTATTCTTAAATGGTTGGGCTCAAGGTATGGGCTGGCCTGCTTGTGGCCGCACTATGGTGCATTGGTTTTCAGGCAACGAGCGCGGTAAAACCGTTTCTTTTTGGAATGTTGCGCATAACGTTGGTGGCGGTTTAATCGGTCCTCTATCTATATTAGGTATGGCCTGGTTTAATGAGTGGCACAGTATTTTTTATGTACCTGCCTTTGCCGCTTCTTTAATAGCTGTGTTTATCTTTTTCACTTTGAGGGATACACCGCAGTCATGTGGATTACCCCCTATTGAAGAATACCGCAATGACTATCCCAAAGATTATGATGCATCACACGAGCAAGAGTTTACTGCTAAAGAAATATTCTTAAAGTATGTGCTTAATAACAAATTATTGTGGTTTATCGCAGCAGCTAACGCTTTTGTTTACCTTATCCGCTATGGTGTTTTAGATTGGGCGCCCACCTACCTATACGAAGTGAAAGACTTTTCGTTTAACAAAAGCTCATGGGCCTATTTTTTATATGAGTGGGCTGGTATTCCTGGTACTTTGCTGTGTGGTTACATCAGTGACGCTTGGTTTAAAGGCCGACGTGCGCCTCCTGCTATCTTGTACATGGTGTTGGTGTTAGTGGCAGTACTGGTTTATTGGTTTAACCCACCAGGTAACCCCACTGTTGATATACTTGCACTCATGGCAATTGGCTTTTTGATTTATGGACCTGTTATGTTGATTGGTCTATTTGCATTAGAGTTAGTTCCTAAAAAAGCAGCAGGTACCGCTGCAGGTTTAACAGGCTTATTTGGTTACTTAGGTGGTGCCGTAGTGGCTAATATTGTGCTCGGTTATACAGTAGACCACTTTGGCTGGGATGGTGGTTTTATATTATTAGTAGGTGGCTGTATTTGTGCCATCATATTAATAGCCATGACCCTAAAGCACGAAGTAGCTCATGAGAGCAACCAAGTACCTAAAGAAAGTTAACTGCAGCAAACTTTGAATTACAGTTTATCTACACATTCCAATTGGGACAATCTAGGACAATTAATGTAGTTTTGTCTCAATTGGACAGTCAGTGCCCTACTCTTTGCATTCGTACTTTACTCACTCTGCATTCACAAAAAGTCACTTTAAGTAAAGCTTTTTCGGCAAAGCGAAATATACAAGCAACTCATTCACAAGAAAATCGAGCTCATCTAAAAGTCAATCAACAGACACAGTGTGAACAAAACATTCAGCATCACAAAATTAATGACCGTGTAAAACAACCTACAGACGTTAAGCGGTACCAAATATCAGTTATCAAATACAGATCAAGAAACTTATTTATTACAATATATTCATAGTAATTTAACTTTTATAAGTATCATGTTATTTTTATTTTTAGCAAAATAAAAGCTCGTTAGGATACCTACTTATTTATGTCAAATATTAAACATAACAAAAAACGTTTTTTAAGCCACATGCCAGTTGCAGATCATTTATCGGTTAAAGGTCATTTACCAGTTAAAGATAATTTGTCAGTTGAAGATAATATGAAAAAATCTAAGCAGGCGCAGCTTCATCAAGACTTTAATACGGCTAAGGTGTCGCGTCGTGAGTTTATAAAAGTAGCAGCGGCGATCGGAGTTGTGGCGCAAGCGCCGTTTTTCTTAGTCGCAGCTCATGCTCAAACCACGTCGGCCCAAGAGTATGATTATGTTGTAATTGGTGCGGGTTCAGCTGGATGTGCGGTTGCGGCTCGTCTGTCAGAAGACTCAGCGAGTAAAGTGTTGGTATTAGAAGCAGGTCCTGCCGATGCCAATGACTACATACATATCCCAGCGACGTTTCCATTTTTATTCAAGTCACCGCTAGATTGGAACTATACCTCCGTACCGCAAACCGCATTAAATGGCGGTACGCTTTATATTCCCCGTGGCAAAGTTTTTGGTGGTAGCTCTTCAATTAATGCGATGATTTATCAGCGTGGTCACAGCTCAACATACGATACATGGAGCGAGACTAATCCGGGTTGGAGCTATGCTGATGTGCTACCATTTTTCAAAAAATCTGAGAGCAACTCTCGCGGTGAGTCTGCTGCTCATGGTGGCAATGGACCGCTAAATGTTAGCGAACTTAATGATCCTAACCCCATTACGCTTGCCATGCTCAAAGCTTCTAAAGAAGCCGGATACCCAATGAATGACGACTTCAATGATGGTGATCAAGAAGGCATTGGTATGTATCAGGTAACCCAAAAAAATGGACGTCGCGAATCTGCTGCTGTTAGTTATTTGCATCCAGCAATTGAAGCCAATCGCCTTACTGCTCAGGCAGATGCAATGGTACTCAAAATAGTAATAACCAATGGTCGTGCAACAGGCGTCACGTTTCTTGCCGATGGCAAGGAGCACACTGTGACAGCGCGTAAAGAAGTTATATTATGTGCTGGTACTATCAACTCACCGCAAATTTTGATGACTTCTGGTATTGGCCCAAAAGACCATCTAAAAGAACACGGTATCGCTGTTATTCACGATCTGCCGAGCGTAGGCCAAAACCTTCAAGACCATTTTATGATGCCTGTAGTTTACACATGCACCCAACCTGTCAGTCTGTCTCAAGCTGGAAGTAAAGAACAAGCCAAACTTTATGCAAAAGGTAAAGGTATGCTGAGCTCTAATATTGCTGAAGCAGGTGGATTTTTAAAGATTGACCCTCAATCCCCTGCTCCTGATCTGCAATTTCATTTCTCCCCAGGTTATTTTATTTTGGATGGCGCGGCTAATCCAACGGATGGTTCAGATGGCTTCACTATTATGCCTTCTTTGGTACAAAGCAAGGGAACTGGAACAGTTAAGTTAGCCTCAGCAGATCCAAGTATCAAACCGTTGATTGACCATAACATTTTTCAAAATGAGAAAGATTATGACGTGCTTATAGCTGGTGTAAAAATAGCGCGTAAAATTATCGCAGCCTCAGCTCTTGATGGATTTCGTGGCGAAGAATATTTGCCTGGTCTTGCTGTCCAAACTGACGAAGACATAAAAACCTACATAAACAAGTACATTCAAACCATATATCACCCGGTAGGAACGTGCAAGATGGGCAGTGACAACATGGCGGTTGTCGATTACAAACTGCGTGTACACGGCATTGGCAATTTGCGCATCGCGGATGCGTCAATTATGCCAACAATCATAAATGCTAACACCAATGCACCGTCAATCATGATTGGTGAAAAATGTGCAGATATGATCCGCAATGCGTAAATATGCTCCTTAGCATATCAATATTGTAAATATCTACTCTAACACTGGTCACTTAAAGTGCTCACTTGAAGCATTAAGTGCACCAGTTGTTATCTAACAAATAACCAATCTAAATGCTAAAAAAGCTGATAAAGCAGCCGTTTATAGCCACCAGCATCACTGATGTATTCAAAACGATGTATTCAAAGCAAAACTAGCCTCCAACCGGAGTCATGTTGTTAACGGCAATCAGCTCGTAAAATAGCGACATTTACTATTTATCTCAGTGATGCCTCAAGAAAATATGCAAGAATTGTCCAATAACTTTCAATAGCGAGTAAATAGTAGGCCGTCAGTTTGAGTTTGAATCTGAACAATAAAGTTAGTTATTAATCTAACGTTTAATGATTGTAAAAAAAATAATTAAGGTTGTTCAAGTAAAAAGAACTTTAACATCGGCTAGATTATTACAAGATTGCAGCAACTTGTTGATTTATTCTTTAACAACAAAGTGGTTCGAAATACTGCATCAAAAATAACAGTGATAGGCCTCTATAAACCCCTGTTATAAACAATTTATAAAATGGCTTTTTCTTCTAAAAACATCATTAAATTCAGCTATTTGGAGCGATCTTAATAGCCATTCACGCGTCATTCAATTATTATATTTCACTTGATTTATTTGAAATCAATACATCACTAAAAATGATAAAAGTAAAATAAAATGACAAGAAACGTCAGTTAAACCTGTCAGATTTTAGCAACTTTGAGGAAAAAATTATGTCAACTGCAGACTTAAACGATTTACGCATGTCTGAAACAGTGCGTCCACTTTACTTGGCTGTAAAGAAACACATTGAAGAGAATGTTATTCCAATCCAAGATGAATTTTATTCAATTGGTGAAAAGCTTGCTGATCGTTGGAGTTACTCTGAACGTCAAATGGAATTACTCGAAGGCGCAAAAAATAAAGCAAAAGAGCTAGGCCTTTGGAATTTCTTCTTACCAGACGCTGAAACAGGCGAAGGTCTATCCAATCTGGATTACGCATATATTGCCGTCGAATTAGGTAAAGCACCTCTAGCATCTGAAACATTAAACTGCTCTGCGCCTGACACAGGGAATATGGAAGTGTTAGAACGGGTAGGAACACCTGAGCAAAAAGCACAATGGTTAGCCCCTTTGCTAAGAGGTGAAATACGTTCTTGCTTTGGTATGACCGAACCCAACGTTGCATCTTCTGACGCAAAAAACATTTCAACATCGGCTGTTGAAGACGGAAATGATTGGGTCATCAACGGCGAAAAATTTTATATTTCCGGTGCCGGCGATCCCCGCTGTAAAATTATGATCTGCATGGTTAAAAGTAGTCCTGATGCCCCAGCACATAAACAACAGTCACAAATTCTAGTACCGCTAGACGCGCCAGGTGTCACTATAGTTGGCCCCATGCATGTGTTTGGTCATGACGATGCACCTCACGGCCATATGCACATTAAACTTGAAAACGTACGGGTACCTAAAACCAACATGTTATTAGGTGAAGGCCGTGGTTTCGAGATTTCTCAAGTACGCTTGGGTCCAGGTCGCATACATCATTGTATGCGTTCAATTGGCCAGGCTGAAAAAGCGTTACAGCTTGCACTTGAGCGTTCCACTTCGCGAGAAGCTTTTGGTAAAAAGATATACCAATTAGGTAAAAATATTGAAATTATTTCGAAAATGCGTATCGATATTGAAGCTATGCGCATGATGGTTTTAAAAGCAGCGAAAGCCATGGATGTATTAGGCAATCAGGAAGCGCGTGTTTGGATACACATGATCAAGGCAATGATCCCAGAGCGTGTTTGTGAAATCATTGACCAGTCCATGCAACTTCACGGCGCTACTGGTATATCACAATGGTCACCACTTTCTGGTATGTACGCAGGCCAACGTACCTTGCGCTTTGCCGATGGCCCAGATGAAGTTCATCATATGGTAGTAGGTCGCAATGAAGTACGAGAGTTTGAGCGTAACAAAGACTAAAACGTTGGGTACGTTAATAGCAATAAGAGTGTTGAGAACGATGGGGACGTTAAGAACAGCGAGAACGCTATATTCGCTTGTTTTTGACTGTTTGCAGCAATGTTGTTTATACGGGTAGTATCTTTATAAATAACACTTTTATGAGTGCCCTTATTATAAATATCGCTTTTACAGACACTGCTTTTAACAAGACTGCTTTTGATAAGACTTTTTAAAGAAAAGTGTTGTCAAAATATAGTTAACAGGGGCTGCAACGATTTGGCTCTTGTTATACCTGATATTATTGTTAGGTGTTGCTAGGTCTTTTTCGCTAATAACAGTAAACATCGCTTTAACTACAGAAATAACAAAGTATCAGAAACTTTTGCGCCACATTAGCATTGGCCCGTATCGGTTTAGCCCATGTCGGTCGCATTACCTTTGAAATATTTTAAAGCCGTTTAAAAAAAAGTATCACTAAATTTTTGGTGTACAAAAATGGATAGTGATGACAACTGAAAAGAGCTTGGTTAAGGCAACCACCAGCACATCTTGATAACTTGCAGTGCTGAGTTAAAAAGTAAGTTAGGAAGTAAGTTAAAAAAAAGAAGATAGAAAATAAGTTAGAAAGTATGTGTTACAGGCTCCTTTTTAGCTCTAATAGGATATCAAGGATATTCGGTGCTATAGATTAGATTCTGGTTAAACCTTTTTTAGTTTTCACTTAGTTTTTACTTGGCTTTTTAATATTCTTACTCCCCTACTATCTTTTTACCTCAGCACCTTTTTACCTATGCACCTCCGAGCTTCCAAGCCTCCAAAAATTCTATACTTTTATAAAGCTTCCTTCTAATTATCCTTGGATTCAACTAATAAGTGTTAGTTAGGTGTTAGTTGGGTATGAACTAGGGGTAAACCCCTATTTCCAAGGATACCAATCTACTGAGAGACTGATTGTTGGATAATAACGATCACCAACGACTTTACTTTTAAATATGTGGTGGTGTGAAATAAATATTAAGTAAGCAGTCTTAAAATGCCTTGAATAACTTAATGTCAAATGGAGCAAAATATGAGAAAGGTGCAGCCAAATATGAAAAAGAAATTAATAAGCTTAATGATTTTATCTTCTATGGGATTACCTGCTGTTGCTGCAGAGGACAATATTTTAAGCGATATCGTCGTTAGTCTTGATGCGGATCAGATAGCCGGTGTCACTGAATTTGCAAGTAGCTATGCAATAACGCCTCAATATACTTATAACCATGTTTTTAGTGGTTTTTCTGCAACAGTTTCTCAAACTGTGTTAACACAATTGAGTAGCGATCAGCGTGTATTGAGTGTTTCAAAAGACGGCAGAGTACACGCTATAAAAAGTACCTCAGATAATACGACAGCTTGTGACTTTCTATTGGGTTGCCAAACTAATCAACAGCAAACTCCTTGGGGCATCAGTCGCATTGGTGCAGACACTGATAAGAATGTTGATAAAAATACTGGAGAAGGTGTTCATGTCTATGTTATTGACACCGGTATAGATTCTGACCACGCTGATTTAGCCGATAATATCGCGGATGGCTTCAGTGTTGAAATGTGCCTTGGTTTGAGCTGTTCGAATGCTTGGGATGATGATCAAGGTCACGGTACCCATGTAGCAGGCACTATCGGCGCATTGGATAATGAGCTTGATGTTATCGGAGTTGCACCGGCAGTAACCTTGCACGCAGTCAAAGTGTTGAATGCAGCGGGAAGCGGTTCTAATTCAGGCGTTATTGCTGGTATCGATTGGGTAACACAACAAGCAAAATCTTTAGGCATACCAGTAATAGCCAACATGAGCCTAGGTGGCACTGGCTCCAAAACAGGCACTTGCACCAACAATGGTTTTATCGGCAGCGATAACTTTCATCGCGCTATCTGTAATGCAAAAAATCAAGGGGTTATTTTTGCGGTAGCCGCAGGAAACGATGGTAACAATGCCAATCAAGCAACACCGGCAGCTTATGATGATGCAGTGATCACAGTAAGTGCGACTAATATAGATGATGATTGGGCTAGTTTTTCAAACTGGGGTAACGCAGCTGCTGATTGGACTATCCATCAATCAGCGCCAGTGGCCATTGCAGCGCCGGGCGTTAATGTTCTATCGACTAAAAGTGGTGGTGGAACCACCAGCTTAAGTGGTACATCAATGGCAGCTCCGCACGTCGCTGGCGTTTTAGCACTTTATTTAGAGACGATATCGCTAAGCGCTGACAGTAATGCTTTTGTCGAAGCAAGAGATTGGTTGCTTCACAACAGTGAGTCAAATGCTAATTTAACTAATTCCACTGGCAATCCTCATCAAGAAGATTTCCTTAATGCTGAAATACCGAAATAAAAGCGTCAATAAATCTTAATATAGATATTTTGATATGTACTTCGACACAGGCGATAGGTGCAGCAGTGATATTGAGCACAGCAAATAGCAGTACTAATGAACGGAGGCGCTAACAGTAGTGCTTCCGTTCAGGAGACTCAAAATAATCTGTAATTAGACAGTTTTATGGTTAGGATACACAAGCGGTGTAACGGATTTTGATACCGACCTTAGAATGACCCCTTCAGATGTAGTCGTTTTTAATTTAAAACAATAGAAAGAGGTACCATTATGATCCGTAATCCCTTCCTTAAACTCGCTCGTAACACTGCGTTGAGTCTTACAATGGTTAGTGTTGCACTAGTTAGCATCAGCACTTTAAAGGCTCATGCAGCAAGCAAAGATAATAAAGACCAAACAGAAATAGCTAAGGCTATCAACGGCGGTGGGCCAACGTTATCACAGCTAAAGTATGATTTGACTGTGACTTCATTTGATGGCACGGACATTGCCGTAACAGTATATCAGCCCGCTTTGAAACAAGGCCAGCCAGCTCCTCTACTCATGTACAGTCATGGCTGGGGCGGCAGCCGTTCCACTGGACTGAGTGAAACAGACTCGCTTACCAGAACAGCTCGCAAGGCTTGGGAGTCAGGTTACTTTGTACTGACTTTTGATCAGCGTGGATTTGGTGATAGCGGCGGTCAAGCCAATTCTCAAGATCCCGCAATTGAAGGTCGCGACGTTCAAACTCTTCTTGATTGGGCGGAGAATAACATGTCACCGCATTTGGCATATTTTAAAGGCGACCCACTAGTAGGTGGGATAGGCTTAAGTTATGGCGGTGGGTTCCAACTAGTTGGCTCTAGTGTCGATTCACGTTTTGACGCATTGGTACCTGCGATGACGTGGCACGACTTACCTTACAGCTTAGGTCCAGAACGTGTTCCAAAAACGCTGTGGTTATCATTATTAAGTAGTTTTGCAAGAGAAAATCAAGCACCTTGGGTGACGCAAGCATATGCAGAGTCTTTAACCGGGACGACAAGTGATGAAGGCGTTCGACGCCTCGCTAGCAATGGACTTAAAGCATATTGTAAACCTGATGGCTTGGGTGTACCAAAAGTAGACGCCCTGTTTATCCAAGGTGTTAACGACACGCTATTCAA
>Ga0222645_101466_pt1 | contig 10016 bp, 5 predicted proteins | sample AntAcemetagen292_FD_179881 | JGI IMG/M metagenome (GOLD analysis project Ga0222645, IMG submission 179881) | Saline water microbial communities from Ace Lake, Antarctica - #292 | ecosystem: Environmental > Aquatic > Non-marine Saline and Alkaline > Saline | place: Antarctica: Ace Lake | collected...
AGCTTCTGAAACCGAAGCCCCGTCGCTGCCACCGCGTCGCGCATCGCGCGGCTCACCGCTGGGAGCCGTGCGAGATCGGCGGGATCGTCGAAATGGCCAGATCTGAGAATGTGCTCGACGACGAGGTGGTCGGGGAGGCGGGGGATGGCGTCTTGCGCGTCGGCAAGGCTCGTTGGGGTAGCGACGGTCGCGTTATCACCGCTCGCGCCAGTCACGGCGGTATGCGTCGCGTCGGAGGACATCGTGGAGGGTGTCGTGTGCGCGTCGTTGTGAGTCGTGGCTGCCGAGAAAGCGGTTCTGGTGTTTTAGGGTTGCGTTGTTATTTCTGAATTCCATCTTTCAAGTCTCTTGCAAGTCTACGTCTTCTTCCCTCTCACGCCCCCAGGTCGGCGAGCGCCTTCCCCGCCGCCCCCCTGACGTCCGGCGCGCGGTCGCCATCGCGCATCGCCTGCAGCTGTTTCACACACGCCATTCTTGTTTCCGATTGCGGGCTTCCACGGAGCGCCTCCACGGCCGCGGCTAACGCGTCCACCGCGGCGACTCGCAACTGCGACACGCGGACGTCCTCCGCGCACGCCACCACCGATTGGTGCAGCGGCGCTAGCCAGGTCTCGTGCTCCGTGCTTTGTGAGGTGGTATCCGCCGCCGATCGCGTTGCGCACGCGGTGACCACCGCCAGCGCAGCCGCACGCCGACTCCAGCCGTGCTCCGGCGAAAGCGCGGCTAAGGCTAGCGAAGCGCACTCCGGCGCGTTTGTGCGCGCCGCGTCGCGCCGAGCGCCCGCGCACAGCGCCGCTAAACACGAAAGGCACTGGTCGGCGACGGCGTCGTTAGTCTTGGCTTCAGCCTGACGAACAGCGGCAGCGGACTCCATCTCAGCCACGGTGTTCCCGGTGCCTCCCGCGCACAGCGTGGTGTCGTTGGCGCTCTCAGGCGCGTTCCCGCCGAGAAGCTCGCGGAGCAGGGGCATGACGGCGGGGAAGAAATCTTCGGCGTTTTCGGGGACGTTTTCGGTTTCGGTGTTTTTCTTCGAAACCCTCGGCGCCAGCGCGGCGAGCGCGCGGACAAGCGCCGCGAGCGCCGCCTTTCGGTAGGTTGCCTTTTTCCTGGACGCCTCTTGCACCAGCAGGGCGATGACCTGTGTTTTACCAGCCTCCACACAGGACTCAGGGCACGCCTCTATCACATCAGCGACGGCACCAGGAAGCGCTTCCTTTCCTTCCCACACGCGCCCCGAAAGTTCCGCTAGCAACCCGTTGAGCATCTCTGGGGATCGCAAACGACACACGTCGGGCGCCGCCTTCGCCGCCGCCGCGGTCGCCGCCGCGCCCTGGCGCTTGATCCGGTACTGCGCGCTCCCCAGCCGTTGCGCGCAAGCGCTTAGTATTTCGTCCAGGTACAAACGCAACGTGCTGGACGCACCAGCCGCGTTTTCCTCCCAAACCTCTTCCCACCTCGCCGCGCAACTTTTTGTTTCGTCGAACCGCCCGACGAACGCCAGGGGGATGATCTTCGTGGCGTGCCTGGAAAGCGCGTCGCTTGCGTTTCGCGAAAGCTCTAGGGCCAGGTGCGCCGCTAGACCTCGTTCCTTCTCCGCCGCGTGATCAGCGTCGTCGCCTGTTTTGTCGTACATCAACACCAAGTCTTCGATGAGCTGGTGCGTCCGCGCCTCCGTGGCGTGCCGCGCCACGGCGGCGACGGCGGCGATCGCGGCGCTTGTGACCGACGCGCTCTTGTCCCCGGACGCCGCCGCGAGTAAAGACTTGAACAGCTTCCCCGCGTGCGGCCTCACGAGGCTGCCTTTCCGGAGGCACAGACGTGAGATGAAGCGACAGGTACCTGCTCGGGTGTTCAAACCCACGCCGCTGCGCAGCACCGAGGCCAACGCGGGTACCAAGTCGGTCATCGTGGTCTCGTCCACGTGTCCCATCAAAACGTCCAGGGTCTCGCCCATGGGCGACTGCTTCGAGGACTGCAAACGCGCGTGCTCCAGTTTCTCTGCGCTCATGCCAATCGCCGCGGTGTGCTGCTCGATGTAATTCAGCCTACTGTCCTCCATTTGCGACAAGGCTTCTAGTAACGATTTGACCATCTCCGGGACGAACGGCCTGATTTCCTCCGACCCCGCTTGTTTCGTGATTTTCATTAAAACGTCCATCGCCAGGGCTTGGATTTCCTTGACGGGCGAGAGGAGGCCGTGTCGCAGCAGCAACGGCGCGACGACTGCGATTGTGGACTTCACGTCGTGTGGCGAGGAGTGGTGCGCGTCGCACAGACGAATCGTCATGCTCCGCACGGCCCGGCACAGCGTACGGCCAGCCTCACGGACGGTTTCCTTGATATCGTCCACCGACCTCAACGCGGCGGTCCAGAGTTTTTCCAAATAAGGCTCCACCTCTGTGAACCGGCGCCCGCTCAACAACTCCGCCAACGCCGACGCCGCGCTTTGCCTGTTTCTCCACGTCCGCGAGCCGCACTCGGTGAGCAGGTCGTCCATCACGTCACGAAAGTGCAAATCAAGCGCCACCTTGGGGTCATCAACCACGGCTTGCCAGATCCCCGCCACCGCTTCGCGCATCTTCGGGTTCGGGTCGTGCTGCATCCGGAACAGTTTCGGGAGCAGCTTCTTCAGGTGCGGCGCGAGCGCGTCGCCCGCGCGCTTCGCGATGGACGCGAACCCGAACGCCGCGCCTTTGGATGAGTTCAGCATGGCCTGGTAGTTCGCCAGGTCCATGAACTTGTAAATCAAATCGGGCTGCCCGATGTCAGTCACGATGGAGCACAGTTCCTTGTACGTGTTCAACGACCCGCCGCCGCCCGCGCTCGCGCCGGAGGTTTCGCCCTCCTTGTTGCTTTTCAGCGCCTTGTCGTCCACTTTCAGCGTGCCTTCCGCGAACACGGCGGTGTCATCCACCAGTTTTACCCTTCTTCGTTTCGGTTTCTCCCCCGAAAGCGTTCCCATCAACGACGACAGCAGCTCCTTGCGCTGTGCCTCCGTGCCGAGCTCGTAAACAACGCTCACCCCGCGGCTGGCCATCTCCTGCGTAAGTTCGTTCGCGTCGCCCAGCAGCGACCCAAACGCCTCCTGGATCTCGGGGAGCATGGACACGAGCTTTGGGTGCTTCTTGGTGTGCGTAATAAGCGCCAGGAGCCAGGTGCAGGAGGCGCACCGCTCTTCCGGTCGAGACGAGTACAGGTAGGAGTCGAAAATCGCACCGATTATGGAATCAATCACGTTGTCGTTGGTCGTGGGCACCGCCATGGGGTCGATTGCCGCCGCTGCGGGAATCGGCGCCGCCGCGTTTGCGTCGAGCGCGTCAGTCGCCCCGGCGGGTTTCCCTTCGCCCCCCAAACCGTCGCCTCGAACGACGTCCAGCCGTGTTTTGTTCGCCCCCTCCAAACTCACGAACGACCCGAACAGCACGTTATCCACGGAGGGGGTGACGCCTCCGAAGGCGAAGCACAGCGCTTCGCCGATCGCGAGCTGCGTTTCTTCGTTTTTGCGCTTGCTCAGCGCGAACAACCCTTTCAAAAGCGCATCGGCGTCCACCCACTCGCACCCGCCCGCGATGACGTAGCCAGCCGCACGCGCCGCGCGCTGCGTCGCGCCTTCGTCTGTCGATTTCATCACCGCTAGTAAGCGTTCGATCACCAAATCGACGGTTCCCTCGGGGGGGGGGGGAACCGTTTTTTTAGCATCCGTCTCCGCGCCCGTCGTCTCGGAAACGGCCGGCGCCCGCGGCAGCGCGGGAAGCCCGGCGAGACCGACGTGCCCGATCGCCTCCGCGGCTGTTCCCGCCAGCGTGAGGTTTTTGCACCCCGCCACCGCGACGAAGGCGTTTATGGCTTTTACGATTGCATCGTCGGGAAAACTCCCGACGCCAGACGCGGCGACGAAACCGGCGGCGCGAAGCGCGCCGTCTTGGTGCTCGAACCTGCCGTGCACGGAGTCGAAAACGCCGCCTCGGTCATCCTTCGCGCCGCCCGCCGAGACCCCGCCCTCGCCCGCCAGCGCCAGGAGCTCGTCGAGCAGTGTCACCGCCGCACCAGGCGCGGGCGTGAGCGACCGCGCCAACACCCCGCACAGCTTGGATGCGATGCGCCGAGTAGGCGCGTCGACGTGCGAGGCGAAATGACGCACGCGCGTCGTCGCGTCTCGCGCGCGCGTCGGATCTGCGAACGTGCTTGGGAAGCGTTCGGCGAGCTGCAGCGTAGCCACCACCGCCGACCCCGTGAGCTCCGGGGACGCGGCTTTGACTAAGCAGTGCTCCAGGAAAACGCGGTACCCTTCCGGGGCGTCCACCGCGACCGAATCGTTCGTCTCCTCCTCGACGCACCGTTTCGTAAACTCCAAAGCCGCGCGCATGGCGAGCGGCGGTAACGGCGTGCGCGCGTTTAGGGGTACCGAGTTCGCGAGCTCGGGGTGGCGCCCGCGCATGTACGCCAACACCGCGGTGGCGAAGGGAAACGGGCTCTTTTCGGTTGCTTCTCCCAGTCCGTTCGCCGTGGCCATCTCGGTATCCACGCCTTCTTCAGTGGGTTTATCAGCGCCCGCGAAGTTCCCTGCGCGTTTCCCGAACGAAAATTCCTTGTCGTCCTCCCCCCCCGGCTGTTTCAAACCAAGCCGGCCCTCCTCCCGTACGTCAGCCTTGGCGTCGCCCGCCGCGACGATGCAAAGGTACCGCGCCGGGACGTGGTCGAACGGGAACAACTCCCTTGCCCACTGCGCGGCGATTAGTCTCCGCCCGTTCTCCGCGCCCGCTGAGACCGTGGAAAGGGCGCTGCCCTGCGTGTCGATGGAGGACAACAGCAAACCTTCGATGGCCATGGCGACGGCGCCGCCGCACCCTTTGTATGCCCGCGCCAACGACCGTGCCGCGCCTTGCACCGAGACGCGAACGGCTTCGGGCTCCGAGGCGAGTGCGCCGAACACTCTTGACGCGATATCCGCGGTCCCGGTGACTAGCTCGGGGGTACGGACGCTGAGCTGCCCAAGGGCTTGGTAGCAAAACCCGCGAAGCGACGCGACGCCGGCGGTTACGTTGGACGCGCCCGTAGACGCGGCGGCGGTTGTACTAGCTTCCGTTCCGCCGTCGGGTGCGGTACCTTCGCCACCAACAGTAGCAGGCGCGCCACCCCCCGCAGCTCCAGACCCACCGCCCGCCCCGCCGTTGTCCAGCAGCTTCAGCATCCCGCTCAGCAGCAACGGCGAGGCTTGCTTGAGCTGCGCGTCCGTGGCGTGCCTCAGTACCCACACCGCCAGCTCCATGCCCGCCGCTTTTAAACGTGGTGGTGCCTTCGCCGTACAGACACGTGAATATTGCCTGCACGGTGTACGGAAAAAGGTTCGCCGCGGTGACGGAGCGGCACAGCAGGTTGACGAGCTTGATTTTCATCGCAGGCGACGCTGGTGTGGCTCTGGCAATTTCCGGAACGGTTTGGTCACCGCCCAGAAACGCGCGGTACAACGAGCGCGCGATTTTTTCATCCTCCAAATTAACTAGAGGCCGGTTCGTGTCCCACGCACACCGCCGGCGCAACAAATCCTCACCAAGCTTTTGCACCTCGTGGTCCGCATCAGTGGACGCGACGAGGTACAGCATCAGGAGCTCGGGGGGGGGTACCGTCGTGTCACTGGCACGGCGGAACAGGTGGAGCAAGTTTAGCTTCTTCTCAGCCAAGTCGCGCGTCGCAGGCGCCGTACCGGTCGGCCCCAACAAGCGCGCCACCGAGGTTTGGGATAAACCAGGAGGAGATGCGGTTACTTGTGGTGGAGCTGCAGCACCTGCCGAAGCCTCAGCACCACCGTCTGGCGGCGTCACGACTCCCGCGACGTTCGCGACGGCACGCATCGCCACGACGGCGGGCGACGGCGCCGGCGCCGCGACGGGCGCGTGTCCGAACGAGTTTGGCTGGTACAGCAGGTACTCGAGGGCGTGTTTCAGGAACAAAGCCCGGTCCGGTGGTTGCTTGAGAAAGGAAAAGGTGTTGACGTCGAATTCGTCATCCGATGACCCGGCCATCCCCAGGTCCTTCTCTGGAACCGCCAGGCCGGTGATCGCGGCTCGGAGGATGATTTCGGCGTGCGCCGGCGACCGGGCGGCGACGCCGTTCAGCGCCCGCAGGATTTCCCGCGCCTTTTCCCGCGCGTCCGCCCGCTGGAACGCCCTTTCCACGTACAACAAAGCGAAGTTCTTCACGATTTGCGGCTTCGTGTCGTCGCAGTACAGCGTGACTAACGCCGTCAGTGGCAGCTTCATGGAAGGCTGCGCGGTGAGGCGCTTGTTGACGTGCGCTAAAATCTGCATGGTTTTTTTTTGCGAGGATGCGAACTGCGATCCCATCTGCTCCACGACGCGGGGGGTCAACACGTGTAACACGCGCTCCAGTTTCGCATCATCCGTGAACCCCAGGGCGGTTAGCGCTTTGTCCAGTGCCGCGAGCTCCTCCGCCTCGCTCGCGGGAGCCATAGGGGCAGCCGCGGAGAGGTCAACCTCTCCGCCCCGCTTTCGTTTCAGGGGTGGCGACAGTGTGCCGACCGGACCCGAGATCCGAGATCTCTTCGGTAACGTTTGCAATCACCGATCGACGGGACCGGGGATTGCGCGCGACCACCTCGGGGGCACCTTTGGCTCTGCGCAGCGCGAAGAGTGGAACAGGTGTGTGCGGTGTGCGGTGTGTGGGACCGCGTGCGAGGGCCACACTGAGAGCGATGGGGTGATGACGACGACGTTAGATCTGAAAAAAAAAGGGCACCGATAGCGCGACTTTGAGGCGACTCGAAAAAAACTCAAACCACCGAAACGTCCCGAAAGTAGATTCTCTGTGGCGCGCCACTGCTTCATGCGCGCGCTGCCGTCGGCGCGCCATTTCCTCGCCGACCCTGGTCTCCGCACCTCCCTCAAGCTCCGTTGTTTCCGACCCCGACAACGAACCGACATCGTCGCAATGAGCGCCACCGTGGTTCGCAAAGTGTCGGGTCTTCAATTTCCATTCCAAACTCCGGACCCTTTCCTGTTTTGTGTGTACCACTACGACGAGTACCCCGCGGGGGATGGGAAGATGCGCGCCCCGAAACGAGGCAACGGCGCTGATTTCGACCCGAACGCGCCCTACCGCATGTACCACGGCGAACGCGTCCCTGGGTTTCCCCAGCACCCGCACCGAGGGTTCGAAACCGTCACCGCGACGATGAAAGGCATCGTGGACCACGTACGTGTTGTTCTTTGTATTTCCCAAATCCCAACACTACTGCTCACCGCCCCATGTCGAGTGCACTACCGGTAACTCTTACTGGCGTACTCGCGGCTGTTACAAATGCATCACAAACGTACTGTTACCTGCTCTTTACGGAGTAAAGTCGGAAAGTCACACCACTACTATACCCAATCCCTCGTACACGTTACAAAGTACACCCGTACCCCGTACGTCGCGCAACACGGCACTGACCCTTTTCGTTCCCGACCGCAGACCGACTCGCTGGGCAACGCCGGGCGGTACGGGCACGGGGACGTGCAGTGGATGACCGCTGGCAGCGGGATCGTGCACGGCGAGATGTTCCCGCTGGTGCACGACGACGGGGACAACCACTTGCGGTTGTTTCAGATCTGGCTCAACCTACCGAGCGCGAAGAAGATGGCCAAACCCGCGTTCGTGATGCACTGGGCGCCTGATGTGCAGCGCGCGACCGTCGATAACGGCAACGTGCAAGCGGTGGTGTGGGCCGGCACGCTTTTCGGCGCCAAAGGACAACCTCCTCCTCCCGATTCATGGGCCCACGACGACGCCAATGACGTCGGCATTTACTTCCTCACGTGCGCGCCCGGCGCGAGCGTAACGCTTCCCGCCGCAAAGGGCGGCGCGAGCACGAACCGCACTTTGTATTTCTTCGAAGGCGAACGCGTGGAGGTGGGCGGCAAGGTGTTTTCCTCGAAAAGCGCCATAGACCTGGACGCCTCGATAGAGTGTGCGATTTCCGTCCCGGCGGCCGGCGCAGGTAAAGAAACCCTACTGCTAGTGCTCCAAGGGAAACCAATAGGCGAGCCGGTGGCACAGCACGGGCCGTTCGTGATGAACACGCGCGCCGAGATCCAACAAGCGTTTTCCGATTACCAGCAAACTCGGTTCGGCGGGTGGCCGTGGCCGGACGACGCGATGACGTTCCCGAAAAACAAACCCCGGTTCGCGTTGGTGGACGGGGTGGAGACCCTCGGGCCGGGGGGGATGCCGGGGCTCAAGGGACACCACGAACTGTGAGGGAGGGAGAGAGTGTTGATAATATATATGTTAACGTACATACAACACGCGCTCGCGAAAGGACATACATCTCTGTCCTCTTCTAAAACCTCATATGGTCCAGTTCATGCTTTTGCTACTTCCCCGTTCCGACCCGCGGTCCCTACTGGGAGTCACAGTACCAGCGCTACCGAGGTTTGAAGCCCCGTCGCGTCGTCGCCCGGAAGGCAACTTGCGTGCGGTGCGCCCCGCGAACGCGGCGGTGCCGCGGTTGGGACTCCGAGGCGAGTTTTGGTGAAACGAGTCGACGCCGCCGCCGCTTCTTTTCTCCACAAACTCCTGCCCCACGTCCCCGCCAATCAGCTTTCCGAACCTGTCACGAGTTGGCGGGTCGTAGTACCCCGGACCCATGGCGCGCGAGGTGCTCCCGCCGCGCGTGTTTCGCCAGTGGTCGCAGAAAACACCGCTCGCGCTGCGGCTCCCGACTTTTGGCGTCTGGTCGATTTTTTTCCGCGAAAAGGTACTTTTCATTTTCCCGAAAGGGTCGGGTATCAAACGCTGGGTGGTGCTTCGAAACCCGCTGGAACGGTCGGGGGAGTGGAGGATCTGGTTCCAAACGCTGGTCTTGGCGTGCTTGCCGCCTTCCAGGTCGTACGGGGCTGAGGGTTTGGGGAACAGGGAAGGCGCAAGTCAGCGGTGGAGGTTTCAAAGAAAAAACGAAAGCGTTTCTTTTGCGTCGTCTAAAAAATCGGCGCACACGCCCGGCACTTGCACCTTGCAAATTGGGGGCGGGGTGTTGTCGGGCGGGTTCTCACCAGGTCCATCCAGCCTCTGGAGATCATGGTAGTGCACCAAAAACCCTTCCTGCGTTACGGCTGTGAGGTAGTTCGCATCCACGGCGTCCAGCTGGGACACCACGGGGAACAGCGACATGGCCCGCGGGCGGGTGCCGTGGGATGCTTCCGCGAACAATCCGATAATCCCCAGCTCGTAACAACCGATGAGTAACCTGGGTGAACACCGATTCGCCGGCAGCTTCTGTGGCAAAACCAATTAAGCACAATTCACGTCGACCCAAGGCAAGACCCGCGGTGAACTCGGGTGTGCGCACCCGAGGTCGCGTCGCCGCGCACGCGGCGAATGGAGGGAATATTAAAATCATCGTTCGACCAGACAGTTCGACTTCGTTCAACCGTTCAACCTCTTCTGTCTGCAAAGGTCGCCCGTGGTGCTCGTTTTGAGGGTGCAAAATGTGCACCCCTGTCGTCCGCCTCTCCGGAGCGCACACGCGTCCGTTTGCACCGCGGACGCTTGGAGATCCGGGCCCATGAGTGTAGCGTTCATGTCTGCGTTTTTGGGCGCCGCTGGTCGTGCGGAAGGCCGCGTGCGTGTCGTCACGCGGCACGACCCCCTCGAAAACTGAGCGTTTTCGGTGGTATGCAAAATGGAGCAAAATGGCGACGCGACCTTTGTCTCTCTGTTGTTGGTCCGTAGCACTCGAGGCGCCGACGACGGGTCTTCGACGTGTCTATCCAGTTCAAGCCACTTTCCTCCGCGGTAGGCTGCGACCGGCGGGCGAGGCATCGTCCACACACACGCGTGAGAGATCGCGGATGCTCTCGGCGTGAGCGTGGCGTGCGTGTGATGTCGCTCGCGGCGCGAGCTGCGTCGTGTGGGGCGACGCCGTCGACGTCGAGGTGCCGCGGTGGCACATCGCGCGGACACGGTTCCCTGGGTGGCCATGGACGGTCGCCCTCGACGCGCGGTTCGTGCGTTCTCGG
>Ga0222645_101469_pt1 | contig 9999 bp, 11 predicted proteins | sample AntAcemetagen292_FD_179881 | JGI IMG/M metagenome (GOLD analysis project Ga0222645, IMG submission 179881) | Saline water microbial communities from Ace Lake, Antarctica - #292 | ecosystem: Environmental > Aquatic > Non-marine Saline and Alkaline > Saline | place: Antarctica: Ace Lake | collected...
TTATACTTACGCCTACATGTGTATTCGCATTTAAATTTACACAGCAAACTGCCACATGCTGCAAAAACGTGTTGATACAATACAGTACTTTTAGTTTATTGTTTAACCCAAGAAATATTTCTTAGATTCAATCAGTCAGTGCAATAATTGTCTGATTACCGATTACCGATTACCGATTACCGATTACCGATTACTGTAATGCTTATGTGCTTTGTAGATGATCACTTTGAGAACCCCCTGAGAACCCTTTAAGGACATAAACATGCCACAAAAAACTAATCTGGTTACTAGCCAATGGCTACACGAGCATATTGAGCAGCCTAATATAGTTGTACTGTATACTCAAATGGACAATCCGGTGACAGCAAAAACTGACGATTGCCCAGTTGTATACATTCCTAAATCAATGTTTTTTGATTTTGAAAACGTGTTTCGTGACAGTCATTCCAGTCTACCTCATACTATGCCTGACGAAACTAGCTTTACTAAAGGTGTTTGCGAGTTAGGTATTAACCAAGATAGTGTCATTATAATTTATGACAATAAGGGTATCTATTGCGCGCCTAGGGTGTGGTGGATGTTTAAGTCAATGGGGCACCAACATGTTTATATACTAAACGGTGGTTTGCCTAACTGGCTAGCTCAAAACATGCCGACTGTGCCAGCTATATCAATGACGCCAGCTGCATCATCGCCTATCTCTTCAAAATCTACTTCCTCAGAGTTTACTCTTCCAGAACTTACTTTTTTAAAGAAAGCGGGGAATTTCACTGCTAGGTTTGATAATGATTATTTTTTAAGTGCGGACGAAATTATTCAACAATTAAGCGAACTAACATTGTTAGATGCAAGAAGTGCAGGGCGTTTTAACGGTACGCAACCTGAGCCACGTAAAGGATTGCGTGCTGGACATGTTCCTACAGCAGTGAGTTTACCTTTTCAGCAGTGCCTCAATGGTACACAGCTAAAATCATCCGCACAGTTACAAGAAATATTTTCGGAGGCGGCGCTAACACCTGGTAATTTTTTAGTGTTTAGTTGTGGCTCGGGTGTCACAGCTTGTATTTTAGCTTTAGCAGCAACTGAAGCAGGGTATAAAAAGCTAGCTGTTTATGATGGTTCATGGAGTGAATGGGGTGCTAGAAACGACTTACCCGTAGAATTATAAAACTTAAAAGCCCTTAGATAAGGGCTGAAAGATTTCAACCACTTAACTCTTCAATCTATACTAATTTCTAATGTTAGATATCCACATAGATTGGTAAGGTGTCAGTTGATATTCCAAGTCTTCGAGACACATTGTTTGTGCGCTGATAAGATCAAACCAAGTGTCAGTACCTATTAAATTCATATCGCTTAGCCTGATATTTTGTGGCTCATCAGTCACATTAAAAATACAAAAAATACTTTGACTTCGATCTATACTTTGACGCCAAAAACCAAATATATATTCGCCGAGCTGCAAAGTGAATTGGGTCGCATTAGGGTGAAATGCTGCTTGTTGTTTGCGGATATTAAGTAACTTAATCATCCTACTGTGTACTTTGCTATGTTGACTATAAGGTGAAGCGAGCTGCTGTTGTAACTCGGTGTAATCCCATTTGTGCCGATTAATAGAACGGTTGTGACTGGTGTTTTTAACTTTTTCATAATCATTGCCGGTGCCTAACAAGCTATGAATATAGATACCTGGAATGCCTTCTAACCCGAACATAATGCCATGAGCACATATAAATCTTTCTAATCCCCATTTATCAGTGCCTTTTACGGTTCCTTGTAGCGCATCAAAGAGGGCAATGTTAATTTCATAAGCTTTTTGCTTACCATTTTCAGAAGTTCGCCATGAGATCCTGCCACCAAAGTTTTGCATGGTGTTAACTAAGGATGTTAGTTCATCGTCTTGTAAAAGTCCCTCGGCAGGTCTTAGTCCTATGCCATCATGAGAGGCCACAAAATTAAAAAAGAAAGTGCCATTTTGTGAAGGTGGCATACTGCCCAGCCATGACTTGAGATGTTTACAAGAGCCTGTCACTAAAGTGTTAACTAACAATGGCGGCAGCGAAAAGTTATAGATACCGTGCGCTTCATTAGCATTACCAAAATAGGCTAAGTTTTGCCGATTAGGAATATTGGTTTCAGTGATAATAACCGCATCGCTGACGGCGTGTTCTATTAAAGTGCGTAGTAAACGTACTACTTCGTGAGTTTGTTCAAGATTAATACAGCTAGTGCCTATCTTTTTCCAAAGAAAAGCAACGGCATCTAGACGAAATACACGGATCCCTGTATCTAAATATTGCCTCATAATTGAAACAAAGGTATCCAAAACAGCAGGGTTTCTGAAATCAAAGTCGACTTGATCGTGACTAAACGTACACCATACTTGTTTTTCTCCGTGGGGAGTTTTAGTCAATCTGAGTAAATCAGAGGTTCTAGGTCGTACCACTTCAGATAAATCATCTTTTAGCGAAGCGGTAAAAAAGAAATCACTACCAGGTCCTTCACCTTTGATGAAATTTTCAAACCAAGCACTTCTAGAAGAGCAGTGGTTGATCACCACATCAGACATCACTCGATAATCATCAGTAATTGCTTGTATATCATCCCAATCACCTAACGCTTCATTAACACTGGAATAATCAATAACCGAAAATCCATCATCAGAACTGTACGGAAAAAACGGTAGTAAATGCACACTACTAATAGCGTCACCACAGTACTCAGTTAAAAAACTGTGTAAAGAGTGAAGCGGTTTTTCTCCCAATTTTTCAATGCTATCGCCATAAGTGATCAGCATAACATCTGCTTGATCCCAATTATTGTGATGACGCTTTGGCTCGACCAACAATTCAGCATGATCTATGCGCATCGTTTTTAATAATTTTTTGCACAGTGTTGGGTATGCAAATTCTGAAGAATATGGCTCTTTTAACTCAACGTCTTGATATATTACGCTTAAATGATGCTCAACACGCTCTACCAGCTGTTCTAAAACAGATAACATTTATTACACCTTAAAATTGACTAGGGGTTAACTGCAGGCTGACCGAACTCTAATAAGTCTTGCTCTACTGCATCCTTTAGCTGCTCTAACACGTCTGGCATGGCGCTTACTACACGATTCCAACTTGGTATAAAAGGTGTCTCCATGGGATTATCTAAGAAACTCTCACCGGCTTTCATTATATTACGAGCAAATAACTCCACTGCTTTTTCTTCATTATGGATATCTAATTTTAAGCCATTCATAATAGCGTCGTTGTTATACGTTTCAATAAAGTCTAAGGCAATCCTGTAATATGTAGCCTTTAACGATCTAAAAGATTCTGTAGTGAAGGTTTCACCTTGAGTAGCGAGCTTTCTGAACAAAGCTTTCGTGATATCAATGGACATCTTAGACAACCCGCCTTGATCGTTATCAGGTGACAGGTCTTGATGTTTGTGATCATAGGTTTTGGCAATGTCTGCCTGACATAATCTGTTATGAGAATAATTGCGATGCATTTCAGATAAAACGCCAATCTCTAGGCCCCAGTCACTGGGTATACGAATATCGTTTAATACATCTCGCCTAAAAGAAAACTCGCCTGCTAGGGGATACCTAAAGCTGTCCATATATTCAAGGTATTCGTTATGTCCTAGGACTTTTTGTAAAGCTCTGATCAAAGGCGTCACCAATAATCTTGAAACCCGACCATTAATTTTTCCATCAGCCACTCGTGCATAGTAACCTTTGCAAAATTCATAGTTAAATAGCGGGTTAGCTACCGGGTATATTAATCTGGCTAACAGGCCTCTATCGTAAGTTAAAATATCGCAATCGTGTAATGCGACTGACTCCGCTTTCCCTGTTGCCAACACATAGCCCATGCAATACCAAACATTACGCCCTTTACCCAATTCTTTAGGTGCCAGCCCTAAAGCTTCTAATTTAGCATCCAGTGCTTGTAATCTTGGTCCTTCATTCCAGAGTATGCGGTGCTCTTGCGGCAAAGTGCCAAAAAATTTTAGGGCATGTTGATATTGTTCGAGGTTAGCCCTGTCTAAACCGATTACTATTTGTGATAAATAAGGAACTTTAGCTATGTGTTTAATGATGTTAGGTAGCGCAGTGCCTTCAAGTTCAGAAAAAAGAGAGGGCAGTATCAGCGCCATAGGACGTCTTTTAGAAAACTCCACAAGTTCTTTTTCTAGCTCTTCAACAGGCCTTTCAGACAAATTGTGTAATGTTGTGACTATGCCATTTTGATAAAAATCAGCCATGATATCTCCGTACTATTGGTTAAGTTATGGATCATTAAAAATTATTTGCTCTAAACATTGTGCCCACCCATGAGGGCCATAACTATGGCTAGTATAGACACGAGTTTGTTTTAATAAGATTGGTAGGGTGTTTGCTGGTGATAAAATCCGTACTGCTATATCTGCGGCTTCCAGCATGGCGATATCGTTTTGTCCGTCGCCTAAAGCAATAGAGGTGTAGTGTTTTGTCTCTGACTGTGTCTCATTCTCTGCTTGGAACTGCGCCATGAGCCATATCAACGCTTTGCCTTTGTCACATTGCCCAGACAGATGCAAAAAACGTCCTCCTTGCAAGGGGGTGGCTCCAAGCTTGATCAGTGCTTGAATAAAGTTATTTTTAACACTGCCACTGCCACTGCCCATCCATAAAATAGGCTCACCGTACTCCCGAGTGTTAGCTAGGCTTGCTTGCTTTGATGAGAGTCCGGTTGCAAGCATAATCTCTTCGTTAGACATGTTGTAAAAATGGGTAAATTCACCTGCAAAAAGACTTTTTAGCTTTTCTAGTACTGATAACCAATGTTTTCTTGGCTTAGAAAACTCTTTTATCCAATAACCATTTTTAGATATCGTGTCATTAGGTTGAGTTTTGAAATAAAACTGGGGAATGTAAATAGCTGCGCCGTTTTCAACTATAAAGGGGGCCTGTGTGCCTATCTGCTGTCTCAACTCAATCAGCTCGGCGAAGGTTTTACTGGTGTTAAGGATCACTGGGATATTGAAATAAGTAAGTTTATGCAACATTGGCAATGCTGCAGCAAAGCTATAAGTGTGATGATCAAGCAAGGTAGCGTCTAGATCCGTGAAAACCAATACATCTCTAAGCATGAGCTTTCTTAGACTTGTGTGCGGTGATGCTCCTTTCAGAATTTAGTTCGAATACGTGATCGCAGGTGCTAGGAAGCGTTTTAAGCGCATGTTCGGTTAGACGCTGATAATGTTGAATGAAACGCTGAATTTGCGGTCCGTTCATAATACCCGAGCTTGCAGTTTCGCCAGGCTCACCAGTTACAGTATTAAAGCTAAGCTTCTGTTCTTGCTCTAAGCGCCATGCATAGACGTCTTCAAAAGAAGAAGCTTTTAACATTACCCACATATCCATGGAGCTATAAAGGGGCTGGTAATGCAAAGACAGTTGCAAGTTGGCGTGGTTTCGCCAATCTGCATTTTTATCTTCAGTCGCTTCAAATTCATTAACGGGTTGTATTAGTTGCTCTGGCGGCTGTGCTTCGACACCCCAACACCAACCTTCAAAAATTACAACATCTGCTGCACAAGATACTTGTGTCCAAGCAGCTGTAGGGTGAGGATTATCCGTCGCTTTATCAAACCTAGGAATGGTTGTGGGCCGGTGCTGTTTTAGATCAAGCAGCACCGTTTTTGCCTGATATGTATTGTGAGTCCCAGGTACGCCACGGGTAGTGAATAAAGGATGCACATCGGCTGCCACTAGTTGACGTTCAGTGCGACTCAGATAAAAATCATCTAATGACATAACTACCACGTACAGGTCATAGGTTTCAGTTAAATAATCCTTCAAAAACGCTGATAATGTAGACTTGCCAGAGCCCTGACTGCCATTGATCCCAACACAATAGGTTTTTTTTGCACTGGTTTGGTGCGCTCTAATTTCCTTTGCAAGAGGAACGAAATAATCCTCTGCCATTTTCTTAAAGTCATTGGAGAGCTTGTTCTTGTTGATAAATTTATTGATCATAGACTTTCAAAATCTCATATGTTGCACTTTAAAAGTGCTTTTAATTTAATCGTTTATGTTTATATCAACTAAACAACTACAACATATGTGCCATCTTGCAGCGAACGGTACAGCTGCTTGCTTAGATTTAGGTAAAGTTCAGAGGGTTTTCATTACAAAATTATAATTGTATGTTACAAATGACTCGGTACCATTCAAGGTATTTGAACAGGCAGACTACGTATAAATATGAGTCATTTCACTCAAATAGACAGCTGAATAGTTGAGCTATGAGTTAGATAATTTATTGAAGTTTTAAGATAAATCGAACAACCCCACAAATATTATTAATGTTTGTGTCATTTCACTTTGTAAAGGTCTTCAGAGAATGTTAAAAAACGAGCCTAGACGTTATTCCTGTTATTTATGCTGCTCGATAACCGAGCTCTTAAGTGTTAAGTGTTAAGTGTAACGATTATTAGTTTGATAAGCTGAGTGCGACTAAGAAAATGAGGATAATAAAACTGCAAGTTCTTAATAGGCTATATAGATGTTAGCTGGATTGATCCTAGCTGGCGGTAAATCAAGTCGAATGGGCACAGACAAAAGCCTGTTAACTATGCCGGGTAGCCAACAGACACTGCTTGAATACTGTCAGAAGGGATTAGCCTTGGTATGTGCTGACCACATTTTCATCAGCGGCGCTCAACATCAGCAAGGTATCCCTGATATTATCCCAAACTGTGGTCCTTTATCAGGTATACACGCCGTTATTACGCATATACAAAATTATTACCCATACATTGATGAGCTATTAGTGATGGCGGTAGATATGCCTGATATATGTCACGAAGATCTTAAATATTTACTTAAAATGGCTAGAAATAACCATAGCCTATGCTGTTTTGAAAACTGTTTTTTCCCACTTTACATACCAATATCCAGTAATGTCACTGAATATCTGACAACGCAACTTCAACAGCAGCTTGATGTCGAAGTGACACAACCTAAACAGCGACAATACTCAATGAAAGTGATGCTAAATTCGTTACAAGGTTTGCAAATTCAAGCTTTAAAAAATACTCAGTTAAACAATATTAATACTCTCGCACAGTGGGAGCAGCGCTGTACTGTGCAACAACTTATTAAGGCCAAAAATGACAAAAAGTGATGTAACAACCAAGCAAGCTCTTAACATAGCAGTGTTAACTGTATCGGACACACGAACTGAAGATAACGATACGTCAGGGCAATATTTACATGAGATAGCTATAGCAGATGGTCATAACGTGGTGGATAAGAAAATTGTGATTGACGACAAGTTTCAAATCAGAGCGGTGGTGTCTAATTGGATAGCATCTAATGATATTCAAGTTGTCCTAATAACAGGTGGAACGGGATTTACAGCAAGAGATACCACTCCAGAAGCGATGCTGCCTTTATTTGAAAAGGAAATAGAAGGCTTTGGTGAGTTATTCAGGCACGTATCTTACTTAGAGATTGGCACCTCAACAGTACAATCAAGAGCACTGGGAGGCATGGCCAATAATACTGCCATTTTTTGTGTGCCTGGCTCTACTGGGGCATGTAAAACTGCTTGGAATGGAATTTTACAACAGCAATTAGACTCGACTCATCGCCCCTGCAGCTTTGTTGTGCATTTAAAAAATATAACTAATTGCCCAAGTAGAGGATAAAACTAGACATGCAAGATCAAAACACGGGTTTGAGCCACGTTAATGAACACGGCAAAGCCAATATGGTTGATGTGACAGACAAACAAACAACTCAACGTCAAGCAGTAGCTGAAGGTTATATATCTATGTCTGCAGAGGCTTTTGGGATGCTAAAAGACAACACTCATGTAAAAGGTGACGTGCTGTCCATTGCTCGTATCGCTGGTATTCAGGGTGCAAAAAAATGTAGTGACCTCATTCCTTTATGCCACCCATTAATGTTATCCAAGGTTCAACTTGATTTTCAAACTTTGGATAATGAAAATAGGGTTAGAATTCAAGCCTTGTGCAAGCTAGCGGGACAAACAGGGGTAGAAATGGAGGCACTAACTGCAGTGAGCGTAGCAGCGCTAACGTTATTTGATATGTGTAAAGCTGTCGACCCACACATGGAAATCAGTAATATCAAGGTGCTCAGTAAACAAGGTGGTAAAAGTGGAGACTGGTCATGTTGAAGATCTTGTTTTTTGGTCAGCTTAAAGAAATCACTAAAACCGACAGCCTTGAAATAGACATTATTCAAAAGGGTAAAAAAATGAATACTGTGGCTGAATTACGCGGTTTATTACAAGCTAAAAGCGATATCTGGAACGAGTATTTAGCTTATGGCAAAGCCTTAGTTGCAGTTAATCAAGAGATGACAAGCGATGATGCTGAAATCAATGAGACTGACGAAATTGCTTTTTTCCCACCTGTCACCGGTGGTTAACCGCTAATATGAGCCACTTCACACAAATTAGCGTGCAATCTCAAGATTTTGATTTTGCTCACGAGTATCAAAAGTTAAGAGACAGCAACAACAGCGACGGTGCTTTAGTCACGTTTGTTGGTTTAGTGCGGGACATCAATTTACAACAATCAGTTAGCAGTTTGTTCTTAGAACACTACCCAGCAATGACAAAAAAAGTGTTAAATAACATAGTAGAAGAAGCCAGGACTAAGTGGCAATTAGGCAGTGTCTCGATTATTCATCGTATTGGTCAACTACAAGTATCAGAACAAATAGTTTTTGTAGGGGTAACCAGCCAGCATCGCCAATCTGCCTATCACGCTAATGAATTTATTATGGACTACTTAAAAACCCAAGCTCCATTTTGGAAAAAAGAAACCACTACTCAGGGCGAACAGTGGATTGATGCAAAAGTTAGTGATATAAAAAAGTCACAGGATTGGTCGTAAATAATCTTAGTGATATGGATTGACTAGATATGTAAAGTATCATTTTACGTGCCTGTAAACTTCATTCGCTACTTACATTAACGCCATGCGCGACTTTAAACACAGATCACATGTTCGAGTTGCAAGGGTTTATTTTTAAGTAGGGTGTTAGCAAGCATGCCTAGTCCATGCGCTAATATCTTACGGCTTAATCGACCGGATAATGTCCACATTTTTCTTGCCCACACCTTATTCATGTTAAATTGTCCTGTTAATTGACCAATAACTGTTTCAACTAAGCGGCGAGTCTTGTTTAGGTAATCACGCTCTGTTTTCTTCAGGGGGTCAACCATATTATGACGAACAGGGGTTTCTAGTGTTAACGCTTGCTCGCTAACTAAATCTTCTTTGAGGCGTGCTGATAAATACCCTTTATCACCCAGCAAAAAACGCCGTTTCTTGTTGCTAACTAACTCCCAAACCGCTTCTCTTTCACTGCCTGAGGCCTGTGTTAAAGTAAAGTTAGCTATATTTCCTTCGTCATCAATCAATAGATGTCCCTTAAAACCGTAATAAGTCTCTGATTTGCTTGCACAAAACCCGTACCCCGCCTCACCTTTAAAATTATTACTTTTATTAGCTCGCTTAAAGTGAGCCGTCGTTATAGGAAAGCCATCAACGATATAACACTGGGCATGCATGCTACTTTGTTGATTCAACCTCTCTTGAAGTCGCTGCTTTATGTGCCATAAATTGGATGCTTGTTTTGCAAAACTTGAACGTGAAGTCAGCTTAGGAAACCACGGTAGCCAATGCGTTTTAAAGTATGCCCAAATCCTTTTATCACAGTCATATGAAAGAAATTCCCCCACAATTTCCATTGTAATGACCTCTACATCACTTAAAGCAGGTTTAAATCCTCGACTCCTCAACGTGGTATTTCCTAAGACTTCACTCATATTTTCATCTGTCCAACAGTAAACCCAAATGATAAACTCTTCTAACGGCATGATCGTAATAGCTTTTTTATTTTTTTGGCGAGAACTAAATAAGGCTAGATCATGCCTTTTTCAATACATCACTGACTTTAAAAGTCGCGCACGGCGT
>Ga0222645_101470_pt1 | contig 9998 bp, 9 predicted proteins | sample AntAcemetagen292_FD_179881 | JGI IMG/M metagenome (GOLD analysis project Ga0222645, IMG submission 179881) | Saline water microbial communities from Ace Lake, Antarctica - #292 | ecosystem: Environmental > Aquatic > Non-marine Saline and Alkaline > Saline | place: Antarctica: Ace Lake | collected...
CAACCGGGGTGCGATGAATATACCTCGACAATTGTAAAAGATAGCTGTCTTGATCGACCAGTATAGATTTGAATCGTCCGCGAAACAGCGGCCCGTCAGTCCTTTTCAATCTGTTATATCGCTGAGTGTAGACACCGTTAACATGTCGCATTACCCGGCTAATGTTAGCTTTTGGCGTTTCAATCAGAAGATGGTAATGGTTACTCAAAAGGCAGTATGCGTGTATGACACAATCAAAGCGTTGACAAGCTTCGCCGAGTGTATCTAAAAATGCTTGAAAGTATGTATCGTTATGGAAAGTCGTACGTCTTTCTCTCCCACGATTCATAACATGGTAAAAGGCGTGTTCAAACTCAATTCTTGGGGGTCTTGGCATAAACCAAAGCCTAGGACTAAAAGTATTATGAAGCAAGCAACTTGACCCCTTCACCCCTTCAGGACCTTTTCATCATCGTCATTATGGCAAAGATGGCATCCGAAAAATAGATCATGTGTTTAAGCGTGCAACATATGTCACCAGGTTTTACATCCGCCTATCGCTACTGAACACTACTTGGCGGCAATAATCTGTTCAAAGATAATTGAGCTACCATCATTTTTTAGCAACAGCACATCATAATCATCTCGCATATCCCCCATTTCCATGCCGGGAGAGCCCATAGTCATACCGGGTACTGCAAGTCCAATGGCATCTGTTGGTGGGTTGTCTAAAAACTGTTTAACAATATTCGCCGGTATGTGGCCTTCAAACACAAAGCCATCTTTGGAAACGCCGGTGTGGCAAGACTGGTACTGCGTTAAAATCCCTCGCTCAGCTTTTAGTTCACTCATATTGTCAGTGTTATGCGCTATAGTTTCAAAGCCCGCATGCTCGAGATGATCTATCCATTTCTGGCAACAACCACAGCTGGGGGTTTTAAATACGTCAAGAAACGGTGCCACGTCTGAATTTACGGTAGCCTCTGTAGTAACTGCATGGTCTGAGGCAGTAACTGCCCCTGTCAGAAAAAAAATTATAAATCCTAATACTAACGCTTTAGTGGGTAGGTAATACAAAACAACACTCCATTTTCTGTGAATTCAATTGAACGCTCTATAATGCTTTGAAAAACAGACCCTTATGTTTTCCAAAAGTTCCATTTTTTCTGAATTTCGTAACCTTCAGGGTCAGGTTCGATGCATGTATGACACAATCAAAACGTTGACAAGCTTCGCCAAGTGTATCTAAAAATGCTTGAAAGTATGTATCGTTATGGAAAGTCGTACATCTTTCTCTCCCACGATTCATAACATGGTAAAAGGCGTGTTCAAACTCAATTCTTGAGGGTCTTGGCATAAACCAAAGCCCAGGACTAAAAGTATTATGAAACAAGCAACTTGACCCATCTGCTTTTATGACCCCTCTGTTTTTGGGAAGAGCAAACATACCATTGAAGATGATATCGCTTGGAGCACCTTGGTAAATGTATGTTTGACTCCTGACCAAAGATTAGCTGCTCAGCAACAAGATATTGTTGTCAACGATTATGGTATGACAGACAACCGTTTATTGATCCAAATGCGGGGTGCATTGGTGCGATATCTATTGCAAGTGATGCGCATTGATATGAATGTGATTGAAGCAGACCCCAGAGCTCAACAGGTCATTATACAAAATATGGATGCTGTAAAGCAGTGGTTGTTTAGGTAGTAAAAAATAGGAGATAATTTAGTTACTAGAGTAGACTGATTTATTTAATGGCTAGTCCTGACAGTCGAACTTCGGGAAGTTCAATATTTTCCAAATGCTGAACAATAGCCAATATATCTCGGCATATTTCTAAAGTAAAACGCAAAAGGAACAGGTATTACGCAAATGGAAGATTTTCAAACAAAAAAAAAGCAAATACAGTTTGTAATCAGGGAAAGGCTTGAGCGTTATAAGCAGCACCAAAAAGAATTGCATTCTAAAAGTGAGGTGAAAAAATCTATAATGTTAGGCAGAAATGTTGAATTGACTTTTTCAGAAAATAACGACTTTTTAAGTGACCGTTTTTCCCGAATTGTATTACATCGAAAAGTAATTGACTGGCGAGATAAACACATTACGCAAATTGAACTGCATCTCATGAGACAATTACCATTATTAATGACTAGAATTGATAGAGAACTCGAACAATTAAGTACCTACGATTCGACATCTGGTATGAAAAAAGTTAACCAAAAAATTATTCAGCCTCTTTTTAATAGATGGGTCGAGCAACAACACGGCGTGTTGTTAAAAAATGCACAGGCCGAATTACAAACTATACACGACACGGTTCTTCTTCAGTTAGGAGTGTGCTCAGATATCGACACACTCATTAATCAAACTCATGTTAGGGACTCTTTCGTGGGTGCTGCATTTGGAGTAAGCGGTATAGCACTAATTCCTGTTGTAAGTTCGGCATCTATTGTTTCAGCAGGTGGTGTTTTAGGCTTAGTCGGTGTTACTACATTAAGCTTTCCAATTGCTGCAGTTGGAGGGCTGGCGGTGCTGTCGCTGTTTGTTCTTGGTGGAAATAAAGTAAGTTCAATTAAGCGTAACGCCCAGTTGAAATATCGTCAAGATATTGGCCAAAAGATTGATGAATTCGTTTTTAGTAAAGGTAATCAGAATACAAAGGGGCTTTCTTTTAGTCTTCAATCTCATATTACCGCTGCAAGTAACAATATTCTTAAAGGACTAACGAAATGATTGATTCGATAGCGTTTAGCATCCCAAGTAAATTTATTTCTGGTATCGCCGATGGAAGTTTAGTGCGCTTTGGTGGGATCATAAAGGAGGCTGGGGGCGGGCAAATAGTTGCTCATTTACAAGAAACAGGAGTCGTACAAAATTTGATGGGAAATGCCTTTAGTCCACTCACTTCAATTTCCTCTATTGGTGCTAATTTTCAATTAAACAATATTACTAAAATGGTAGAAACTCTTCAGATATTAAACTTCGCAAGTTTAGGTGTTGGTCTTGTGGGTTTAGGTATTAATGCTGTTGGATTCAAAGTAATGAGTGACAGACTTGTAGAGGTTAAATCAGAATTGATGTCGCTATCTGAGAAAGTGGAGTTTCGGTTTCTTGAGCTTGAAGCGCGTCATTTGAGGGAACACCAATCAAGAGTTATCAGTTTGACTGGCGAGGCCGCACTAACATCTTCTCTGGCCTCACCACAATCAGAATGGTTGCGTATCTCTAATGCTTTTTCAGAGGAAGCGGGGTTCTATAAGGGTGAGGTTGAGTATTTATTGAGCCTTCGTGATTTTCGTTCAGAGGCGTTCAAGCCCCTTGTTGAGCTATTTTCATTCTGCAATATTGTTCGGATAAGAACCCTCATTTCGGCGGAAGAGCTCTCAACTGCAAAAAAAGCAGCTCTTGCTACCGCCGATGATTATTGCTCAATGTTCGATCCGATATCACCTCTTGCGTTGTCAAAGAAATCTTTAGGAAACAATCCTAATTTTAATTATGAAATAAAGTTAAAGTCTAGCCTTGAAAAAAACAAACGAACTATAGATAGTATTCGCGATGCACAAGAAGCTATCTCAACAGTTCCCGAACTAATTGATACCCTTGTACGAAAAGACATTTCGGGAGCGGCGTTTCTTAAGAAATTAGAGGAAGAAAAGGTTGAGCCTATTGTATGCCTTGAAACATAACTTTTGATATTATGACATGTTAAATTAAAATTTAAGTGGTTTAGAAAAATCTTTCAGCCGACTAGAGAGCAAATTTAATAAACAGAGGTTAGTATCTTTTGGATAAAATTCATCTGATATAAGCAATGTAAATAATTTCATCTCGTCAGTGCATATTTTGTAATATCAGACCATTTTCCCACTCCAAATTTGACTGAGTAAAGTTGAAATTCTGCCAAAAATAAGGGTATGTATATTATTCTCGCTGTCATTTCCTTTGCCACCGTAAATACTTTTCCTTCATTGGATACTCGATAATGGCAGTGAATAGTTGAATGTTCTTCTTAACAACAAATTCTAAATTAAGTTAGCCTCTTAAACAGGAAAACAGTGAAATATTAAGGAAGTAATACATTTTATGTTGTCGATTATAAATGTTGCTGCTGGCATCATTGTCAAAAATAATAAGGTATTTGCTGCGCGTAGAAAAGCTGGTTTACACCTGGCCAGTTTTTGGGAGTTTCCCGGTGGAAAGATTGAACCTGATGAATCACCGGAACAATGCATTGAACGTGAATTACGAGAAGAATTTGGAATTGAAACGCGAGTCTCTGAGTACATTGGCGAAAATGTGCACGCATATAAAGATAAAACAATACGGCTAATTGCCTATCAAGTGGAGCATTTGAGTGGTGATTTTCAATTATTAGAGCATGATCAATTTAAGTGGCTGACAATAACAGAACTAGACTCACTAAAATGGGCAGAAGCCGATATCCCATTAGTTGCTCAATTCAAATCAAAAATAAGCCTAACGCATTTCTATCAGAAACAAGCTAAAAATTATGCTCAAGAAACTGTGAGTATTGATTTAAAACTTCTGTACGACCGATTTTTACACCATCTTCATCCCTGCACGCATATTTTAGATCTTGGTTGTGGCTCGGGGCGTGATTCTAAATATTTTTTAGACCACGGTTTTAAAGTCACCGCTTTGGACGGTAGCTCAGAGTTAGCCAAACTTGCAGAAGTATTTATTAAACAACCTGTACTTGTCGGCTTATATCAAGATATGTTGTTTGACGCTGAATTTGACGCCATATGGGCATGTGCCAGTTTATTGCATTGCCCTGCAGTGCAGATATCATCTGTACTCACACGAGTAAACAAAGCCTTGAAAGACGGTGGTATTTTTTATGCTTCGTTTAAATGGGGTGCAGGCGAATCTTCAGACGCATTAGGCCGTTTATTTAATAATTATACCTGTAACCAACTTCAATCTTTAGTTGGTAGTGTCGATGGTTTTGAAATTATTGAATGCTGGGAAGAAATCAAACCATTAAGAGATAGTACCCAAAAATGGAGTAACATTTTGGCTAAAAAGTCAGTGACTAAAAAGTGAAAGCCTTTCCTTCTCAACACCTAACAGTTGGTGGTACCGACCCATTTTTGCCTAACTTATTACAGGCAATTAATTATGCGACCTCGATTAGCATTGCAGCAGCTTTTATTCGTAAAACAGGCCTTAATCTTATTTTTCAGGCTTTAGAGGATGCCCTATTACGCGGTGCCAGAGTGAGGATTTTAACTGGTGATTACATGGGTATAACAGAGCCCGTTGCGCTGCGCCAATTGATCTTATTACAATCAAAGGGTGCGGAAATAAAAGTATTTGAGTCTAGGGGTTACCAAAGTTTTCATATGAAAGCCTATGTATTTGTTGAGAGTTCGCAGCAGCATGCATTAGAAGGCTGCGCTTTTATTGGCTCTAGCAATATATCTAGATCTGCTTTGCAGGGTGGGCTTGAATGGAACCTGAGTGTGGATCTAAAAACTGAACCAGACAAGTTCAATACAGTGCGGATAAAGTACGAAGAGCTGTATGCCGACACAAGGTGTGTACCACTAAACTATGATTGGATAAATGAATATGAAAAAAGGATCCCGAAGACATCACCACTTACATTAGCCACTAATAAAGACGTTGAAGATTTTGAGCCTTTACCCGTTCCCAATATTATTCAAACACAAGCGCTAACGGCGTTACATCAAACCCGTATTGCTGGGTATCAGCGAGGTTTAGTTGTTATGGCGACTGGGACCGGAAAAACATGGCTGGCCGCATTTGATTCAAAAAATATAGCGGCTAAAAGAGTATTATTTGTGGCTCACAGAGAGGAGATCCTTGATCAAGCTGAGCAAACTTTTGTTAGAATTCATCCAAACGCACGAATAGGTCGCTACTCAGGCAAAACCAAACAACCTGATGTAGATTTGTTATTTGCATCGATTCAAACCATCGGTAAACAACCACACTTAGCTCTATTCTCACCCACACATTTTGATTATATTGTTGTAGACGAATTTCACCACGCTGCTGCCGCAAGTTATCAGAAAATCATAGCCTATTTTACGCCTAAATTTATGCTGGGGTTAACTGCTACTCCAGAGCGTACCGATCAATCAGACATATTGTCACTTTGCGACGATAATCTTGTATTTGATTTTGGCCTATTTGATGGCATTAAGTCTGAAGTTTTGTGTCCCTTTGACTATCAAGGGATTGCTGATACTGTCGATTATAATGAAATTAGCTGGCGTAACGGAAAGTTTGATCCTGAACAGCTAGAAAATAAGTTAGCGACCGTTTCAAGAGCTAAACACAACTTAGTACATTGGCAGAAACATCAATTAACCAGAACTTTAGCTTTTTGTGTTTCTATTAAACACTCAGATTTTATGGCTGACTACTTTACTAACCATGGAGTTAAGGCGGTTTCTGTTCATAATAAGTCCAAAACACCCAGAAATTTGGCGCTCAGTGAACTTAGAGCTGGTGTCATCCAAGTCATTTTTTCAGTCGACTTGTTTAATGAAGGCGTCGATTTACCCGCCATCGATACAGTCATGATGCTGCGCCCCACCGACTCAAAAATTATATTTTTACAGCAACTAGGTCGTGGCTTACGAACCAGTATTGAGACTCAAAAAGAACGTCTAGTGATTTTGGACTTTATAGGTAACCACATTAGTTTTTTCCGTAAGGTCGACGCCTTATTTACCTTTGGGATAACGAATAATGCACGCAGGAAATTTTTGTCAGATGCCAAGTGTGGCAATTTACTGCTTCCTAAAGGCTGCTTTGTTAATTTTGAACTTGCTGCGATTGATGTTTTAAAGCAGCTTATTTCCAACAACATGGATCAACAAGTTGAGATTTACATTGGACTCAGAGACTCCTTTGGTCGCAGGCCTACACTTTCGGAGCTATACCATGCAGGCGGCTCTGTAGAAAAAATACGCAAAGAGTATGGTGGTTGGTTTGAATTTGTATTGAGTCAAAAAGACCTAAAAGCCAGAGAAGACGATTGTTTAGAACAATTCGGAGCATTTCTAAGACATTTAGAAACTACTGCTTTAACCAAATCTTTTAAGCTTATTTTAGTAGAAGCTTTTTTAGAGTTAGACGGTTTCAACAAACTGATTAATTTGGAAGCATTGGCACTGCGATCCTTAGTAGTGTTAAAACGCCACAGGCCCTTACTACAAGATTTAACTAAAACATTATATGACGACGTTATCGCTGACAAACTAGATGTAGCCAAGTGGATTAGTTATTGGCAACGTAATCCAGTTAACGCTTGGATAGGAGGCAATACTAAAAAAAATACGCCTTATTTTACTCTCGACGGAGATAGTTTTACTACCAATCTAAATGTGAAGGTTAATTTACAAAACAGCCTAACGGATATGATGCAAGAGCTAGTGAATTACCGATTTTTACAATACGAAAATCGACTGGCAAATATAGATGACGAGTCTGCCCTACCCTCGGCTGAAGCTATCTCTATCAATACACAACCGAAGCAGTTAATTCCCTTTTTTAAAGAGCTTAAAATTGCTTGTGGGTATTTCAAATCAAGTACCCACACAAAAGCTGAAATGATTGAACTGCCCCTAACCTATGGCAACTTGGATCCCAAAAAACACTTTGCGGTAGTTGCATCAGGAAATTCAATGGATGGTGGCGAATACCCAATTAAACATGGTGACTTGTTATTATTGGAACATATCACGCATGAGTATGTTGATAACGTAAGCGATATAACTATTGCGATTGAACGCAATATTGCAGATGGTGAAGAGCAATACCTTCTTCGGCAAGTCAAAAATTTAGATGACCGAAAGTCCCAGTCGATGAAACAAAATACAATTAACGAACCAATAAAATCTTACAATGATGTGGCCTTTCTAGCACTTTTTAAAAGCATCGTTGAACCTGCTGATGCTTACTGTCATCAAGAGTTTATGAGGCAAAACATACCTAGCTTGTTTGGGTTAGAATTTAATGAAGGTTTATGGCAGGCAGGACATATTAGGCCCAAAAATTCCGATAAGCAGTTTTTATTGGTTACGCTAAATAAACAAGGGAAAGCCAGTGAACATCAATACAATGACTACTTTATCGACGATAAAACATTTCATTGGCAAAGTCAGGCATCAACCAAAAAAAATAGTGTTAAAGGAAAAGCAATTCAGTTTGATCATAACGCGCATCTTTTTGTGAGAAAAAACAAACTTACTGCAAAAACAGCTTCACCTTTTTATTACCTTGGAAAAGTGGATTATCAAAACCATCAAGGTGAAGCGCCAATGAATGTAACCTGGAAATTGCAAACCTCTTTACCGGAAGCGTTGTTGGCATACCTTAAAATCTAGATTGTGGATATTGACGAAGTTGAGCAGTAGTTTTTTCAGGACAAATTAACAGGACAGCCACGGTAATTATCCGTTAAACCTTCAAAAACTGTCAGTTGACAACACCGATGCATTTGCTTTCCTTCAGCTCAAGGCTCCCTAAGTATCAAATGTAGAGACTCTCAAGATGATACGCCGCGGTGCGGACGCCGTGTGGAATGATAGTGTTTAGCGTACATGGTTTGCAGAGACAGGTTCATTGAAAGCAGTTTAATTGAATAAATGGGAGCATTCGCGTCACCACAAATAAGGCATACGCTAGGTGATGGATAGGTTCCCAATATTTTATCCAGAAAATCCAAGTCGTTTAACGCATCAAAAAATCAAATAATCTTATTTTTTAATGACTTAACTTCATAAGTTGATGGACATCAACAAGAAAAGATTTTTTAACTAAGTTGAAATGTGCGCACGGTTATATTGTTCAATCAGCTTGTGTTTCGAATTCCTTTAAATTTGATTAACATTCCTAATAGCTGTAAGTTTTTATTTATGGATTTATATTAATTAATTGAGAGACTCTTAATGATCATACGTCGTTTCACGAAACATATAACTGACCAAAATTGGTTTGCCGTAATACTCGATATGATAGTAGTTATTGTGGGTATTTACTTAGGTATGCAGGTCACAAATTGGCAAGAGAATCTTAAAAACAATGATACTTCGCGTCAGTACCTGCAGTGATTAAACGATGACCTTGTAAGTGATGTACGCATCATGAAACTTCGAGTAATTTTTTGGGGAGATGTTTCAGTCTATATCAATCGCGCATTAACTTATGCCGAACAGGTAGACCAGCATGATGCTAAAAAGACAGAAGAATACTGGCCTTATTTGCTAGCATTTTTTCATGGTAGCCAGGTATCACCTTTTGAGGTGACTAATATCACCTATAATGAATTACAACAAGCCGGACAACTAGCACTCATTCGAAAACAGTCATTACGCACACAATTAGCCACCTATTATTCATTTAATGAAGGTATGGCTGCTAATTTTTTACTAAGACATATACCGGCTTATCGTAATTATATAAGAGGGAAAATCCCTTCGAAAATAACAAAATATATGTGGAAACACTGTTTTAAAGTGAGTGATTTTGAGGATCAGGAGTTATTGGATTGTGATTCACCCATTACTAATGAAGAAGTGAAAATATTACTGGATGAGATTATGTTAGATAAACTAGTGCTGCAACATCTGCGCTCTTGGAGTTCGACCCAAATTTCGGCAAATCAGTTGATCGTAAATAATATGAACAGCGCAAATTCGGTAATACAATTAGTACAAAGTGAAATACAACAATAAGATAAATATTACAGACACTCTTAATAACTAGAAATATCTGGGAAGTATCTAGGGTCAGAGTAAAATTTCTAGACTTTATTTGTTTTTTTAATTTAGCTAAGACAATGAATTAGGAAAACCCGCGGGGCAGAACCGATAAAATATGTTTAGTAAGTTCAAGTAAGCCAAAATCCTTTAAAGTAATTATATGTCAATGAATTAACTGAAAATAATTAATTTATCCTTTATGGAAATAATTTCAAGAACGACCTAAATCTTAGTTGGAAATCTGTTGCTTT
>Ga0222645_101471_pt1 | contig 9993 bp, 7 predicted proteins | sample AntAcemetagen292_FD_179881 | JGI IMG/M metagenome (GOLD analysis project Ga0222645, IMG submission 179881) | Saline water microbial communities from Ace Lake, Antarctica - #292 | ecosystem: Environmental > Aquatic > Non-marine Saline and Alkaline > Saline | place: Antarctica: Ace Lake | collected...
TCACGATGACAACATCACCGTCCCGCAACTGCTCAATCATGCGATCAAGCTCAGGACGGGATTTCTTCGTGCCTGAGATTTTCTCTGCAAAGATGCGTTCCGCGCCAGCCGCTTCCAAAGCCGAGGTTTGGGCATCAAGATGCTGTTCTTCTGTCGAGACGCGTGCGTAGCCAATGATCACTGCTGGACCCTTTCAAAAACGTTCCATAACTACTTAGGTTCTGGAAGGGGTTTTTGGCAGCGTCAATTGGGATGTTTTGAAATGGTTCCAAAAACGAGCGTTTTTGAACGCAGGCCATGCCAAGAAAATTATGCAATACCGTATGCAATAGACAGCCTCAGGCGAGAAATGCTTGATCTAATGGCCACGTCAGACGATCTTGCGGTTAAGGCAGGCCACATAATGCTCAAATCATTCTTAGGCTCGAGGTAATCGTTATGAAGTTTCTAAAAATTTTCGGCTTTGGCAAAGACCGAGCCTCGGAAAATATGCCCACAAAATCTACCTCTAAAACCGCGACAGTGCCACAAGAAAAATTCAGGTTCATCGCCATTGATGTGGAGACTGCCAACTCTGACCCGAGCAGTATCTGCCAAATAGGACTCGCCTTTGTTGATGAGGGCAATCAGATCGAAGTTGTTTGCACGTTGATCGATCCACGTCAGCCTTTTGACAGTTTTAACACTTTGATCCATGGTATTGGCCCTGCCGATGTTAGCGGCAAGCCAACCTTTAAGGAGGCTTACGGCCACATCGCGCCTGTTCTTTCGGGGCAACCTGTAGTCCAGCACAGTGACTTTGATCGAAAAGCAATCAGCGCCGCTTGCGCCCATTGGCAAATATCAAGCGGAGCATTGAACTGGATTGATAGCGTTATTGTCGCGCGAAAATCTTGGCCAGAGTTCAGCGGCAACGGCGGTCATGGCCTTGCCAATCTCAAGGAAGCCCTTCGTTTGGACTTCACGCATCACGATGCAGGCGAAGACGCAAAAGCTGCGGCGCAAATTGTGCTTCTGGCGGAACAGAAAGCAGGGGTGGACTTTCTACAACTGGCTCAAAGAGACAGGCCAAAACGGACCTATGCAAAGAAAACTGTAATTGAAGGTGTGACGACCGGAAAACTCTTGGGTCACGTCGCAACCTTCACTGGATCTCTGACGATGTCGCGGGAAGAAGCCGCAAATCTTGCTGCCAATGCGGGGATCAACGTCCAAACGACCGTCACGGCAAAGACAACGCTTCTGATCGTGGGGGATCAAGACTTGTCCGTTCTGGCAGGGCACGAAAAAAGCGCAAAACATCGAAAGGCCGAACAATCCATCGCCGAAGGGCGACCCATTCGGATCATCGGAGAGAGTGAATTTATTGCTCTGGTGACTGCGCAGGATTAACTAAGTAAGCAGATGAACGCCGCGCTAAACTTCTGCTTGGACAACATGGCCTAACTTCCGACTTTCGCAGCACTTGCCAGGCGCTCAAAAACGATCGTTTCTGAACGAATATTTTACAACGTACGTACGTAGTGTCCGGGCTGCGGTTGAGTACAGCTGTTTTGCCTACGTACGTACGTGGAGATACGTATCTGAACAGCTCTACCATCTACCGTACAACCAGAGCTTGATGGTGGCGTTATCGCGCTGAATAACTTTTGGTCCACGTCGTGAACGTTTTTTCGATGGAAGGTGCATCTAGCGGGACCGACTTTGCACCGCACCACTTGCGGAAGCTATCTGCCAACACGCGCAAGTCTGGAACGTGCCGCCCATCAATGCGCGGTGCGTTCTCCCGCGCAATTTTGTCCCATGGTGGTATGTCTTTCACCGACCCGGAAACAGGGAAGGTGTCCACGAGAGTTTCCGCATCACCGTCCCGCCGTACTTTCCGGCCCACCTTGGGGCGGTCCAGTTCGCGCTTGGCATCCTGCTTGGCGTCTTGGGGCTTTTTTTCCCAAGCAATTGTAACGCTGGTGACGGTTCGTCCAACCTTGCGCGGCGTGGCGGTCAGCATCAGGCGCGAGGTTTGATTGATTTCAGAAATAGCGGGTTGAATAGCACGGTTATTAAAGTGGCCAAATTGCGCTAGCTTACCCTCAGCAACCCCCAGAACGGCCCGTAATTCCGACACGGTAAATGTCTTGCTGGTGACATGATCGAGGTTCACCAGAGAGGCGATATGCTGGAACAACAAAATCGAGTATTTCGAAGATAAGGCAAACACCGTCTGACGGTCCATGATTGCCCAGTGACATGACTTTTCTGCCATCTCACGGAAGGCCCCACCAAACCACCAAGCAACCAGCAGATCGTCGCTAACCTCATGGCGGTAATCCAGTTTCGCCCTATCCAGAAAACCGCCAATAATTTCGCATTGCGCTTCGGTATCGTCAAACACCATCACGGCCCCTGCGAGTTCGATGAACAGCTGCCGGAGCGTCGAGCGCGTGTGGTTCCGCATCCCGTCGATTTTCTTGATATCAGCCAGGCGCAATTCATGGCGCACATCATCCGCCATGCGCCCCCCCGCTCTGCCGATCAGCAAGTGCATCAACTTGAGGCCTTCCGCACTTGGTGGGTTCTCAATGTAAACACCCCGCGCGACCTCGGCAGGCAGCACAGTTTTGGTCTGGTCATAAGCGCGATCAGCTGCTATTTTTGTAGTCTTTTTCATAAATCACAAAATACTTATCATTTTTGTGATAGTCAAATGTATGATTCAGTCCCCATATGTGATTTATCAGTCCCCATATGTGATTTATCAGTCCCCATATGTGATTTATAAACCTGTAAACATATATAAATAAACACTAATTTCGCCCTGAACTTTAGAACTTATAGAACAAGAAGGTGCTACGCGCTTTTTTATAGATTTTCGGATGGTTTTTATGTGTGTAGAACCCGTTCGATCAACCTTTGACCTTGCGGCTCCGCCGCTGCCCGTAGCACCGTCGCTAAATTGCTTAGATATATATAAACGCGCCTGCGCATTTTATTTACACAGGACTTTATAATCCTAGCAGCGGCTCAGAGAAGCGATCTAAGCGCGACCTAACGGTTTTCTACGTACCTCTAGCATAGCCCTCCTAAAGCAGCTTAGGCGGCGTTTTTGAGGGGTGTGTATTAGCTTGAGCGCTCTACTTGCAAATCGAGGGGTTTTAGGACGGATCAAGGCATAGCCTGGGCGTGTCACAAATAACGTTTGATCAAGCCAGAAGGTGGCGGGAAATAGGGGGACTTTGTTCACATCGCGAAGGTCCCAAATTTTGTCTTGCATGGAAATATGCATACGGACGTGATCCAGAGTTCTGCAAGCTCTTGGATCACCTGTATGGATATCAGCCTTCGTTGCGACAGTTAAAAAGCCTGGACGTAGCACGTACCCCCTACGTACGTACGTGGGGGGTACGTACGTAGGCAAAACAATCGTGATCAAGTGTAGATCGGACCCTACGTACGTACGTTGTAAAATATTCGTTTAGAAACGGTGGGTTTTGGAACATTGTGAATGTTGGCTCTGAGCTCTGATTAATAGATGCTATGCAGTGAACCAAGGGTGTTATGTGGCTTCTTTTTTATATTTTCTAAAATATTTGTGAGAACTCATGCTCTACAACCGTATTATCCTCCCCCATGTCAGGAATGTTGCCCGCTGCTCTACTTTTCTCTAATTTTCAGATAGGCGGGATAGGACAATGACGTGAGATACCTACAAGAACGAAAATAGGCTGTTCTGAGGCGGATGTTTCCGCCAAACAACCTGGCCAAAGTCATCACAGGCGTCACAGCCAAAGACGGAAATAAAACCAACAAATAAAACCAGATCGCCGCATTACCAAAAATCCTCAAACACCAGATTTGACAATAACTCTTCGACTGTTCTACCTTGTCTCAGGGTATATGCGACCTAGTCGCAGCCCGACCCTGTACTTTCAGCTTTTTACCTTAACAATCCATATAACACATAATCTTAAAATGGCCTTAAATATCTCTTATTGAGGTATTTATTGCAGCAAACAGAAATTTGGCAATTACGTCTGATATTCTGGACTAAATCATACTGAAAAAGTTTTAACGTGCGCTCGGCAGGAGGTAAGCTTATTCTTTTGCCGTCTGCGTGAAAGGAATTGCTATGGCGACCTTAACTGTAGGCTCAGGTTTCCCCTATCTGACAATCGCGGCTGCGATGAAGGATGCGTCGCCCGGTGATACCATCCTCTTGGCCACAGGTTATATCAACGATGAGGCGATCGTCTCGAAAGAAGACATAACCATTAAAGGCGACATTAATTCAACCGGTATCGTTTTGACTCTTGGGGAGGGCGTTATCGGAGTGACCCTTGCTGGGGCTGCGCCAATAGATGTGATGGATAGTGACTTAAGTGGTGGTCTGATCACGGGAAACATTGGGGACAACGTGATTACCGTTTCCGGTGGAATTGACATTGTAGATGGCGGACTTGGCGTTGACAGGGTCGTTGTTGATTATAGTGCATCAGCGGGCGTGGTTACAGCTACTACTGCCGTCATTGGAGGCGATCTAGGCACGGTTAGCGTCTCTGGTGTTGAGAATTTCACGGTACTTACCGGGGTGGGTGCTGATACCCTTACGTTTACCACGGCCAACGGTGATAACTATATTGATGCGGGAGATGGTGCCAACACGATCGTGGTCGGCAGCGGCACAAATACAGTCATAGCCGGCAGTGGTATTGATACGATCACCGTCGGTAACGGCAATAACTATATTGATGCTGGTTTAGAAACTGCAGGTGCCAACACGCTTTTAGTCGGTTCTGGCGATAACACTATTATCGGCAGTAATGGCATCGATACCATCACCACTGGTGGCGGCAATAACTATATTTATGCTGGAGAGGGCGCGAACACAATCACGGTTGGCCCCACTTTCTTCGGTAACAATACCATTATTGGCGGTAGTGGCATTGATACGATGACCATTGGAGGTGGCGACAACTGCATCGATGCTGGTTTTGGCACTGCAGGTGCGAACACAATCACAGTTGGCCCCACTTTCTCCGGCAACAATAAAATTCTTGGCAGCGACGGCATTGATACGATCACCGTCGGCAACGGGACCAACTACATTGCTGCGGGGGATGGGGCCAACGTCATCACTGCTGGATTTGGCAACAATTTTATTACGGCTTCTGACGCCATTGACACCATTACAGCTATGGGTGGCAATAATGTTATCGAGGCGGGGGGCGGGGCCAACACGGTCACTACGGGCCTTGGTAACGACGTCGTTAAAACTGGTAACGCCGCCGACACGGTCGCCACAGGCGCTGATAACGATATAATAAAAGACGCAGGTGGTGCAGGCACGTTGACTGCGGGTCCTGGGCATGACCGGCTCATCATGGATCTTTCTGTATCTACAGCGCCAGTTAGCAACACGGCTGTAAACGTTCTTGGAACCTATTCTGGTATAATTGATGCAACGACCTATGCTGGGGTTGAGGAGTTCCACATCACCACCGGAAGTGGCAATGACGCTATAGTAACTGGTGATGGTGCTGACGTTCTGGACGGGGGGGCTGGTGCCGATACTCTTTCTGCGGGCGGTGGATCTGATGTTATTTATGGTGGCGTTGGCGATGTGATCGATGGCGGCGAGAACGCTGACGGTAGCGACTTTGATCTCCTTGTGCTGAAAAACTTCGGCCCTTATGAGATTGTACTTACTAACCCAAACAACTCGGAAAACGGTACAGTTTTCCAATTAGATCAGCCCGGCGGCAGTCGAACTGGCGGTGAGGTAAAGTTCACAAATATCGAGAGAATTGAATTCGGCGACAATGCCGTAACGATACCTGAAGATACAGTGTGGAACGACGACCTTGACCTCAGCACGACAACTACCGTGAGCACGTTCGTAGTGGGCTCTACTAGCTATAACGCTGGTGATATAGCAACCCGCACTGAAGGCGATCTACAGATCAACGCCAATGGCACTTACACCTTCACTCCGGCTGCCAATTATAACGGCCCGGGTCCTGTAACGACCTACACAACGGTTGATATTACGGATCCCGCCAACCCAGTGACAGTGACCGCGCACCTGGTCATCGAAGTGGCCCCCGTTGACGAAGAAATTCCAGCCTGCCTGACTGGTCCTATTCCTCCTGTTCCCTGCTTTGTAGAGGGCGCCCAGATCAAAACTGCTAACGGCGAAGTTGCGGTAGAAGACCTAAAGATTGGTGACCTCGTCCAAACCCTTGATCATGGATTACAACCGCTTCGTTGGGTCGGCCGTCGCCATCTTAATGCTCGCGAACTTGCGGAAAACGATAACCTGCGTCCGATCCGTATTAGCAAGACTGTTGTCGGAGCTGAAAATGGTGTCCACGACTTGGTTGTATCGCCCCAACACCGTATCTTAATTGCCTCCAAAGTGGCTGAGCGGATGTTCAATAGTACGGAAGTATTGGTCGCGGCCAAACATCTGCTGGCGATCGAAGGTGTCGATATCGCCTATGATTTGGAAGAGGTGACTTACTTTCACATTCTCTTCGATAACCATGAAATAGTTTATGCTGGTGGGATTCCTTCTGAGAGTCTCTATCTAGGGCATCAGGTGCAACTAAGTCTGAGCTCTGATGGCTGGGAGGAAATTGTGGCCTTGTTCCCAGAAGTGGCATCACCAAACTTCATGCCCATATCTTGCCGTTTGCTCATTGGTGGGAGACAGGCAAAAAAACTGGGTCTGCGTCATGGTAAAAATAGTATGCCTCTCCTGAATGCCCATATAGCGCATTACCAACCTAAAATTATGGGTGGGGAGGCTGCATAATAGATCGACGTTTGAGTTGAGCTCGCCCATACCCACCGCAGTGGGCTGCGGGCGTCCCTGGAAAATCGAGGATGTCCCATGTTTAAATACACAGATTTAAACATGGCCAACCAACTCAAAATCACCATCGACAAAAAAGACTATCTGATCGAAGATCTGTCAGACGACGCCAAGAACCAGCTGAACAGCATAAATGTTGTTGATCAGAAAATTGCCAATCTGCAGCAGGAAGTTGCGATTATGCAAACTGCCCAGAATGCCTGTGCGCGGGCATTAACTGCTGCCCTGCCGCAGAAGACAACGATGTTCTCTCACCATCGACTACCTTGTCCGTGGCGATTGTCGCCTCCGCCAGCTGTTCAGTGTAATTGATCGACATATATTGAGCGCAATCCTGATGATGCACCAATTAACCTAGTGCTTTCCTTCAAACACATTACTTAACGCTGGGCAGCTAGGCTTCCTAGTATGATCGTTTTTCAGAAATATACTGTTTCCAAAAGGCTTGTAGCATTGCCACACGCTTGACACAGTGCCTCGGTCTTTAGGTCAGGTGTGGAAATAGAGAGGCAAGGCCATATAGCGGTCCTTGGAAAAGTGTGAATAAAAATTATAGCGTCAGTAACAGACCAGATTCTAAGTCCGCTCTGTTTCCGCAATTAGCCGACCAGGACGAGATTGATAAACAAAGCAAACGGAATTCATTTCTGGATGCTTGCAGGCTGGCCGTAACTTTCTGGCGGCGGCAGAAAGTTATTTGGTCGCGCTCAGGCTGCTAATGGGTATCCTAACGGGTCAGACTTCTGGTACCTCATGAGACTGCCGATCGTGTCGTCTATGTTCATGACACCAAGAACCCTCCTTTTCGGCACAGTCAGGAAAAGCCCTGTTTTCCACCGCCAAAAACCCCGTTCAGAACTGGTGGAATTTTGGAAGGTAAATGCCCAGCTAGCCACCTACCCTCTTAACAGGCCGAAGAACCGCCTGCGCGGCTCAGCAACTTTCTCTCGCTGATCAGTAAGAACGGCCAAAGCCTGCATGTGCTCACGGCTGCGCCGTTCGGCTTCTACTTTCAAATCTTCCACCTGACCGACCAAAGTTTGCCGCTCACGCTCGTGCATGACCTCTAGCTTATCCATCTGTTCGCGTAGCATCTTAACTTCAGTCGATAGCGCACTGTTTCCAATAGAGTTTTCTTGGGTTTTTGTTGGGGTTGTATCTTGGTTTTCCGATGTGTTTAGAAACGGGTTGGCATCTATCCACCTTTGAAGTTCAGAAGGATCAATTTGCCACCTGCCCTTATCGTCTTTTTCTGCTGAAATTTGGCCGCTTTGAAGGGCTTTCGACATAGTTCCCTTTGCCCTACTCGCGTGTTTTGCAGCCTGCCCTAGTGTAAGTTTCATAGCGTTCATTACCTGTATTCGTGGGGGGGGTCTTATTAGGTTTTCACCGTTCACGGTAACGGTTTACCAAACGCTTGGGAAGGGCAGGGGGGGTATTTCTAATTCAAGCCCGTCTGATGGTACTCACGCTGACCTGAAACAGCCGCGCCAGCTCAGAAATGCCACGGCCTTCCTGATCCCGCATACGCGCCACCTCAGCACAAAGCTCCGCAGACAGAGCAGGGGGCCGACCACCAACACGCCCTCGCTTGCGGGCCGCAGTAAGACCTTCTTTGGTCCTCTCGGATATCCGTTCACGCTCGAACTGGGCGATGGAGGCGAACACATGAAACACCAGCCGCCCTGCTGGCGTCGTGGTGTCGATATCCTCAGCAAGTGACCGGAACCCAGCGCCCTGCGCACGGACAGCCTCAACGATGCTCAGGAGGTCCTGTAATGATCGGCTGAGGCGGTCATACTTGGTCACGATGACAACATCACCGTCCCGCAACTGCTCAATCATGCGATCAAGCTCAGGACGGGATTTCTTCGTGCCTGAGATTTTCTCTGCAAAGATGCGTTCCGCGCCAGCCGCTTCCAAAGCCGAGGTCTGGGCATCAAGATGCTGTTCTTCTGTCGAGACGCGTGCGTAGCCAATGATCACTGCTGGACCCTTTCAAAAACGTTCCATAACTACTTAGGTTCTGGAAGGGGTTTTTGGCAGCGTCAATTGGGATGTTTTGAAATGGTTCCAAAAACGAGCGTTTTTGGAACAGCTAGCAAATTGCTGCTCTGGAAGTCCGGTCGAAAAACGACAGTTACGATTTTTTCACCATCTCAACTTATGTGCGATCTTCGTTGCATCTTGTAAGCTTTGCTGATCTCCGCCTTTAAATGCAATATTTTGGAGTCGATATTAGCTATCTCCGACTCTAGTTTTTTTACGTCAATGCGAAATGTCTGCTCGCTCAGTCCCTCTTCTAGAAAACGCTTAAGAGGCTTTTGGTCATCAAAAGCAGCCTTTATTCCTTTTTTGGATGGGTTAATCTGTTGTTCAAAAATGCTTGCCATTTCCTCTTTCACATCCCCAATCTCAGAAAATATAGAGTTGCGGCGACTCTCCAAGCTTTTCTTCTGAGCTACAGTTTGCTCAAGTCGAAACCATCCAAGGATACTGTCGTCCTTGATTTTTTGGCTTTTATTACCCAAAAAACTCTTCGAGCTTTTATGCCATCTATCGAGGCGATAACGCACATCGTCTATCTCTTTATGAAGTTCCGCCTTCCGATTTCGAAGTGGATCCAACCTTTCATAAGCTGCATTTTTAGCTTTCTGATGCTGGAGAACCTCCGCTTTAAAATCCCTCGTGAAGAGCTGTGCGTTGGCTATAGATTTACTTCGGGCACGCTCCTTATCTGTGCGGTGAGATTGGGTTGATGCGAGTTCCTTCTCAAGCGGAGCTATGTGCTCTGCATGGTATTTTCTCCATGGCGCGCTCAGCTTTAAGATACCCCAAACTAACGCGATTATTCCTGCAAACATTAAAATTTCTTGCATACTGCACTCCAAACCACCATGGCACAGGACATGCTTAAAGGCTTATGCCTTTTTTTGAAGCAGGCATTTATGCACGCAGGTATGCTCGTTATTCTGTCTCAGAACCTGAATATAAATGCACTCGCACAAAGTTCCAAAAAGGACCGTTTCTGAACGAATATTTTACAACGTACGTACGTAGTGTCCGGGCTGCGGTTGAGTACAGCTGTTTTGCCTACGTACGTACGTGGAGATACGTATCTG